>Ga0209075_1000391_pt1 | contig 42534 bp, 37 predicted proteins | sample Stecom2011_FD_187523 | JGI IMG/M metagenome (GOLD analysis project Ga0209075, IMG submission 187523) | Agricultural soil microbial communities from Utah to study Nitrogen management - Steer compost 2011 (SPAdes) (version 2) | ecosystem: Environmental > Terrestrial > Soil > Agricultural land...
GTGAAAGAACATTCAGGGTAGTATTTGTCATGGCGTATCGCTCTACTGTTAATTATTTCTTGTCGGAAACAATCAACAGGATACGCCACCCTCTTTTCCCCTCATACACCACAAATGACTATAGCTCCTTGGTAGTCGTGGCAAAGGCTGCGTACAGTCACTATGAAGAGTTTAGTGATTTGAAACGTAAGCAAGCTGAGCGTCAGGATTGAAAGTCAAACCAAGCGGCTTATGCATGTTGCACCACAGCAAGAACACACAATGGACAGTTTTAGTTACAGGCTAATCAGAAAGCAGAAAGCAGAAAAGCAATTTTGATGACCTTTGTAACTGAACGAAGGAAGTATTAAATGGCCCGCCCTGCAGGATTTGAACCTGCGACCTCACCCTTAGGAGGGGTGCGCTCTATCCAGCTGAGCTAAGGGCGGTCAGAGTAACCGGCGCGAATTGCCGGTGGGAAGCGTTGCTATAGATAGCAAGTTTGCAAAAATCGTGCAGTACTAAAAGCGCTGTGACGATTGCTTTGGCAAAGGAGCGTTCGATGCACATAGTAAGTGATTGAAGCAGTCTTTTAGCGCGAAGCATGATACCCAGTCAGGCTAAAGTTGTCATGCATTCGCGCAGAAAAATCACTGCCAATCTTTTAGCGCTTGTTGAGCGGCGCTATTTAGAGGTTTCGCCAGTAAACCTGTTGGCACGAGGTTGACGCTGTACACCGCACCATCAGCGATCGGCAAATAGTTCACGCGCAAGGCACTGGCATCAACGATAAATAAGTCTTTTTGTAAAGTGCGCAACCAATACCAGAAGTCGACACCGTACAAACTGCGCGCCAACTCAACTTCAGTGAATTGTGCGAGCTCTTGCTGCTCAATGGCTAAAAAACGACCGTTTAGGGTTTCTAAGCGGTAGCCTGGTTGCAAGCCAATCAGATCGGCTAAGCCTTTCCATTTCAGCTGACGTGCATCCAACTGCCACAAATCGCCATCAAGTAAGAACGTGCGTTCGACGGCTCCTTCTAAAATAGTGACTTGGTAGCGTTGCGCTGTTTGCGCTTGCACACTTAAGGTAAATAGCGGTTTGTCTTGTGGGATTTCTTGATAGGTGCTGATATCGTAAGCCACCAGCCCGCCAACTAGAGCAACAGCCAATAAGCTCAACCCAAACATGCCTCGCAGCCAACCCATTAACCAACGGTCGCCAGTCAGTATTCGGCTAGCAAAAAGTAAGACGACAAACGCCAATACTGCAAAGCCGATGGCAAGCCCAATAAATTGCATGCAAATTTTCCTTATGGGTGTTTAATAAGTTGGCATTATGCGTGGCTAAAGCCCTTTCGTCCAAACTCTGTTCTGTGCGTTGTTACACAGGTTAAGGTTTTTTATGTCTCTGACTCTCAATCTCGTTGCCGAACCCCATGTTTTATTGATTTTAGTGGCGGTGGCTTTTATCGCAGGCTTTATTGATGCCATTGCTGGCGGCGGCGGTTTACTGACGATTCCTGCGCTATTAATGTCAGGCTTGCCACCACACTTAGTGTTAGGCACCAATAAACTCTGCGCGACCTTTGGCTCAGCAACGGCAAGTTTTGCCTTTTATCGCAAAGGTTTATTCAATCCTAAACAGTGGCGCAATGGATTAATCGCAACAGCCATTGGTGCTGCTTTAGGCGCGTTATTGGCGCAACGATTACCTGCCGAATGGCTGAATCAAATGTTACCGGTGGTGGTCTTTGCTTGTGCATTGTATTTGCTGTTTGGCCGCACACCACAAGTCAGCGAGAGTAGCACGCCGATTATCAAAACCACACGGCAATGGCCACAAGGTCTAACGCTAGGCTTTTATGATGGCGTTGCTGGTCCTGGTACCGGAGCGTTTTGGACGGTGAGCTCTTTGTTGCTCTACCCTCTGGATTTATTACGCGTCAGCGGTGTAGCCCGCTCAATGAACTTTGTCAGTAACAGTGCTGCGCTGAGCATGTTTGTTATCAGTGGTAACGTGGTTTGGGCACTCGGAATCGGCATGGGCGCGGCAATGATGTTAGGCGCGGTAATCGGCGCTCGATTGGCTATTGGCGGTGGCAACCGTTTCATTCGTCCAATGTTTATCTTAGTGGTGATGGCACTGGCGGCGCGTTTAGCGTGGCAGCATTGGTTCGGCGTGGCCTAGACGCTGGGCCACATACAAATCAATTAAGTAGCGTGCGATGGAGTTTTGCGCTGGCAATGGCGGTAAGTTGTGAATGCTAAACCACTGCGCATCTTCGATTTCATCGGGCTGTGGAATAATCTCACCGCTGACGTATTGGGCGTGAAAGCCGAGCATCAGTGAGTGTGGAAACGGCCAATTCTGGCTCGCTATATAGCGTATATCAGCAATTTCTATACTGACTTCTTCGCGTACCTCACGGGCAACGCAGTGCTCAACGGTTTCATTGGGTTCTACATAACCTGCCAAAGCACTGTACATGCCGGTTACAAAGCGTGACGAGCGTGCCAGCAGGATTTCATCACCGCGACTGACGACAACAATCATACTGGGCGCTAAACGTGGGTATTGTTGTAACTGACAGCGATGACATTGCATCATGCGATGGCCGACTGCTTGTTGCATGCGTTGCCCACAACTGCCGCAATAACGGTGTTCGCGCGCCCAAGTACCGACCTGACTGGCAAAGCCCAGCAAACGGAACAATGTTAAACGCCCATCGAGCATAAACTGACGCAAGCTCAGCCAGCTAAATCCAGCCAATTGCACCGGCTGCTCAAGCTCAAGCATAAACACCGGCTCGCCATTGAGGTGACCGATGCCCTGTTCAGCAATAATCGTCTCGCTGAGCTGCGCTGTGAGCCACTGACGCGGAAACAGCACACCGTTAGCATCCGCTAGAAAACGCATGCCATGGTGAGCAACCACTAAACCACCTGCACAGGCGGTATCTGGCATGCCTTGCTGCCAATCCAGATCTCCCATCATGGCGTCATGCATTTACGCAGAGGCACCCAGCGCACGTAAGCTTTCATCCGCTAAATCAAGCACGCTGCGGTTTTCTTTGGCATGCAAAAGCACGCCGCCTTCTAAGTAATACTCAAGGCTAGACAAAGCATCCGCCAGAGTATCGAGCATGTGCTCGGATGGCGTCACTGTGGCTTCTAGCATATTCTGCTGAATGTAGCGTGCACAGGCACCAACTTGCTCAGCAGCACGCTCTTGATCTAAGAACAATAAGCCGCCTCGTACGTTGAATAAGCTGCTTGGCACGTTGGCCAAGTGCATTTTGTCGCCATCAGATTCAAGGTATGCAGTAATCGCGCGCTTAGCTAAGCTCAAACCACTTTTTGCTTCGTCATTGACAACAATGCGCGCTTCTAAAAGCTGGTGCTTAGCAAAAGATTCAGCTTCATTAACTGGTTCATTCTTCTGACTTTGCGCTTGACGCTCACCACGCTCAAGGCCTGACACCATGCTTTCCACATACAACAAGGCATCGGCTAAGGCTAATAAGGCACCATCATCAACCGTTTTGCAGTCGGTCCAACTTTCGACGACATGCAAGTGTTTCTTTAGCGAGTTAGCCGCAGCACTCAAACCAACCATGGCTAATGTTTTTTCCAGACGCGCGAGGATTAAATGCAGGCTACCTAACACTTCGCTTTGCGCTGTGCCGCGCTCAACCAAGTCGAGTAAGTCTTTAGCCGCGGTAAGCTCGTCACGAATCGCTGCTGAGAGCGAGCGCAGAACGTTTCGTCCTGGGCCGGATAAACGCTGATACTCATCTTCCAGCATGTGGTCGGTGAAAGGTAACGACGGCAAATTAGCCAGATTGCGTACCTGCTCGGCCAGTTCACCGCTGGTATTGGCCAAAGCAATCAAGTACAGCAGATCTTTGATAATGCCGCGTGGACTGACGTAATGACTGCTGTCAGTCTGCAACTTAATTTCACGATCGACACGGGAAAAAAGCTGCTTACGGCTCTTTTTAGGCAGCAATTGCCCATCGGCCTGCGACTCTAATGCCGCAGCAGCCACCCAATATAAATGGCTGGACGGTTGTCCGGCATACAGGCGATCTAAACGCTGCATAGCACGCATCATTAGGCGCAAGCTGGCTTGAACATTTTCATCGCGAATAAACGCTAGTAAACCGACTTGATACATGTGACGTAAACGGCGTGCCTGCAATAAGACATCTGTCGCGCTGGTCATTGTTGAAGCAACTACTGGGCGCTGTACATCAAGGCGCGCAGCAAAAAAATAACTTTCCGGCAAGGGTGTTTGTTTGCCAGCAACTCGCAACTTATTAATCGCGGGCAACAACAGCTCCGGCATTTCAACCCAATGCGTTTCTAACTGCTCTAAATAGCTGCGTAACACATGCAGGGCATTATTAATCGCGGTTAACTGATCATTGCGGTCATCTGTTGCACCGGTAGGAATATCCATCGCTAAGACGCGAGTCTCTTCTGCCAACTGCTCTGCGCCAGCCAGTTCGACCAATGACAAGATGCCTTTAATTTGCTGCAAATTGCTCACGGCATTTTGCAGCAATGCACCATTGTCTCGAGCCTCAAGAAACTGCTCCAGATACTGCTGTGTTTCCGCCATGGTGGCGAAGAGCTCATCGCGAACCATGCTTAGGGACGTTGCTCCAATAACCATGCCTAGCATCCTGTTCTAAAAATACATTGCAAAATATCACACAACACTAATAGCTTTTACTACTGATAAACAAGCTTCAGAGTCACAGACGGTCAATCACTTATACTACCAAGGCTATAACCATGAAGTGCAGTGAGTTCTTCAGAGTATGCGGTGTTTAACAAACCCACCGCATCGAATTGTTATTTAGTCTTTAAATTCAGGGGTTTGCTTGCTCATGTGCGCAGCCATAGCAACACGTAAATCTTCTGCCTGCAGCATCGCGGCGTTCCACGTCGCAATATAATTAAGACCATCGGCCACCGTATGATCGCGCATATAACGGATCATCTCTTTACTGCCCTGCACTGCAATCGGAGACTTTTGTGCGATCGTGGTAGCAATCGTAAAGACCGCATCCATCAAAGCATCTTGATCAGCATAGGTACTATTCACTAAGCCAATGCGCTGTGCTTCATCACCCAGTACGGTGCGACCGGTATAGGCCAACTCACGCATCATGCCATCGCCAATAATGTGTGGAAGACGCTGTAACGTGCCGACATCAGCGGTCATACCCACATCAATTTCTTTGATCGCAAACTGCGCATCAACGGTGCTGTAGCGCATATCGCAGGCACTGATTAAATCAATTGCGCCACCCAAGCAATAACCTTGAATTGCTGCTAACACGGGCTTACTGCAATTATCAACGGCGTTAAAGGACGACTGTAACTCTTCAATTTTACGTTTCAGTGCGCGTGCGTTACGCCCAACTTCTTTACCGAGTTGGCCACCGACTTGCGCCAGTAACATCAAATCAATACCGGAAGAAAAGTGCTTGCCGGCACCAGACAAGACAACAACGCGTACTTCAGGCGTTTCTTCAATCCAAGCAAAAATATCGCGGATCTCTGACCAAAAATCAGCATTCATCGCATTAATTTTGTCGGGACGGTTGATTTGCACGTGAGCAACTTTATCGTTTAACTCGACTTTAAACGCTTTGTAATCAGACACAGTGTGATCCCCTAACCAAGATTATTTTTTCAGTGCGTATTCATTTCTTATGTGCGACACACTATAGCAAGCCGTCAAAAAATGTCGATAATGCCACAAGTCTTGGCTTTTCTAGAGTCTAATCAAGTTTTCCGCTGAAACTCTTTGAAACACTTGAAATTTGCAACCCTGAAGCAGAGAGTATGCGCATCTTTTTCGGGGATAGAAAAATGTCCAAATCTTTTGCTGCTGCTTTCGGGCGCAACTTCTTAGGGCAGTCGCCCACCTGGTACAAACAAACTATACTTTTCTTCTTAATTATCAACCCCTTAGTGTTTTTAAGCTTAGGCCCAGCAGTGGCTGGTTGGTTATTGGTGGCTGAGTTTATTTTCACTTTAGCCATGGCGCTAAAATGCTACCCATTACAGCCTGGCGGCTTGTTAGTGCTGGAAGCAATTCTGATGGGGCTGGCCACACCTGACGCACTTTATGCCGAACTGGTGCACAATTTCCCGGTGATCTTGCTACTGATGTTTATGGTGGCCGGCATTTACTTTATGCAGGACCTGCTGCTGGCGTTGTTTTCACAAATTTTACTCAAGGTGAAATCTAAGCTGCTGCTGAGTCTGATGTTTTGTGCGCTGGCAGCCTTTCTCTCGGCATTCCTCGATGCGTTAACTGTTACCGCAGTGATTATTAGCGTCGCCGTCGGCTTCTATTCGGTGTACCACAAAGTGGCTTCGGGTAAGAGTCCACGTGAAGACAGCAACTACGGTTCTGACACCGATGTGATTGAACTGCACCGTGAACACCTTGAAGAGTTTCGCTCGTTTTTACGCAGCTTATTGATGCATGCCGCAGTTGGTACAGCTCTAGGCGGCGTCTGTACGCTGGTCGGCGAGCCACAAAACCTGCTGATTGGTAAAACCATGAGTTGGGATTTCATCACCTTCTTTAAACACATGGCTCCGGTTTCACTGCCGGTGCTGGCCGCAGGTCTAACAACCTGTGCGATCTTGGAGCATTTCAGCTGGTTTGGTTATGGCGCGAAATTGCCTAATCCTGTGCGTAAAATCCTTGCCGACTTTGATCGCGAAGAGCGCAAGCGCCGCACCAACTCACAAAAAGCAGCTTTAGTAGTACAAGCCATTTCTGCCGTTGTGCTGATCCTTGGTTTGGCTTTCCACGTGGCTGAAGTGGGTTTAATCGGTTTATTGATTATTGTTTTAATCACTTCGTTGAACGGCATCACCGACGAGCATCACATTGGTCGTGCATTCCAAGACGCCCTGCCGTTTACCGCATTATTGGTGGTGTTTTTCGCAGTGGTTGCGGTGATTCAAGAACAAGGCTTATTTGCTCCGGTCATTGAGTATGTTCTGAGCATGCCGGTTGATCAGCAGCCTTCGATGCTGTTTATTGCTAACGGTTTCTTATCGGCGATCAGCGATAACGTCTTTGTTGCGACGATTTACATCACTGAAGTTGAAAAAGCCTTTAAAGCCGGACAAATGACGCAAGAGCATTTCGACCTGCTGGCAATTGCGATCAATACTGGGACTAATTTACCTAGCGTGGCGACGCCTAATGGTCAAGCAGCGTTCTTGTTCTTGCTGACCTCGGCGATTGCACCATTAGTGCGCTTATCCTACGGCCGTATGGCCTATATGGCGTTGCCCTACACTATTGTTATGAGCTTACTCGGCTGGTGGGGTATCACTCACTGGGCATAAAAAAACCGCGACAACTGATTTCTAAGTTGTCGCGGTTGGCTTAAAGCCGTATCGCTTTACTCATCCCAGGCCAGCTCAACACCGCTGGCCTTTTTTATCTTCTGCAGAAACGCTTGGTGCGCCTCCAACTCTGCTGCAGTCGCAGTGACCACAGACAAAGGGGCGCGATCAGCGGCAAGGCGGCTGATTTTAGTGACGCTGACAAAGCCACCACCGGCATCACCGCCATCACCGGCCAATGACAAGTTGGTTTGACCACCCGTCATTGCTAGGTAGACTTCAGCAAGAATCTCCGCATCCAGCAAAGCGCCGTGCAGGTCACGTCCTGAGTTATCAACACCGTAGCGTTTGCATAAGGCATCGAGGTTGTTACGCTGCCCTGGGTGACGCTCACGTGCCATCACCAAGGTGTCTAAAACGGTGCAATGTTCAGTCACATCGGAGCGATCCGACTGTCCCAACAAAGCAAATTCATTATTGATAAAACCGATATCAAACGCCGCGTTATGAATCACCAACTCTGCGCCTTCGATAAACTCAAAAAACTCATCGGCGATATCTTTAAAACGCGGTTTGTCTTTTAGGTATTCATCGGTAATACCGTGAACCGCAATCGCGCCTTCATCAATGGTTCGATCAGGCTGCAAGTAGACATGATAATGACGCCCAGTAGGCTGGCGGCCCTGCAGTTCAATACAACCAATTTCAATGATACGGTGACCATCGGTGACGGGCATCCCCGTGGTTTCAGTGTCTAAAACGACATATCTCATGCAAACAATTCCTCTACACCACGGTTAGCCAACTGATCGGCACGCTCATTACCTGGATGACCGGTATGACCACGCACCCACTGCCATTCAATCTGATGTCTTGCCACTTGCTCATCCAGTTGCTGCCATAAATCGACATTTTTTACCGGTTGTTTAGCGGCAGTTTTCCAATTGCGCTTTTTCCAATTAGGCATCCACTCTTGAATGCCCTGCATGACATATTTGGAATCCGTCACTAAACGCACTGGGCAGGATTTTTTCAGCTCAGCCAAGCCTCGAATCGCCGCAGTGAGCTCCATACGATTATTGGTGGTCTCGCGTTCGCCACCCCACAACTCTAATTCTTTGCCTTTGTAGACCAACAATGCACCCCAGCCACCGGGGCCAGGATTACCTTTACAGGCACCGTCGGTAAAAATATCCACTTTATCTGTCATGTTCTTCGCTATGTTTAAAGTTACTTTGATGTGTTGTCTGCGCAGCAACCACGCTGGGCTGCAGTTTTTGCACTTTTAATTTCGATGATTGTACTTGCGGATGCGCACCATGCACCATTTTACGGGCAACTAACATGTAACAGCCACCTAAAGGCGCTTTTTTCGCTGCGCCGTAGCGCTCCAGCCACGACAATTTGTTTTGCACCGCCGAGGCGGTAAATAAAGGTTGGTAAGCAGCAAAACTGCGCTTCTCTAAGGTAAAGCCCAGTACTGCCAACCAATCAGTGATGCGCGCCGGAGGCAAACAGTAGGCATGCTTCCAAACGCTGCGGGTAAAGTAACGGTAAACACCGAACAAACTCCAAGCATGTGCGCCGACAATTAGCAGATGCCCACCTGGGCGCACGCACTGCGCTGCTTCGCGCAGAAGCGCATGCGGCGATAGAGCAAAATCCAAACTGTGTTGGAGCACCACCACATCGACAGCATCCGCAGCAATTGGCCAGCGATCCTCAACGCAATGCATCTCAACATCTAAGCTGCGATCACCCAAGCTGACTTGGTGACGAATACTCGGGGTCGCAATCATGCCAGCCGGCGGATTATAAAACAGTACAAAACTGCCAAAATGTCTGGCCAACTGTGTCTGTAGCAGTTCATTTTCCATGGTGCTGAGCAACTGCCCTTTACCGGTTAAAAACCACTGCGCAACCGAGCCCGCTAACACTTTACGCGAGCGCGTCAGAAGTCCAGAAAAACGTTGTAATGCCATACACTGCTGCCCACCTAAGTTGACCCTGACCGCGAAAAGCTCAATGACAAACATGCTAAGCTGTCGAAAAGGCTGCTTAGGAGCTTGTCATGCTTACGTTTACCGCTTTACCTGCATTTAATGATAACTATATTTGGCTGCTGCAAAACTCCGACACGCTGCATTGTGCAGTGGTTGACCCGGGCGATGCGCAGCCTGTGCTGGATTGGTTAGCCGCCAACCGACAATGGCAATTGACTGACATTCTAATCACCCACCATCACCATGACCATGTCGGCGGTGTCAGCCAACTCAAACAGGCGACTCAAGCCAAAGTAACCGGTCCTGCTCGTGAGAAAATACCCAGTTTAGATCTAGCCGTCGACGAAGGTTCCCAAATCGAGTTGCTTGGTCATACCGTACAGGTTTTTGCGGTGCCCGGACACACGCTGGGTCACGTCGTTTATTTTTCTGACGACACTAAAAATACACCTTGGCTGCTCAGCGGCGATACTTTATTTGCCGGTGGCTGTGGTCGCATCTTCGAAGGCAGCGCTGAGCAAATGTATGCCTCTTTAAGCAAGCTTGCTGCGCTGCCTGATACCACCTTAGTGTATTGCACGCATGAGTACACATTAAGCAACTTACTGTTTGCGGTTGCCGTCGAGCCAGGCAATGCAGAACTGGCTAAGCGCTTGCTGGAGGTGCAGCAATTACGCGAACAGCACCTGATTACTCTACCCAGCAACATTGCCCTAGAAAAAGCCAGCAACCCTTTTCTGCGCTGTCTAGAGCCTTCAGTCAAAGATGCTGCAGAACAAAAAGCGCAAACAACTTTGCAGTCCGCCAGCGAAGTGTTTGCAACTTTGCGCACATGGAAAGATACATTTTAAGTTCACATAATTGACCAATGAACTTGACCCTAGCGATTGAGCTTCCTAGAATCGCGCAAACTTTCTGAAAAGCATATTGATTGATGCCTGTTATTTGCCGAAATAAACTACAGATAACCCAGCCCATTCGTCGCAATTTTGCACTGGCGATGTTGGCGCTGGTAGTGGCAATAAGTTCAGGTTGCCAGACCTTTAATGGCTCAACTGACGATCCATCCCAGGCATCCAATCAACAACACAAAAGTAAAGATGGTTTTATTGTTGGTCTTGAAAACAACCCTAACTGGGTTAATGATGTTGACACCAACCAAGAAACTGATGCTTGGCAGCGGATTCGCCAAGGCTTTCAGTTACAAGACCATCTAGACAACCCTCGTATTGATCAACAGCGTTTATGGTTTGCCAGCCGCGGCCGTTCAATTGAAATCATCTCTGAGCGCAGCAACCCTTACCTTTTCTACATTATTGAAAGCTTAGAAGCGCGCAATATGCCGCTCGAATTGGCGCTGCTGCCGATGATTGAAAGCGCCTATGACCCACTGGCCTATTCACGCTCACATGCATCAGGTTTATGGCAGTTTATTCCATCCACTGGTCGTCACTTTAAACTCACGCAAACCCATTGGTACGATGCTCGTCGCGACATTATGGCCTCCACTGAGGCGGCGCTGACCTACCTTGAATACCTGAACAAGATGTTTGATGGTGACTGGTTATTGGCTTTAGCCGCTTATAACGCTGGAGAAGGCACAGTTGGCCGAGCGATTAAGCGCAATATTGATCGTGGCTTACCAACCGACTATTGGAACCTTAATCTGCCTGCAGAAACTCAAGCCTATGTGCCCAAATTACTGGCCGTCGCGCAGATCATTAACGCCCCTGAAGCCTACGGCATCAATCTAAGTCCAGTGGCCAATGAACCCTACTTCACCCAGATTCCATTGAAGCAACAAATGGATATCTCACAGCTCGCACAACTCGCACAAGTCAAAGAAGATCACCTGTTAAAACTCAACCCTGCCTATACCCAGGGAATCACTTTCGGCGGACCTAAACACTTATTAGTACCCACAAAAAGTGCTGAGTTGTTGGCTGCTAAACTAGCCATAATGAAGCCCAGCGACATAGTCCAGTGGCAACAATACACCGTGCGCGGCGGTGATAATTTGTCAGCCATTGCCAATCGCCATTTCGTCACCACAGGCTTAATTAAAGACATCAATAAACTGCCTAACGACAACTTGCGCATTGGCCAAGTGCTCAACATCCCGAAAAGCCCAAGCGGTGCCGCTGGTAACTTAGCCCAATACAATCGCCCTGCCGTAGCAAGCCCAAGCCGCAGTTACACAGTGCGTAAAGGCGATACTCTTTCACGCATTGCCGCGCAACATAAAGTTTCAGTGACGGATCTTAAACGCTGGAATAACTTGTCATCCAATGCGCTCAAAATCGGTCAAAACCTCAGTTTAACGGCCAACAGCAACCCGACTGTTCATCGAACCGCAGTGGCTACTTTGTATAAGGTGCGTGCCGGTGATTCACTGTATGGCATTGCCAAGCGCCATAAGGTCAGTTTAAAACAACTACAAAACTGGAACCCAAAAATTAGTACAGCGCTAAAACCTGGACAAACCCTCGCACTCTACCTATAAAAGACTTGCCCCGTTAGTTGAGCCCGATAGTGCCAATCAACCTTAGTGTCTTGATGAATGTATGACGCTGCGCCAGCCGATCAAGTAGACTGTGGATATTGAGTGCCTGTTTTTTATGGATTGTGTGTCTTATGCGCGTGTTTCTTTTTTTCATTGCTGCTGTGCTTTTTAGCCCATCCATCTATGCCAGCTTAGTCACCAAACACGGCTATGCTCAGTTTGAACAACTTAAATATGACGCACAATTCACTCATTTTGACTGGGTCAATCCGCACGCGCCCAAAGGTGGCAGCGTACGCTTAATGGCGTTCGGCACCTTTGATACGCTCAATCCCTACACCTTAAAAGGCACCAGCCCAATCGGCACAGCTGATTTTGCCAGCTATGGCATTAGCGAGTTAAACGAACCTTTAATGGTTGGTAGTGGTAATTACGACCCATCCGGTGATGAAGCAGCCAGCGCGTACGGCCTAATCGCTGAAACAGTGCAATACAATGCCAGTCGCAGTTGGGTAGTGTTCAACTTACGCAAAGAAGCACGCTTTCATGATGGCACGCCGATCACGGCAAAAGATGTGGCGTTTTCTTATCGCACTTTATTAAAGCAAGGCCACCCACAATACCGCACGTATCTGCAAGAAGTGGCGCGGGTCGATATCCTCAGTAGTCATCGCATTCGTTTTGTCTTTAAGCGCGCGGGCAACCCTCTATTGATTTTACGCATTGGCGACTTACCTGTGCTGCCTGAACATTACTGGCGTGATCAAGATTTCAGCCAAACCACCTTTAAAGCGCCGCTGGGCAGTGGCCCTTATAAAATCACCGAAGTAAAACCTGGGCGTGCCTTAGTCTTTGAACGGGTTAAAGACTGGTGGGGAAAAGATCTGCCGGTGAATCGTGGTAAATACAATTTCGATAAAGTCTATGTGGATTTTTATCGTGACAAACATGTTGCTTTTGAAGCCTTTAAAGTTGGCAGTTTTGATTTTTATATTGAGCATCAAGCGAAAAACTGGGCCAATAACTATCGTTTCCCAGACATTGCCAAAGGCCGAGTGATTCGTGCTGAAATTGCTCACCAAATCCCCACGCAAACCCAAGCTTTGTTTATTAATACGCGCCGTGCACAGTTTCACGACCGTGACACACGCGAAGCTTTAACTTTATTATTTGATTTCGAATGGGCCAATAAAACTCTATTCAATAATGCCTATCAGCGCGCCAACAGTTACTACCCTAATAGTGATTTTTCGGCCCGCAATAAACCCAAAGGAGCTGAGTGGTTGCTGCTATCAAAATGGCGTGAGCAGCTGCCTTTAGAGTTATTTCTACAACCTTTTGTCTTAGAGACCACCGAAGGTCGCGGCATTCCACGCGAGACCTTGCGCAAAGCCTTAGGCTTATTGGCCAAAGCTGGCTGGAAAAGCAGCGCCAGTGGTATGAAAAACAAACAAGGTCAAGTCCTTGAACTGGAAATACTTCTGGTTAATCCCAGCTTAGAACGCATTTTGCAGGCCTATATCAACACCCTCAATGAGGTTGGCATCAACGCCCGCATGCGCACCGTTGATCGTGCTCAATTTAAGCAACGCTTGGATAACTTTGACTTTGATTTAACCTTATTAACCTTGCCGCAAACGCTAAGCCCCGGCCTTGAACAATGGCAGTATTTTCACTCATCACAAGCAATGGTAAAAGGTAGCAAGAATTACGCAGGGATTAACAGTCCGGTAATTGATGAGCTACTCGATCATTTACTCAATGCAAAAACCTATAATGAGCAGCGCACTGCGGCCCGCGCGCTGGACCGTGCCTTACTGTGGAACTACTACAGTATTCCCAACTGGTATATTAGCCACCACCGTATTGCTTACCAAAACCGTTTTGAATTTGTGCGCATTCCACCTTACACCTTGGGCTTGCGTGCTTGGTGGTTAAAACCTTCGGAGATCAAATGATGCTGACTGCCTTGCGTCGTGGTTGTTTATCACTCTGCGTCTTAGTCTGTAGCACGGCTGCATTGGCCGAGCCGCAACATGCCATGACGTTGTACGATGAAGCGCCTAAATATCCAAGCGACTTCACTCATTTTGACTACACCAATCCAGATGCGCCAAAAGGTGGCACCTTGCGTTTGGCCGGCCTCAATGGCTTTGACAGCCTTAATCCTTTTATTCCTAAAGGCAATGCCGGCGATCAGATTGGTTTACTTTACGACACCCTCACCTACCATTCCGCCGATGAGCCTTTTACTGAATACGGCCTGCTCGCTGAGCGTATTGAAAAAGCCGATGACCACAGCTTTGTCCGCTTTTATTTAAACCCCAAAGCACGCTTTAATGATGGTCAGCCGGTGACCGCTGAAGATGTGCTGTTCACCTTTAACACCCTGATCGAAAAAGGCCATCCGCTGTATCGCCATTATTATGCTGATGTTGCTGAAGTGGTGGTGGAAAATCCACTGCAAGTACGCTTTGATTTTAAGCACAGTAATAACCGCGAATTACCCCTGATTTTAGGTCAGCTACAAATCTTGCCAAAACATTGGTGGGCAGAACGCGATTTCACTAAAACCAGCTTAACCGCGCCGTTAGGCAGTGGCCCGTACCGCCTAGTGCAGGTCGATGCTGGACGCAGTTTGCGCTATGAGCGGATAAAAGACTGGTGGGGCAAAGATCTCCCGGTGTCGCGCGGACTCTACAATTTCGACACCATCCATATTGATTACTACCGCGACATGTCAGTCGCGCTAGAAGCCTTTAAAGCCGGTCAGTTTGATTTCAACCTGGAATACTCGGCTAAAGATTGGGCCACTGGTTACAACTCTCCAGCGCTGCGCAGTGGCGCGATCATCAAAAAGTCGATTAAGAACCACAACCCTGTCGGCATGCAGGGCTTTACTTTTAATTTGCGCAAAAAGATGTTTCAAGACCCACGTGTACGTGAAGCATTAAGCCTGTTATTTGATTTTGAGTGGACCAATAAACAGCTGTTTTATAGCTCTTATATCCGCACCCAAAGCTATTTTGAAAACTCGGAACTGGCAGCTCGTGGCTTACCTTCAGAAGAAGAACTGGCGATTTTAGAGCCACTACGCGGTTCGATTCCTGAGCAAGTGTTTACCCAGGCTTACCAAACGCCGATCAGTGATGGCAGTGGCATTATTCGTGAGCGCCGTTTAGAAGCTTATCGCCTGCTGCAAGAAGCCGGCTACCGCATTGAAAATGATCAGATGGTCAATGCTGAGGGTGAGCCGCTAGCTTTTGAGTTTATTATTGCTCAAGCCAACTTAGAGCGTGTCCTTCTACCCTTTAAGCGCAATCTTGCCGAACTGGGCATTGAGATGACCATTCGCCGCGCCGATGTATCACAATACATCAACCGCATGCGCTCGCGGGATTTTGAGATGACCTCAAGTATTTGGTCGCAATCCAATTCACCGGGCAATGAACAACGGGACTTTTGGCATTCCAGCAGTGTCGATAACCCCGGCAGCCGCAACTTTATTGGCCTGCAAGACCCTGCCATCGACACCTTAGTTGAAGGCCTAATTAACGCGCCAAGCCGCGCCAGTTTAATCACCCATGCGCGCGCACTGGATCGGGTTTTACTCTGGGGCCATTACGTGATTCCAAACTACTACATCGACACTTGGCGGACAGCCTACTGGCAACACTTGGCACAACCCGAAGTGGCACCTTTGTATGATTACGGCTTAATGACCTGGTGGATTAAACCTGACGCAGCCCATCCTTCTACGGCGACGGACAAATAACTATGTTGGCGTATATTTTTCGGCGCTTACTGCTGATCATTCCCACTTTGCTGGGCATTTTAGTGGTCAACTTTATTATTATTCAGGCCGCACCTGGCGGCCCTGTAGAGCAAATGATTGCCAAACTGGAAGGCTTTGACGCAGCCGCAGGCGGAGCCACTGGGCGTATTTCCGGCGGTGGCTCGGAAGTTTCCAGCAGTGCTTCAGCTAATTACCGGGGCGCGCAAGGGCTAGATCCTGAGCTGATTTTGGAAATCGAGAAGATGTATGGCTTTGATAAGCCAGCCATTGAGCGCTTTTGGATTATGCTAAAAAACTATGCGCACTTTGATTTTGGCAACAGTTTCTTCCGCGATGCCAAGGTGACTGATTTAATTCTTGAAAAAATGCCCGTCTCAATCTCGTTAGGGCTCTGGAGTACGCTGTTGATGTATATGATTTCCATACCGTTGGGGATCAGTAAAGCCGTACGCCACGGCAGCGCTTTTGATGTCTGGACCAGTTCGGCGATTATTTTAGGCTATGCGATCCCAGCTTTCTTGTTTGCAATTTTATTGGTGGTGGTGTTTGCCGGTGGCAGCTACTTAAGCTGGTTTCCGCTGCGCGGCCTGACCTCCAATAATTTTGAAGAACTGAGCCTACTCGGCAAGCTCGGCGACTATTTCTGGCACTTAGCCTTACCGGTCACTGCCTTGGTGATTGGTAACTTTGCTACGCTGACTTTGCTGACTAAAAACAGTTTCTTGGATGAAATCAACAAGCAGTATGTGACCACCGCACGTGCCAAAGGCTTACCAGAAAATAAAGTCTTGTACGGCCATGTATTTCGTAATGCCATGCTGATTATTATTGCCGGCTTTCCTGCGGCCTTTATCGGCATGTTTTTCACCGGCTCACTGCTAATTGAAGTGATTTTCTCCCTCGACGGCTTGGGTTTACTGAGTTTTGAAGCGGCAATTAATCGCGATTACCCGGTGGTGTTTGGTACGTTATTCTTATTCACTTTACTGGGTTTGCTGGTTAAATTAATCGGCGATATCACCTACACCTTGGTCGATCCGCGCATCGACTTCAGCAGCCGGGGGAACTGATATGGCACTTTCTCCGATCAACCAACGCCGTTTTGCGCTGTTCAAAGAACATAAGCGCGGCTGGTTTTCCTTATGGATCTTTCTCGGTTTATTTATTCTATCGCTGGGCGCAGAGTTCATTGCCAACGATAAACCGCTGCTGGTGCAGTATGACGGTGCACTGTACTTTCCAGTGCTCAAGCGTTATCCAGAAACTGCTTTCGGTGGCGAGTTTCCGTTACAAGCCAATTATAAAAGCCCATATATCGAAGAGCTGATCGCGGAAAAAGATGGTTGGATGCTGTGGCCGATCATTCCATTTAACTACTCCAGCATCAATTACGATCTGCAAGTGCCAGCCCCAGCACCGCCCTCGTCGCAAAACTGGCTGGGCACCGATGACCAAGGCCGTGATGTCTTGGCTAGGGTGATTTACGGCTTCCGTATTTCGGTGTTATTTGCTCTGACATTAACCTTAGTCAGCTCAGTGATTGGCGTCTTTGTTGGCGCTTTGCAGGGCTTTTATGGTGGATGGGTAGATTTGGTCGGCCAGCGCTTTTTAGAAGTCTGGTCGGGACTGCCGGTCCTGTACCTGTTGATTATTATGGCCAGCTTTATTCAGCCTAATTTCTGGTGGCTGCTGGGAATCATGCTGTTATTTTCTTGGATGAGCTTGGTCGATTTGGTTCGCGCGGAGTTTTTACGTGGCCGTAATCTGGAATATGTTCGTGCGGCACGCGCCTTAGGCATGCAAAACAGTGCGATTATGTTCCGCCATATTCTGCCCAACGCGATGGTCTCAACCATTACTTTCTTGCCTTTTATTTTAACTGGCGCAATTGGCACATTAACCGCTTTGGATTTCTTAGGTTTTGGTTTACCGCCAGGCTCACCCTCACTGGGTGAATTGGTGGCGCAAGGTAAATCCAACTTACAGGCACCTTGGCTGGGTATCAGCGCTTTTACGGTCTTGGCATTGATGCTGAGTTTATTAGTATTTATTGGTGAGGCTGCCCGTGATGCATTCGACCCAAGAAAATAAAGTGGAACAACTGCTCAGCATTGAAGACTTATCCGTTGAGTTTATCAGCGGCGAGAACGTACAGCGCGCAGTCAACAACATCAGTTTCAGCATTCATAAAGGTGAAACACTGGCGCTGGTTGGCGAAAGTGGTTCAGGCAAGTCGGTCACTGCGCACTCTATTTTGCGCTTACTGCCCTACCCGTTGGCACGTCATCCCAGCGGTAAGATTATCTATCAAGGCAAGGACTTGCTTGCTGCTGCGCCAGAGTATTTGCGTAAAGTACGCGGCAACCGCATTGCGATGATTTTCCAAGAGCCGATGAGTTCGCTCAATCCTTTGCACACCATCGAAAAGCAGATCAATGAAATCCTGATTTTGCATAAAGGGATGAACGCCAAGCAAGCCTCAGTGCGCACACTAGAGCTACTTACTCTGGTCGAGATACCCAACCCCGCGCAGCGCATGAATTCCTACCCACACGAACTGTCTGGCGGACAACGTCAGCGTGTGATGATTGCCATGGCACTCGCCAATGAGCCGGAACTGCTGATTGCTGATGAACCGACTACGGCGCTGGACGTTACTGTGCAGCAAACTATTTTAGAACTGCTCAGCGATTTACAAGAGCGTCTTGGCATGTCGATCTTATTGATCAGCCATGACTTGAACTTAGTGCGGCGCGTCGCCCATCGTGTTTGCGTGATGCGCAACGGCGAAATTGTTGAGCAAGCCGCATGCGCTGAGATTTTTAGCAACCCACAGCACCCCTATACGCAAGAACTGCTCGGCGCTGAGCCAAGCGGCACGCCAGTTCCGCATAGCCCGAGCGAGACGCTATTGGAAACCCGCGATTTACGTGTTTGGTTTCCGATCAAAAAAGGTATTTTTCAGCGCACTGCCGATTATATTAAAGCCGTTGATGGCATTAGTTTCACCTTGCAGCGCGGACAAACCCTTGGCATCGTTGGCGAAAGTGGGTCAGGAAAATCGACCCTAGGTTTAGCAATTTTGCGGCTGATCAATAGTAAAGGCGGCATTTTTTACGCAGGCAATGCCATCGATCAGCTCTCGCAAAAAGAAGTAAGGCCACTGCGCCGTGACATTCAAGTGGTTTTTCAAGACCCATTTGGTAGCCTGAGCCCAAGAATGAGCGTCTCAGATATCATTGGCGAAGGTTTGCATATCCACAAGATGGGCAATGCACAGGAACAAGAGCAAGCGATCATCGCTGCGCTGCAAGAAGTGGGCCTCGATCCAGACACACGGCACCGCTATCCCCATGAGTTTTCAGGGGGACAACGGCAACGTATTGCGATTGCGCGCGCCTTAGTCCTGAAGCCGAAGCTGATTGTTTTAGATGAACCCACCTCAGCGCTGGACCGCACAGTACAGCGTCAAGTGGTGGAATTGCTGCGTAACTTGCAGCTGAAATACAATTTGACCTATGTGTTTATTAGCCATGACTTGGCAGTGGTCAAAGCCCTCAGTCACCATTTATTGGTGATGCGCCAAGGGCAAGTAATTGAACAAGGTGCTGCTGCAAGTGTTTTTGCAGCGCCACAACAAACCTATACACAGCAGTTGCTCGCAGCGGCATTTATAAATAGCTCGCAGCAGCAAACGCATGATTATTGATTGAAGAAGAGGAAATATCATGGGTTTCATGACCGGTAAACGCGTTTTAATCGTTGGCGTAGCCAGCAAATTATCCATTGCTTCAGGCATTGCAGCCGCTATGCACCGCGAAGGCGCAGAGTTAGCTTTCACCTATCAAAATGAAAAGCTGCAAAAACGTGTTGAAGGCTTTGCTGAAACCTGGGGCTCATCCGCTGACCTGTGCTTCCCTTGCGATGTTGCCAATGATGACGATATTGACAACGTATTTACTGAACTGGCGAAAAAGTGGGACGGCTTAGACTGTATCGTGCACTCAGTCGGTTTTGCGCCAGGCGATCAACTCGATGGCGACTTTACTGAAGTCACCACCCGCGAGGGCTTTAAAATTGCTCACGATATCAGCGCCTATAGTTTTATTGCTTTAGCTAAAGCCGGTCGCAGCATGATGCAAGGCCGCAACGGTAGCTTGCTGACCCTAACTTACTTAGGTGCTGAGCGCACCATGCCGAACTACAACGTTATGGGCATGGCTAAAGCCAGCCTAGAGGCCGGTGTGCGTTACTTAGCCGGTAGCTTAGGTGCTGAAGGCACTCGCGTGAATGCGGTCTCTGCAGGCCCTATCCGTACCCTCGCCGCATCTGGCATTAAGAGCTTCCGTAAAATGCTCGCTGCCAATGAAAAACAAACCCCTTTGCGTCGCAACGTGACCATTGATGAAGTCGGTAATGCCGGTGCATTTTTATGCTCGGACTTAGCCTCGGGTATCAGCGGTGAAATCATGTACGTCGATGGTGGCTTCAATACCACGGCGATGGGTAACATCGAAGAAGACTAAATTTTCTCAAACGATGTTTTCTCATTAACAAAAAACCCGCTAAAAAGCGGGTTTTTTGTACTTTCAATTTAACGCTTAAAAACGTTGAATTTTTGCATCCAACTCAAGCTGTTGCAGGAATGCATTGAAGTCAACTTGGCCAGCACGTGAGGCAAGAATATCTCGGTACTGCTTCAGTTCGCTGCCGCTCAGTGACACATCTGCAGCATTCACGCCAGTTAGGCGCACAACCACATAGTCACCATTACTGAGGTTTAAGCCTGCAAACTTAGCAGCACCAGTCTCCGGCTTAGGCATTTTAAACAGCGCTTGTAACACTTCAGGGTCAATATTCTCTTGACCACGTGTCGCTGCCTCAACCACCTGCCAAGCCTCTTGCTGGGCTTGTTCAACCGAAGTTTGACCTTCTTGTAAGCTGCTCAGCAATGCTTCACCTTGGCTCCGAGCGTGTTCAATCGCACGCTGTGCAATCAACTGCTCACGAATCTGCGTACTGACTTCAGCAAACTCAATCGGCTCTGGGCGCTTATGCTCTTTAACACGCAGCACCACTGTGGTTTCTGGATCAAGTTCGATAGCTGTACTGTTAGCACCCTCTTCGAGTACCTCAGTGCTAAATGCTGCCTGCAATACCTGACGGTTAGCAAACAAGCCCTCCAGACCTTCACGACCAAAAGGCTCACTGACCTTAATCTCTAAACCTAACTCGCTGGCGGGTTGCTGCAGATCAGCCGACTCATAAGCTGCGCTTTCTAAGTCGCGAACAGCTTCCACAAAACGCTGCTCAACTTGTTGGGTTTTTAGATCTTGGCTCAACTTATCTTTCAAGCTAGCAAAGGTTGGAATATCCGCAGCTTGCACATCAAGCAACTTAATCACATGCCAGCCATAGTCGGTACGCACAGGAACAGAAACCTGCTCTTTCTCTAGCGCGTATAACGCGTCTTCAAAAGCTGGGTCATAGACACCTTGTGCGGCAAAACCTAAATCGCCACCTTGTTCAGCAGAACCGATGTCATCGGACATCTCTTTGGCGACTGCAGCAAAATCTTCGCCAGCATTGATGCGCTCAATTGCATTCTGTGCTGCTTCTTTAGCTTGAGCGTCAGTCACGTCACCTGACACTTCAAAGAGGATGTGCGCAGCATGACGCTGTTCCGCAAGGTTGGCGATTTCTGCTTGATACATCTCTTGAAGTGCTGCGTCATCCACAGTGACCTGATCAAAGAAGGCTTTCTTATCCAGCTCAATGTACTCAACCACAACTTGCTCTGGAGTTAAAAACTCAGAAGCATTTTCGCTGTAGTAAGTCTTAGCATCTTCATCAGTAACCGTTACTTTATCCAGCGCAGGCTTGATGGTTAGCGTGGCAAAGTCACGGGTTTGACGCTCTAGGTCAGCAAAAGCTTGCGCTTCTTGTTCGGTAACAAAAGCAGTCGCAGCAATACCGGCACGCAATTGTCCAGTACGCATCTCTTGCTCGATCATGTGTCTAAACTGCAAACGGGTGTAACCCATCTGACGAATCACTTGGTCAAAACGGTCGGCATTAAACTTGCCGTCGACCTGGAATTCAGGCGCCAGTAAAATAAACTGATCAATTAAGGCGCTAGAAAAAGCGAAGCCTGACTGATCCGCTGCTTGCACCAGTAACTTACGTGAAATAAGACCTTTCAATGCCGCTTCTGAAAGTAATGCGTCATCAATCAGGCTGGCATCAAAATCTTTCCCAAATTGCTGCAACAGTTGCCTGCGCTGAAGATTTTTTGCTTCAGCTAATGCATCGAGGGTAATTTCTTCACCGTTAACTTTGGCGGCATTATTACTGTTACTGGTTGAACCTAAAATGGCGTCAAAACCTGTAAAAGCAAACAGCACGACAATCAAACCAATAATAGATTTAGAGATCCACCCCGTAGAGTTATCTCGAATATTCTGCAGCATGCATCCCCCGATGTCGCCATTTAAAATAGCTGTGCATTATGGGTAGGGCCAATAAAACAAAGGCGCACCTAATGATGCGCCTTTGTATTCAGTGATACGCGTAAAGCCTGCGCTTTCTATTTTAAATAGCTAATAGAACGTACCAGTCACACCAGCTTTACAACCAATGTGTAAGAAGCGCTTAGTTAACCGCGTCTTTCAGTGCTTTACCTGCTTTAAAGCCAGGAATTTTTGCTGCTGCAATTTCAATTGGGTTACCAGTCTGAGGATTACGGCCTGTGCGCGCAGCACGATCCTTAACAGCAAAAGTACCAAAACCAACCAACACTACTGAATCACCTTCTTGCAAGGCACCAGTGATGCTTTCGATAACTGCATCTAATGCGCGTCCTGCAACGGCTTTAGGAATATCTGCCGAAGCAGCAACTTTATCAATCAACTCTGACTTGTTCACTCGTAAGTCCCCTTAGGTTTCTTAAATAATTATAATTGCAATTTTGATTCATACAAAACAGCTTTGCTTTCAATCAAAAGACACGGACACCACGCTTTATAGCAAGGTGTCGAAAAGCATGTCAACCACAACAGTATTAATGGGTACTGATGCGATCAGTCGCTTCAGTTTCTCGCGACTCATCCTTCATTAATAATTCAGATGCGACATCAGACAATGGGTCTGGCATGTATTGCAGCGCAATTTGCAGTACCTCGTCAATCCATTTTACTGGCTTGATGTCTAAATCGGCCTTTATATTAGCTGGTATTTCCTTCAAGTCACGTACATTTTCTTCAGGGATGATAACTGTTTTAATTCCACCACGGTGTGCGGCAAGTAGTTTTTCTTTCAAACCACCAATTGCCAGCACTTGGCCACGCAAAGTAATCTCACCGGTCATGGCCACATCAGCGCGCACCGGGATCTTAGTCAATGCCGACACAAGCGCCGTACACATGCCTATACCGGCACTTGGTCCATCCTTAGGGGTAGCGCCCTCTGGCATGTGCAAATGCACGTCACTCTTCTCGTAGAAGTCAGGAGCGATGCCTAATAACTGCGCGCGGCTGCGTACAACGGTCAGAGCTGCAGTCATTGATTCAACCATCACATCGCCAAGCGAGCCGGTTTTAATCAACTGGCCCTTACCTGGCACGACTGCAGATTCGATGGTTAACAACACGCCACCGACTGAAGTCCAAGCTAAACCTGTGACCTGCCCGACCTGATCTTCTAGCTCAGCAGAGCCATAAGTATATTTTTGCACACCTAAATAATGCTCTAAATCATCAGCCGTCACCGTGACTTTAATTTTTTTCTGCGCGGATTGTTCTTTCACCACTTTGCGACACACTTTCGCAATTTGACGTTCTAAACCACGCACACCAGCTTCACTGGTGTACAGGCGCACAACATTAAGCAATGCATCTGACTCAAAAATCAGCTCTGCATCTTTTAAGCCATTGGCTTTCAGCTGCTTGCTGACTAAGTATTTTTTAGCAATATTGAGCTTTTCATCTTCGGTGTAACCCGGCAGACGAATCACTTCCATACGGTCTAATAACGGACCTGGAATATTCATTGAGTTGGCGGTACAAACGAACATCACATCCGATAAATCGTAATCTACTTCTAGATAGTGGTCGTTGAAGCTATGGTTTTGCTCTGGATCGAGTACTTCCAGCAATGCAGAGGCTGGATCACCACGCATGTCTTGACCCATCTTGTCGATTTCATCAAGCAAGAATAATGGATTACGCACACCAACCTTGCTTAAACGCTGAATGATGCGACCCGGCATCGCACCAATATAAGTACGGCGGTGACCACGAATTTCTGCTTCATCGCGCACGCCACCCAAAGCCATCCGGATGTATTTTCGGTTGACTGAACGGGCAATCGATTCTGCGAGAGAGGTTTTACCTACGCCCGGCGGACCAACTAAGCAAAGAATCGGACCTTTAAGCTTTTTAACGCGCTTTTGTACGGCTAAATACTCAAGGATGCGCTCTTTCACTTCCTCAAGGCCAAAATGGTCGGCTTCAAGAATTTCTTCAGCACGCTGCAAATCTAAGCGCACCTTACTCTTGGATTTCCAAGGGGTGTTGATTAACCAATCTAAATAGGTTCGCACCACCGATGCTTCGGCAGACATAGGTGACATTTGCTGCAGTTTTTTCAACTCAGCATGGGCTTTGGCGAGCGCTTCTTCGCTCATGCCAGCATCATCAATGCGCTGTTTTAGCACATCCATGTCATTTTGACCGTCTTCGCCTTCACCGAGCTCTTTTTGAATGGCTTTCATTTGCTCATTCAAATAATACTCGCGCTGACTGCGCTCCATTTGCTTTTTCACGCGACCACGGATGCGTTTTTCAACATTAAGCAATTCAAGCTCAGTGTCGAGCACACCCAAGAGCAAATCGACACGCTCAGCAATATCGAGACGGTCCAGCACTGTTTGCTTCTGTCCGAGCTTGAGGGTCATTTGCGCAGCTATTGAGTCGCTCAAGCGGCCGACGTCATCAATTTCACCCAGCGTCGCTAAAGCTTCAGCAGGGACTTTCTTGCTTTGCTGCACAAACGACTCAAAGTGCTCGAATAAAGTATGGCGCAGCACTTCATTTTCAGTGGTGCTGGCGGGTTCTTCGTTATGCAACTGTACTTGCGCGCGCAAGTAGTCGTCACCGGCCAATCCTTCAATAATTTCGCCACGCTGCTCACCTTCAGCCAGCACTTTAACAGTACCGTCAGGCAACTTTAGCAGTTGTAAAATCGTCGCGACGGTACCCACTGTATACAGGGCATCTAGTTTTGGATCGTTGTCTGCAGGTTGCTGCTGCGCAATCAGAAGGATTTTCTTATCGCCTTCCATCGCAGCTTCTAATGCTGCAATTGATTTTTCACGCCCAACAAATAAGGGAATAACCATGTGTGGATAAACCACAACATCTCGCAATGGCAGTAACGGCAATTCGATGATTGTCTTCATTCTTCTCTCTCACTTGCGGCACGCAGGCCGTAATAATATTGGCTAAGCCTGTGATTGAAGATGGGGGCGCCTAACAACAATTACAAGGTGAACAGCACAAATAACAAAAAGGGCCCGTAGGCCCTTTTATCAACACACTGTACGCACTTAAGCGTCAGGTGCTGCTTTCTTCGCTACAGGCTCTTTCGATGCGTAGATCAATAAAGGCTTAGAAGTACCCTCAATCACGCTCTCATCAATCACCACTTTAGTCACATCAGTTTCTGATGGGATGTCATACATGGTGTCGAGCAAAATACCTTCAAGAATAGAACGCAAGCCACGTGCACCGGTTTTACGCAGTAAGGCACGCTTGGCCACAGCATTCAATGCATCTGGACGGAACTCCAGTTCAACCCCTTCCATGTCGAATAACTTGCCATACTGTTTAGTCAGCGCATTCTTCGGCTCGGTGAGGATTTGAATCAGAGCGGCTTCATCAAGCTCTTCCAAGGTTGCAATCACTGGCAAGCGACCAACAAACTCAGGAATCAAGCCAAACTTAACCAGATCATCGGGCTCAACATCACGCAACGCTTCACCGATTTTCTTCTCTTGCTCTTTACTCTGTACTTCCGCAGCAAAACCAATTCCACCTTTTACAGAGCGGTTTTGGATAACTTTTTCTAAACCAGAAAACGCACCACCACAGATAAATAGGATATTGCGCGTATCCACTTGCAAGAACTCTTGCTGCGGATGCTTGCGTCCACCCTGAGGCGGGATCGAGGCAACGGTACCTTCAATGAGCTTCAACAAAGCTTGTTGAACACCTTCACCTGACACATCGCGGGTAATCGATGGGTTATCAGATTTGCGGGTGATTTTATCAATTTCATCAATATAAACGATGCCCATCTGTGCTTTCTCTACATCGTAGTCGCACTTTTGCAGCAGTTTTTGAATGATGTTTTCGACGTCTTCACCCACATAACCGGCTTCGGTCAAAGTGGTCGCATCGGCAATGGTAAAAGGCACATTCAATAGGCGCGCTAAGGTTTCAGCCAGCAATGTTTTGCCCGATCCAGTTGGACCAATTAGCAAAATGTTACTTTTACCTAATTCAATGTCATCTTTTTTGTCGCGATTGTTTAAGCGCTTGTAGTGGTTATACACCGCTACCGCTAAAACTTTCTTAGCGCGCTCCTGACCAATCACATACTGGTCCAGAATGCCGCTGATTTCTTTTGGCGAAGGCAGTTTATGTGCAGCGCTTTCATCCTGTGCTTCTTGCACTTCCTCACGGATAATGTCATTGCACAAATCAACGCATTCATCACAAATAAAAACCGAGGGGCCAGCTATCAGCTTGCGCACTTCATGTTGGCTTTTGCCACAGAAGGAGCAATACAGCAACTTGCCTTTGTCCTCGCCACTACGCTTATCAGTCATTCGTTCGTTCCAGTTTGGTAGGCTATGAATATAAGATGAAGCCTTCAGTCGGCTTTTTCAACCCATAGACCCACATAAAACATATACAGCAGTACTTTAATGTTGATTAAACCGGCATTTGACGCTTGGTTGCCACATGGTCAATCAAACCGTATTTCACTGCTTCGTCACCGCTCATAAAGTTATCACGATCGGTATCTTTGGCAATAACGTCAATTGGCTGGCCTGTATGGTCAGCTAAAATCTTATTCAAGCGCTCACGAATGGTTAAAATCTCGCGCGCATGAATTTCAAAATCAGATGCTTGGCCCTGAAACCCACCTAACGGCTGGTGGATCATCATGCGTGAATGCGGTAAGCAATAACGCTTACCTGCAGCACCACCAGCTAACAATAACGCACCCATACTGGCCGCTTGACCAATACAAGTAGTCGACACATCAGGCTTAATAAACTGCATGGTGTCGTAAATTGACATCCCAGCCGTGACTGAACCACCTGGTGAATTGATATACAGGTGAATGTCTTTGTCTGGGTTTTCAGCTTCCAAGAACAGCAACTGCGCAACCACTAAGTTCGCCATATAGTCTTCGACTGGGCCAACTAAGAAAATAATGCGCTCTTTGAGCAGGCGCGAGTAAATATCATAAGCACGCTCACCGCGTGATGACTGCTCGACAACCATTGGCACCAAACCGCCAGCGCCTTGAATCTCTTGTGGGTTTTGCATAAAAGTATTGTGTGACATATCTGCCGTAGCTCCCAGATTAATGCTCATCGTCATAAAGACACACAAGCCAGCACTAAGGCTGGCTTATTGGCTAACAGACCTCACGGGCCTGCTAGCACTTGGGTGTCAGCAGAGTAAAATCACTCAGCGCTGGCTTCTTCTTCAGCCTGAGGCGCTGCTGCTGGTTTAACTGCTTCTTCGTAAGCAACAGTAACATCAGTTACTTTGGCTTTCGCTAAAACAGTATCTACAACTTGTTCTTCAAGCACAACCGCACGAACGTCGTCTAACTGCTGTTCGTTTTTGTAGTACCACTCAATCACTTGCTGTGGCTCTTGGTAAGCTGCAGCCATTTCTTCAATGGTGCTACGCACGCGTTGATCGTCAGCTTTGATTTCAAACTGCTTAACCATTTGTGCAACGATCAAACCTAAAGCAACACGGCGCTTAGCTTGCTCAGTGAATAACTCAGCTGGCAATTGGTCAGGCTTGATGTTGCCACCAAACTGCTGAACGGCTTGCACACGCAAACGATCAACTTCGTTAGAAATCAATGCACTTGGCACTTCGATCTCATTGGCAGCTAACAAGCCGTCCATCACTTGGCTTTTTACTTTGCCTTTGATGGCTTGATTCAGTTCACGCTGCATGTTCTTGGTTACTTCAGCACGGAAACCTTCTAAACCGCCTTCAGCGTTACCAAACATCGCGAAGAACTCTTCGTTCAGCTCTGGCAGCTCTGGACCTTCAACCTTATTCACAATCACAGTGAACTCAGCTGTTTTACCGGCCAAATCAAGGTTTTGGTAATCTTCTGGGAAGGTTGGCGCGATTTCTTTGGTTTCGCCAGCGCTGCAACCCACTAGAGCGTCTTCAAAACCAGGAATCATACGGCCTGAACCTAGAACTAAAGGTACGTTATCAGCAGTACCGCCAGCAAATGGCTCACCATCAATGCGACCTACAAAATTGATGGTCACTTGGTCGTTCAGCTCAGCAGCACGCTCTACAGTTACAAAGCGAGTGTTTTGCTTACGTAAGATTTCCAGCATGTTATCAACATCAGATTCAGCCACTTCAGCGCTCTGACGCTCAACTTCAATGCCTTCTAAGCCTTTAACTTCAAACTCTGGGAACACTTCAAAGGTTGCGACGTATTCAAGACCTTTCTCTTTCTCGAATACACGCGGCTCAATCGCAGGCTGACCCACTGGATTAAGCTTCTCAGCAACAACAGCTTCATAAAAAGTTGCTTGGATCACATCGCCTAAAACTTCTTGGCGTGCATCAGCTTCATAACGCTGACGAATGATGCTCATTGGCACTTTACCAGGACGGAAGCCTGGTACTTTGGCGCGCTTAGCGGTTTGCTGAAGGCGCTTAGTCACTTCATTTTCAATACGCTCAGCTGGAACGCTAATGTTCATTTTGCGCTCAAGGGCGGAAGTGCTTTCTACGGAAACTTGCATGGTTATTCCTCGTTGAATAGACGTGGCCAGACATACCGACCCTAGAATCAAGGGCATGCATTCTAGTGGTCTCGAACAGAAATATCCATTCAATCCGGCAGAGAATTTGCAGTATTACAATAATCCTTCAATTGGCAGCCATGAAAGTACACGCACGGCAGCGCGTCGCCAGAGTTTACTATTGGGCTCATTGGTGTAGGTTTTGACTCCACCCTCTTGCTGCTCCGTCCAGTAAAGCCGGCCATTGGGCATCGTTTTGATTCGATAAGCATGGGCCGGAATCTCATCATAAAACGCATGATTAATTCGCTGCGCTAAGCGTGGACTGTCAATTACAAAACCCAGCTCAGTATTTAAATTTGCGGAGCGCGGATCAAAGTTAAACGATCCAACAAAGACGTGCTGGCGATCCACCGAGAAGGTTTTTGCATGCAAACTGGAGCCTGAGCTGCCTAAAAAGCGCTTTTTACCCTTTGAACGCTTCACTTGACTGGGGTTGCGCTGCATCTCATAGAGAATTACACCTGACTCCAGCAACGCCTGTCGACGCTTGGCGTAGCCTGCATGCACCGCAGCGACATCGGTGGCCGATAGCGAATTGGTTAGCACTTTAACCTCAACCCCTTTGCGCACCAACCAAGCAAACGCCTCAACGCCGGACTCGGTTGGTACAAAATAAGGCGATATCAACTCCACATCGATTTGTGGATCACCAATAATGTCTTGCAACTGCTGAATCAATAATGATTCTTTCTCAGCTTTACCGAGCCCTTTACGCGGATCATCGCTGACCATACGTACATTCACCCACTCAAAAGGAACCTCACCCTGTTCCAGTTGAGTAATAAAGGGGGATTCACGTAATGACTCAACATACTGCTGCGCGCCTTTGCTGGCGGCAATTTGCTCAGCATGCTCACGTAAAGTAGTCAGAGGTAAAGCCTTACTACTGGAGACCACTCGCTCTAAGGGATAACTAGAGGCGCTGTGCCAGTATTTATCGAAGTCCGCTGACACATCGCGCACCGCCTCGCCAACGCTTAACACATCTAGATCAGCAAATAGCACATCATTGGTTGCACCAAAATACTCATCGCCGACATTGCGTCCACCGATAATGCTCAAGGAGTTATCTGCGGTCATCGACTTATTATGCATACGCCGATTAAGCCGAGTGAAATCAGTGAGAAAACCCCACCAGCGCGGCTTGCGCAACATAAAAGGATTGAACAGACGCACTTCAATATTTTCATGGCCGTTCAGACCCGCCAGCACAGCATCGGTATTGCTGGTGTTATTGTCATCCAGTAATAAACGCACACGCACGCCGCGATCAGCCGCCTCGTGTAAAGCCTCAAAAAGCATGGTGCCAGTCATATCGCGCTGCCAAATGTAATATTGCACATCAAGACTGCGCTGCGCATGCTTGGCCAGCATCATGCGCGCCGCAAAAGCATCGTCAGCCTCGATCAGCGGAAAAACACCACTTCGTCCTGCACCATACTGCGCTTCCAAGGGTGCCAGTGCCTTGGCGAAATAGGTATCAGCGACCTGTTCTTTTGTATAGGCATAGGTTTGACTACGTCCTTCTAAAGAAGGCAAATTACTGCAGCCAAGTAGCAGAGCACTTAGACTCATGAATCCCCAGCGTATTAATTTTTTAGTCATATAAGGTCACAAAATGATTGCTCTACATTACCGCTGCTGAATAAATTGCGCTAAATCAAGATCTTGCTGCTCTTTTGCCGCAAATCTGTGTCTATCAGGTAGTCTAGCCCTAATTCATAATGATCAGCAAAACTGAGCATCTAATCTTTCTCTATAAAGGGGTCTGGCCAATGGAGCAAATGCCAAGCTTTAATCGAGCACTTGTGGAAAAATATGACCGTCCGGGTCCACGATACACTTCCTATCCAACTGCGCCACAATTTCACACAGCATTTGCTGTCGATCATTATCGTCAAGCAACTGAGCGCAGCAACACCCAAGATTCAGCGAAACCGTTATCGATCTATATCCATATTCCTTTCTGCCAAAGTCTTTGCTACTACTGCGCATGCAATAAAATCATTACGCAAAAGACCAGCCGAGCGGTGGAATACCTTGAGTATCTGAAACAAGAGATTCACTTACAAGCCAGCTTATTTGATAAAAAGCGCTTGGTCACACAATTGCACCTTGGCGGCGGCACTCCGACCTACCTGACCCAAGAGCAACTGACTGATTTGATGGACACCTTGCGCAGCGCCTTCAATCTGGATGAAACCGAGCAGCGCCAGTTCTCGCTAGAAGTTGACCCGCGTACCATTACCCCAGCTCAAATCCAACTGCTACGTGACCTAGGCTTTAATCGCATCAGTTTTGGTATTCAAGATTTTGATCCAAAAGTGCAGGAAGCGGTCAATCGCATTCAAAGCGAAGAACAGGTACAAAACTTAATCGATGCAGCGCGCAAGGCGCAGTTCCGCTCAATCAGTGCTGACTTAATTTACGGCTTACCGCTGCAAACAGTAGAAAGTTTTGATACCACGCTAGACAAAATTATCGCCATGCGCCCTGACCGCATTGCCGCGTACAGCTATGCGCACTTACCTAAACTGGTACGCGCACAGCGTTTGATCCGCCCTGAAGACATGCCGCCACCCGAGCGCAAACTCGAACTGCTCGAGTTAACCATTCGCCGCTTATGCAGCGCAGGCTATGTTTATATTGGTATGGATCACTTTGCTCTGCCAGAAGATGAACTGGCACAAGCGCGCATCAATGACACTTTGCAGCGCAACTTCCAAGGTTATTCAACCCATGCTGATTGCGACTTGATCGGCTTAGGCGTGTCGTCAATCGGTAAAGTGGGCGACACCTACAGTCAAAACGTCAAAGAGCTGTCGCAGTACTACGCTTACCTAAACAAAGCTGAGTTACCCCTGCACCGCGGCTATCAACTCAATGCTGATGACAAACTGCGCCGCGATGTGATCAGTGCACTGATGTGTCATAACCGCATTGATATTGCTGCGATCGAAGCCAAGCACGCTATCAACTTCAATGAGTACTTTGCTGATGCGCTGGTGCAACTGCAAGAACAGGTTGAGGATGGTTTAGTGACCATCAGCGATCAAGCCATTGTGCTGTTAGATCAAGGCAACTTGATGATGCGCAGTGTCGCGATGGCCTTTGATGCTTACCTCGGCGAAAAGCAACGCGGCGAGTTCTCGCGCACAGTATAAAACTTGGTTTACCTGCAGCAGACAGCTAAACGTCTGTGTGCTGCAGGTAAACAGGCTTTAGTTTTGCTCATCCAAGTGAAAGCGATGCAGAATCCGGTGCGCTACAGGTGCAAAAACAATACCCAGCGCTGTGACAAACACCAATCCGGCATATAAACCATATAAGGCTAGGAATATTTTTCCTGAGACAGTTACCGGCACGCTGATGGCTCCCAAGCCTCCCAGCAAAAACACCGCGTGCAATAAAGCATCGTGCCAAGACATCTCAGCAAAGTAGATAAAGCCTAAAACCCCAATAGCGATCGAACCGACTATCACCAACACCGCGACAACTGCATGGGAGGCTAAGCGCCAGGAAAACTCGATGCGACTTAAGAGTGGCTGATCTTTCGACTCATACATTAACAACGCTCTCCTGAGCAACTCTGCGGGTAAGCACCAGCGCTTGGCGCAGCTTTCGCTGCAGACTTGCGGGTCAGCTGCGCAGCAATTTTAATTAACGACTTAAAGCTTATATTACACAGTTCCACTTACCAGAGAAGTTCTCTACACTGATGATCGCTGCAATACAGCACTTAGCCACATTTAAGCGCTGGAACTATAAAAATATTATTAAAAGGTGCCAATTTTATGAGCAAAACCACTCAACGTATCAGCACACTGTTCGCTGCGATGGCTTTAGCAGGCGTAGCAAGTTATTCACTGGCCGCCGAGCCGATTAAAATTGCCCTAGCCGGCCCTGTCACCGGTCCTGTTGCCCAGTATGGCGATATGCAATCCATGGGTGCGTTAATGGCCATTGAGCAAATCAATAAAGCCGGTGGCGTCAATGGCAGCATGCTGGAAGCTGTGACCTATGATGACGCTTGCGACCCTAAGCAAGCGGTAGCCGTCGCCAATAAAATCGTCAATGACGGTATTCAATTCGTCGTCGGTCACCTGTGCTCAGGCTCAAGCCAGCCTGCTGCGGACATCTACGATGAAGAAGGCATCATGATGATCACTGCCGCCTCAACCGCACCTGAGTTGACGGAGAAAGGCCACACCCTGATTTTCCGCACAATCGGCCTCGACACCATGCAAGGCCCAACGGCGGGTAACTACGTGGTTGAACAACTCAAACCCAAGCGCGCGGCCATTTTGCATGATAAACAGCAGTACGGTGAAGGCATTGCCACCTCGGTTAAAAAAGCGTTGGATGATGCCAAGATTCCAGTGGTTTTATTTGAAGGTGTGACCGCTGGCGATAAAGATTTCTCGGCACTGATTGCTAAACTGAAAAAAGAAGACGTTGATTTCGTTTACTTCGGTGGTTACCACCCAGAAATGGGCATGCTGCTGCGCCAATCGGCAGAAAACAAGTTCAGCGCACGCTTTATGGGTCCTGAAGGTGTGGGTAACAGCGACATCTCAGCAATTGCTGGTGACGCCTCCGAAGGCATGCTGGTGACATTGCCAAAAGCCTTTGATGAAGACCCAAAGAACGCACATTTAGTTGCAGCCTTTAAAGCTAAAAAGCAAGATCCACGTGGCGCCTTTGTCTTCCCTGCCTACGCAGCGGTACAAGTGATGGCTGATGCGATGACCATCAGCAAATCACAAGACCCTGAAAAAGTTGCACAAGCGCTGCGCAGCAACAGCTTCGACACACCAACAGGCGTCCTTGAGTTTGACGACAAAGGTGACCTTAAAAACTTCAGCTTTGTAGTCTACGAGTGGCACGCAGACGGCAGCAAAACAGCTCTAACCGAGTAATTTAACTGTCTTAAGCCTCGCCGTTCAGTGGTTGAGCGTGCGAGGCTGTTTTGTTTGCCGGATATTCTTATGAACGAAGCATTTTTTTACTTCCTCCAACAGTTGCTCAACGGTCTAACCGTGGGCAGCACCTATGCCTTGATTGCCATTGGCTACACCATGGTCTACGGCATTATTGGCATGATCAACTTCGCCCACGGCGAGGTGTATATGATCGGCAGTTACGTCACTTTTATTGCACTGACCGGGCTGGCCATGCTCGGCCTAGAAAGCTTACCGCTGATGATTTTTGGCGCTTTTGCGCTGAGCATTATTGTCACCAGCGCCTACGGTTACAGCATTGAGCGCGTGGCCTATCGACCATTACGTGGTAGTAACCGTTTAATCCCACTGATCTCTGCGATCGGTATGTCGATTCTGTTACAAAACTTTGTCCGTATTGCTCAAGGCGCACGCGATGTGGCGATGCCGAGCTTAGTCACCGGTGGCGTTACCATTGGCGATGAAGCCAGCTTTCACGCCAGCTTGTCGTACATGCAAATTATTATTTTCGCCACCACCTTAATTGCCATGATTGCTTTGAGCATTTTTATTTCCCGCTCGCGCACCGGTCGCGCCTGTCGTGCTTGCTCTGAAGACATTAAGATGACTGGGCTTTTAGGTATTAACAGTAATGCCATTATTGCCATCACATTTGTGATTGGAGCGATTTTAGCGGCGGTTGCCGGCGTACTACTCAGCCTCTATTACGGTGTGGTCAATCCCTACATCGGTTTTATGGCCGGCCTCAAAGCCTTTACTGCAGCGGTACTGGGCGGTATTGGCAGTATTCCTGGCGCAGTTCTCGGTGGACTGGTACTCGGAGTGACTGAAGCGATGACCTCAGGCTATTTCAGCAGCCAATATAAAGACGCAGTGGCTTTTGCTCTGCTGATTCTAATTCTGTTATTTCGTCCGACCGGTATTTTGGGACGCCCAGAAGTGGAGAAAGTCTGATGCGCTTGTATTTTAAATCGGCGATTTTTTCCGCAATAGTGGTATTGATTTTAAGCGCGGTATTACTCGGTGTACGCCTCGCTCAAGTCGGGACAGAACTGACTTTAGTTGGTGCAGAAGATTCGGTGTTATGGAAAGTCGCTGCAGCCAGTCTACTGATTTTTTTCTATAATCTATTTCGCGATCCGATTGAACGTGTACTCGGTCTGATCCCAAAACCAACCCTATCCGCAGGCATACGTGACATCAGTCAACGTCAGTTTGTACAGCGTATCGTCTGGTGTTTTTTAATCGCCGCAGCACTGATTTTTCCTTTCATAGGCTCACGCAGTCAAATTGATTTAGCGACGCTGGTGCTGATCTACGTGATGCTTGGTTTGGGTCTCAACATTGTTGTCGGCTTAGCCGGCTTGCTCGACCTTGGCTATGTCGGTTTCTATGCGGTCGGTGCGTACACCTACGCCATGCTGGCCTTGTACTTTGGCGTGGGCTTTTGGACCGGCTTAATCGCTGCAGGGATTATGGCGGCATTCTTTGGCTTTATTTTAGGCTTTCCGGTGTTGCGCCTGCGCGGTGACTATTTAGCTATTGTTACCTTGGGCTTTGGTGAAATCATTCGCATCATGCTCAATAACCTCACCGATTGGACCGGTGGTCCGCGTGGTATTGGTAACATTCCGAAACCGACATTATTCAACCTAGAGTTCAGTAAACGCGCCAGCGAAGGCTCGCAAACCTTCCATGAGTTTTTCGGTATTGCCTTTAACTCCAATCACCGCGTGATGTTTCTCTACTTGCTCGCGTTGGTATTGGTACTGATCACCGTGTTTGTGATTAATCGTCTGATCCGGATGCCAATTGGTCGCGCTTGGGAAGCCATGCGCGAAGACGAAATTGCTTGCCGTGCACTGGGGATGAATCCAACTAATATTAAACTTAGCGCTTTTACCATCGGTGCAACCTTTGCAGGTTTTGCTGGCAGCTTTTTTGCCGCGCGCCAAGGCTTTATCAGTCCTGAGTCCTTCACCTTTATTGAGTCAGCGATTATTTTAGCGATTGTCGTGTTAGGTGGTATGGGCTCACAAATTGGCGTTATTTTGGCAGCTATTGTGATGACCGTACTGCCCGAGATGGCGCGTGAGTTTAATGAATACCGCATGCTGTTATTTGGCTTGATGATGGTGCTGATGATGATTTGGCGACCACAAGGTTTGCTACCGATGAAGCGACCGCACATGGAGTTGAAGCCATGAGTCATAGCATTTTAGAAGTCTCAGACTTGACCATGCGTTTTGGCGGTTTGTTAGCGGTGAACGGCGTTGGTTTGACTATCAAGCAAGGACAAATTGTCTCGATGATTGGACCAAACGGTGCGGGGAAAACCACCGTATTTAACTGCCTCACCGGTTTTTATCAGCCTACCAGCGGTAAAATTGTCTTTGCTGGCGAAGAAATCCAAGGCTTGCCGGGCTATAAAATCGCCCGCAAAGGCATGATTCGCACCTTCCAACATGTGCGCTTATTTAAAGACATGACGGTGCTGGAAAACTTATTAGTCGCCCAGCATCAGCATCTCAATAACAGCTTATTAGCCGGTCTGTTCAAAACCCGTAGTTATCGCCAAGCTGAAAAAGAGGCGCTGGATAACGCCGTATTCTGGCTGGAGAAAGTGCGTTTAGTTGAAGACGCGAACCGTGAAGCCGGTACCCTCGCCTACGGCCAGCAACGCCGTTTAGAAATCGCGCGCTGCATGGTCACCCGCCCATCGCTACTGATGCTAGATGAACCGGCGGCCGGCCTGAACCCCAGTGAAACCGATGAGTTAAAACAGCTGATTAAAGATTTACGTGATAACCACGAGATTAGCGTGTTGTTAATCGAGCATGATATGAAGCTGGTGATGGATATCTCTGACCACATTGTCGTGATCAACCAAGGCACACCCTTAGCCTCTGGCACGCCAGAGCAAGTACGCAATAATCCTGCGGTGATCAAAGCTTATCTGGGGGAAGAATAATCATGCTGGTGATGAACAATGTCTGCACCTATTACGGCAAAATCCAAGCGTTGCATGATGTCTCGATTCAGGTTAATCGTGGTGAAATTGTTACACTGATCGGTGCCAATGGTGCCGGAAAAACCACGCTAATGATGACGCTGTGTGGCGATCCGCAAGCCGCCAGTGGCGAAATCATTTATGAAGGCCAGCATTTGCGCGGCAAAACCACCGCGCAAATCATGCGTATGGGTATGGCGATTGTGCCGGAGGGTCGTCGCGTGTTTGCCCGTCTGACGGTTGAAGAAAACCTTGCCATGGGTGCGTTCTTCTGTGATGACAAACATGTCAAAAATGAACGCTTGGATCGTGTGCTGTCCTTATTCCCAAGGCTTCATGAGCGCTTTCAACAGCGCGCCGGCACCATGAGTGGTGGCGAACAGCAGATGCTGGCGATTGGTCGCGCATTAATGAGTGAGCCGCGTTTATTACTACTCGACGAGCCTTCTTTGGGTCTAGCGCCAATTATCATTCAGCAGATCTTCCAGATTCTCGAACAACTGCGTAATGATGGCGTCACCGTATTTTTGGTTGAGCAAAATGCTAACCAAGCGTTAAAACTGGCCGATCGCGGTTATGTGATGGAACACGGACGTATCGTCTTAGAAGATACCGGAGCGAACCTGCTAAGCAATGAAGCAGTGCGCCAAGCCTATTTAGGTGGTTAATCTTTTGCTATGCCAGTGACGCCGCGCTTTGCGAACGGCGTCACTTTACTCTTATGCTGAGTGACGTTTTTCCCACATTTGCGCTGCTTCGCTAAAGGCGGCATCACGCTCACGGCCCAAGCCGCGTAACGCTAAGGCCATAGTCGCGAGAATCGCTTGCTCAGCGTACAAGTCCTGCTCTGTCCCCTGCCATACCGCTAATAAACGCTCGGCATCTAAGCTTTGCGCTTTCACCTGACGTCCAATTTGCGCTGGCCACTCCTCAGTCCAAGCCTGGCCGTCAGTGGCTCCCAGCAACTGATCGGTAGCATCAGGGCGTACTTCAATTTCACCGCCATCACCTTTAATCACTAACGCATGATCACCAAGGATGACATTGGCTTGTTGATGCACAACTTGATAACCCGGATGGAAAATACTTTGCAGGCCGCAGCGTGCCGACAACGGATTGAGTAAACGCGCCAGCGAATGCACCGGAGAACGCAGCCCTAAGGTATTGCGCAAATCAATCATGCGCTGCAAACGCGGCATCCAAACGCCTAAGGGGATAAAGGCAATATTATCGCGCTCAATATGTTCAGCCACTTCATCCCATGAATTACAGGACTTAATCGCTAACGCATCGAGCAAGTCTTCAGCATACATGCGGCCCGCACTATGGCGGCCACCACCGTGCATCACAATGCGCACACCATTATTGGCCAGCGCTTTGGCCGCTAACATAAACCAAGGCAACTGACGGCGCTTACCAGCATAGGCAGGCCAATCGAGATCCACAGCAATCGCCGGTGCAGTCACACGTTCGCGCACAGCCAGAGTAAAACCGGCCAATTCTTCTGGGGTTTCTTCTTTAAAACGCAACAGCATTAAAAAAGCACCCAACTGGGTGTCTTCCACTTTGCCATCGAGCATCATGCCCATCGCTGTATAGGCTTCTTCTTGGGTTAAACCACGTGAGCCTTTTTGTCCTTTACCTAAAATACGTACAAAAGAAGCAAAAGGATGTTCCATCGACTCACTCATTACCGCACTCCAAACCGCTAATATTTATTAATACTGGCACAGCATACGTGGTTTATTCGCAGCAAGCATTGACATGGTTTGACTTATATCAAGCTTTGTTGCGCAGGCTTATTTAAAAACAATTGGCAGGTTTAGGCAGCCCTGCCAGACGCGCAGCCAACTTAGCCGGCATGCCATTAAATAAGCCGTTCAAGTACAAGCTATTGCCTTTGTCTTTACCCAAATTCAACGCGACATATTTAACCAACGCACGATTGGCTGGCGACAACTGAAACTGAGTGTAAAACTGCTGTAATAAATACAGAACCTCCCAGTGCGCATCGGTCAGTTCCATGCCTTCACGTGCGGCCAGCGCCTGCGCCACTTGGGGTGACCAATCCGCAAGACTGCACAGACAGGCATCTTGATCGAGAGCAATCTCACGCCCTTCAACAACTAAAGTATCCACACTCATGTCCAGCTATTCACCCGTGAGTATGCAACGCACAGGGCAACAAAAGCAGGATAATCCAGCAAAGTTACCGGCAGAGCCTCTGCATCAATAGCGCGCGCCAGCACATCTTCCTCCAGTGCGTATAACTTGCAGGAGGGATCAATACCTTGCAGTTGCTGAGCAGCCAGACTACCCGCGCGCAAAGCCTGTACAGCCTCACCACAGAAAACAATGCCATCACCCGCAGACAAGACGCGCAAGCAACTGCTCAATTGCGACGTTTGCGTCGGTGCAGCATTTAAAATATGTAAGGTCGTCATCACAGTGTCATCACATAATCATGTTGGCGGATCAATTGTTGGATGCGTTGATCATCCACGCGCTCGGCCGTCAGTGCTAATGGGTTGTCCGCTAAACCTCGCACAGTTAAACAATGCTGCGCGACATAGAGCTGCTCAATGCCAAACATCGGCAGTGCTTGTAAATTGGCCGACAGGTCTTTTTGCTCAAGTGCTTGCGGCTGTTGTTGATCGAGCAACTGCAACACGCCATCATCCATAAACAAGATACTCAGCGGCAAATCAAAAGCGCCAGCAGCGAGGGCAATATCCAAGGCTTCTGCTGCACCGATCCCTGCCCAAGGCGCTTGACGACTGATCAATAACACAGACTTAGCCATCATTCGCCTCCAAAGCTGATACAGCGATCAGCCTGTTGTAAAGCATCGTGCAATTGGCCTAATCCTGATAATTGATAACCATCGGCAAGATTGACCGCTTCGCGCTGATAGCGTTGTGCTTCGGCCTGATCGAGCACACCACGGCGTAACGCCGCAGCAATACACACCACCGCATCGAGTTTATTTTCCGTAATAAATGCCTGCCACTGCTTGGCAATATCCTGCTGATCCTGCGCGACCACAAGATTATTCGAGGCAGTTAACACACCGTCTTGATAGAAAAACACCCGCACAATTTCATGCCCTGCTGCCAACACGGCTTGGGCAAAACGCAGCGCCCGACGCGTCGCAGGTGCGTTACTTGAAGACAATACATTGATTACAAACTTCATAGCTGATCATCGCGCTAAATTTTACGAAGTTTAGCAGATTAGCTAAAGCACAGCCCGTTCACAGCACAAGCCAGTTTATTCAAAACGACATAAACGCATTTTTAACGCTATTGATTTATTCACAACAAAAGCTACTCAAACTCAATTGTTATAGTATAACATATTGATCGTTACGCAGTTTCTGGCCAGAAACATCCTTTCTCTTATCAAAATCATATAGGTTTTAAGATGTTGCCCAATAGACACCCTCTTGTGCTTGCTATCAGCCTAGCGGCACTACCTTTAGCTCAATCTCATGCGCAAAATGCCGGCACCGCACAACTGCCCACGACTGTTATCAGCGCCAGTGCGTTGGCTCAATCTGCCACGCAAATGGTCAGCGCTTCAGAGGTACTCGAAGGCTCGCAACTCTTACTGCAGCGGCAAGCCACCTTAGGCGATACGGTGAAAAATATTCCTGGGGTGCGTGGCAGCTCATTTGGTGCCGGTGCCAGCCGTCCGGTGATCCGCGGCATGGATGGCGCACGTGTCAGAGTGCTGTCGGATGGCGTCGGTATGCTGGATGCTTCAACGCTAAGCGCTGATCATGCGGTGACCACCGAGCCACTGCTACTGGAGCGCATCGAGGTTCTTAAAGGCCCAGCTACCCTGCTGTATGGCGGCGGTGCCATTGGCGGCGTAGTCAATCTGATTGATAAAAAAATCCCCACCCAGCAACCTGAAAATGGTCATCAAGTCGATCTTGAATGGCAAGGCAATACAGTGGCTAAAGAAAGCACCGCTATCGCTGGTGCAACCTTAGGCTTAGAAGATTTTGCTCTGCGAGTCGAGGGTTTAAAGCGCGATGCTGATCCTTATCGTCTAGCGGGTCATGAAGATGGCTCTCGCTCGAAAAAACAAACAGGTTCGTACAACGACACCAGCACTGGGACTCTAGGTTTGAGCTGGATTGGTGATGAGGGTTATTTAGGCGTGGCCTATACCCGCCAAGCCAATGAATACGGTTTGCTCGCGCACGAAGAAGGCCATTGCCACACGCATGGACATGGCACAACACTGCACTGGCATTGCGGCAGCCACGGCGGTGGACACAACCATGATCATGATCACGGCGCACCTTATATTGATATGGTGCAAAAACGCTGGGATGTGCGTGGTGAATATAACAATCCTTTTGCTGGATTTAGCTTGGCTAAACTACGCTTGGCGCACACCGATTATCAGCACGAAGAAATTGAAGGTCAGGATGTCGCGACACGCTTTGATAATAAAGCCACTGACGCGCGTTTAGAGCTGACCCATGACCCCCTATTTGGCTGGCGTGGCACCATCGGCGGACAAAGTACTCGTCGTAATTTTAAAGCGTCAGGTGAAGAAGCCTATGTACCCGCCACTTTAACCAACAATCATGCAGTGTTTGTTTTAGAGGAATACCAATGGAATGACTTGCGTTATGAGCTCGGTTTACGTCATGAATGGCAAAACATTGATGTGCGTAAAGGTACAAAACCCAATAGAAATCACCATGGCACTTCAGTATCTATAGGTGCAGTGTGGGACTTCGCTGCTGATTACAACCTTGGTGCGTCGTTTTCACGCTCGCAACGCTTACCTGAAGCTGAGGAGTTATATGCCTTTGGTCCGCACGCAGCGAGTCGCACTATTGAGCAGGGCAATACTCAGCTTGATAAAGAAACATCACACAACATTGAGCTCACTCTACGCAAACACCAAGGTGCTTTAACCTATAGCCTGAGTCTCTATCAAAACCGGATCAATGATTATATTTACGGCAAAGATACTGGTAAACGCCCTGGAGCTGATTATCGGGTTATTTCCTACCAGCAGGACAATGCGGTTTTTCGTGGTGTTGAAGGTCAAATGGCTTATCAATTCAGCAATGGTTTTACTAGCACAGTATTGGCTGACCATGTGCGCGGAAAGTTACGCGGCAAAGGGGGTGATTTAGCGCGTATCCCTGCGGATAGAGTGGGTCTGCGTTTACAGCATACCTTTACGTCTGCACTTGATGGTCAGGTTGAATTGTGGCGAGTACAACAGCAAAACAATATTGCTGATTACGAAACTAAAACGTCAGGCTATAACATGCTGGGTGCCGCGCTGAACTATCAAGGACAGCTATCCAGCAGTGATTACACCCTGTATCTGCGTGCAGATAACCTGTTAAACGTTAAAGCGCGCGAGCACACTTCTTTTATTAAAGACGATGTGCAACTACCCGGCCGTAATCTGACGGCGGGAGTTAAGTTCAGTTTTTAACAGTACCGTCTAACTTTAATTTTGCGCATGCCGTACTAACAGTCAACATCACTGCTCAATGAGCATCTTGTTAGTATGGCGACAAGCGTAGCAATGGATGGCGTAGCACCGAATCGAGGCAGGATGACCCGTTGAGGGAAAAGCGATACTAACAAGGTACGCAGTGTGCATATTGTTCTGGATACTTAGCTTTATTAAAAGTGTCAGTACGAGTGCATGCCGTACTCCGGGGCAAGTGTTAATCCGTCGATGAACCCATCCAGGGT
>Ga0209075_1000392_pt1 | contig 42527 bp, 39 predicted proteins | sample Stecom2011_FD_187523 | JGI IMG/M metagenome (GOLD analysis project Ga0209075, IMG submission 187523) | Agricultural soil microbial communities from Utah to study Nitrogen management - Steer compost 2011 (SPAdes) (version 2) | ecosystem: Environmental > Terrestrial > Soil > Agricultural land...
TTACATTGCGCCTTGGGCTATCTCAGCCAGATGGAAGCCCAGTGCGCATAACCGAGTGTCTACTTTTAGTGGGTAGGATCAATTTTCAAGGAGTGAACTTTGGAACTCGTAATCGGGAATAAAAATTACTCGTCATGGTCGTTAAGGCCTTGGCTGCTTTTGTCGGTCCACGAGGTACCTTTTAAGGAAGTGCGGATTCCGCTGAATCAAGCCGGTACATCCACTGCGCTTGCGCAGCATACCGTTGCAGGGAAAGTCCCGGTACTCAAAGACAATGACCTGGTCATCTGGGATTCACTGGCAATTTGCGAGTATATTTCAGAGCAGTATCTAGACGGCCGCGGATGGCCAAGTTCCGTTCGCGCACGAGCAGAAGCAAGATCTTGCTGTGCAGAAATGCACTCGGGGTTCACAGAAATTCGAATCCAATTGCCAATGAATTGTCGCGCAATCGGGCGCAAAGTCCCTCTTAATACAACCCTTGAGCGAGAGATAGCTCGGATAGACCGAATCTGGTCGCAGTACCGAGAAACCTATTCCGCTGCCGGCCCGTGGTTGTTCGGTGAGTTCTCTATTGCAGATTGCATGTTCGCTCCAGTTGCGTCGCGATTTAAAACCTACGGAATCAAAGTCTCGGCGGTATCTACAGAATATATGCAGTTCGTCCTCGACCATGAACAAATGAGGGAGTGGGTTAGCCAAGCTCACGGTGAGCCCGAAACCATAGATGTGTCCGAGGTAGGAATATAACAATCATTGTCACGGCGACATCTACTACATTGCGCCTTCGCCCCCATTCCGCAGCCGCGCACGCTATTGGCGCTATACAGACTAAGGAGAGTCAGATTTGAAGTTAACCAATGTAGTCCCGTGGGGCCGATCTTTTGAAGAATATCAGGCGATGTTTGAGCTATCGGATGATGACCTGAACAAGAAAATTCTAGGTTGCGGTGATGGCCCTGCAAGCTTCAATGTAGAGGCAACAGAGCGTGGGTGCGAAGTTGTTTCCTGTGATCCGGTTTACCAGTTTCAGGTCGGCGAAATACGTCGCCGGATTGATGAAGTGTACCCGGAAATCATGACTAAAGTGCGGCAGGACGCAGACAAGTATATTTGGGAGTCACTGAGTAGCGTCGAGCATCTTGGCGAGGTTCGCATCAATGCGGGAGCTATGCAGAGTGGCGACCGAAGTCCGTGTCTTTCCTGTTGTATCCTTAGACGGAGAGGTCTCGAAGCATTTGGATCAGGTAAAGACCGCTTTATCTGCCGATGGGATGGATGTCTCATTGCAGCCTGTCAGTTACCGGTTTCAAAAAGGTGCTACTGAGATGTTGGTGGCAAAGTCCGTATAACCAGTGGCTGTTAAGGACGCCACTGGCGTGGCGCCGCTAGCGTTCGCCCCTCGCGGCCAGAGTAACCCAGGATGCCTCTGCGTCTACAAGGTATTTATAAAGCCCCCGGATTATGCTCTCATCGAACATCCTCATTTCCGGTGTTGAATGGCACTCCTTGAGTTCAGCCAGTTCTTCATCGCTCAGGTGTTCCAGTATAACGTAACTGGCTAATTGGCTATATTTTGTCGTTTCACGGGACATCTCTTCGAACTCGGCCTCATTATAGTATGAGTCCATCATTTCCCGGGTTCGCCCTAACATCGGGTACTTTTCCTTCATGTCCAGATTCATCAGCCAGAACATCTGCTTTGTGGTCTTCAGCCAGATTTCCGGATTGCGATATTGGCTCTGCAGAGGCTTCACTTTTTCCATTCGATCGGGGTCTGGCTCGGTAATGCCCAGCTCGAGGGGCACCAGTTTATCGCGAAAGACCTGTGCGCCCTGCCTGGTCAGTCGCTGGTATTGAGCGAAATGGTATTTTTTCATGGAATCACTGGTGAAGCATTCCATTAGGCCCGCCACATGCTTTTGTTCCAGAGATTTGGTGAATTCCTGCACCGAATAACTATAAATCGCCTGAATATCGAGCTTACCGGCGAAGTCGCGGAAAATCCGTGCAAGCTTTTCGGTAGGCACTCCCCGGGCAGTCCGGTTGTTGGCCTCAGAAACGCTCAGGCGGAAAGATAATACTTTCAGGTCAAGTCGACTGGCTTCTACGAGCTTTTTTACGTCATCCGGTGAGACTTCTGCTCTGGCCAATGGCATGGTGACCAGTAACAACAGCACAACAAGGTACTTCATAACGACCGCAAGCACTGATTAACTCAGAGCACTCCTTTGCGTTTTTTGATAAAGCAGGGCGCAATGGTACCACCTGAATCTTAGGCAATGCGGAAGTGGCCAGCAAAACAAAGAGTCTGCGTGGGGGTTAGTATCGAGCTCATAAAACGCGACTCATTGTGTCTGAACCATCTCATCCGTCACCTTGTACTCACCCACTAGCCAGCGCAGGATTTCGCTGGCTGCCGGGTGATCGTAGGCATCGTATGTGCGCAGCAGGCTTTGCCGCTTTTCCTCGCTGATTCGCCCCAGCCCTGCATCCTGAAGCACCAGCAAATCACTGTGAAGCTGCTCTGCCAATTCCCTGCCCAGCACTTCTTTGGCAGCGCTGAAAAACGCATGTCCATACTGGTATTCAGAACCCTGACGATAAGAATCTGCCAGAGTTATGGCAGGAATTCTGGTTAACGTGGGCTGAAGCGCCGGGTTGATGCCATGGCCGGAAATATAGGCACCATTAGCCGCCGGGCGACCTGTAAACCCTCGCAGGTGAAGGTGCTGCGACATGCGGTCGCCGTCGTTTACCGGGTAGTTGTCCCAGAGCACGGGTTTGCGTCCAAGCTGTTCATTCACACGTTTGAGATGCCCAGGGGAGATTTCTCTGGAACAAACTTCCTCTCCGGTCCAGAAAACCTGGATGTCATGATGCAGCAGGCGGCCAAGGGTTTCCAGATAGCCGGGCGGGCGTTCACCGAACACCCGGTCCAGCACCGGATCATCTGAATAGTAGCTGGGGCATATTGAGAGGATACGAGCCTGAGTGCGCTCCCGAATCCAGTGCATGATCTCTACTTGAGTTTCGGCAAGCCCCGGGGTGTCGGAGTGCATGTCGTCAAACAGTATGGCCAGTTCATCAATCCCGATACGATCAAGCTGTTCGAGCTTCACGGCCAGTGCGCTGCGGGCGTCATCATCAAAGTTATTGAAGATTTCGAAGGGGCTCAGGCCAATACCAAATCGCAGACCTTGTTTACGGCAAAACCGACCAAACTCCGCTAATTCTGAAACCATTTCCGGCGGGTGAGGCTCTTGCCAGCGCCGGCGCAGAAAGGCGTCGGCCTTGGGTGCATAAAGATAAAAGCCGTATCCATGGGGCGCAAGCGCGCGAACCAGCTGCTGTCGCTCTTGCCAGTTCCATACTGGCCCGTAAAAGCCTTCGATAATGCCAAGTGTTGTACCCATGGCGCTCTCCCTATCAGCTCGGTGTGTTAACACATGGTATACCTACCGCAAGCGAATGGTATATCTCATCCGTATTGTCGGCCGCAAAAGCAAGCTACTATAAAGCGAAATCCCGACGGAACCGGCTATGAATCCATCTCAGGCAAGGCTGGGCAGTCTTGATGCATTGCGTGGCCTCGCAGCTCTGGGGGTGGTGCTTTTTCATTACCTGCCCTATTACGACAAGCTCTTTGGCCATTCATTCGAGTTGCCGCAGCTGCTGACAGAGGCTCTGCTCTTTGGCCGTTACGGTGTGCACCTGTTCTTCATTCTCAGCGGCTTTGTCATCTTCATGACCCTTGAACGCACCCGCAATGCCGCCTGGTTTGGTTTGGCGAGGGCGGTGCGGCTGCTGCCAGCACTCTGGGCCGGCATTATTCTTACGTTCACCTCTGTGCATCTTCTTGGCCCCGAAAGCCGCGCGGTCAGTTTTGAAACCGCCTTGCTCAACGCAACCTTGCTGCATGAGTATTTTGGCGCCGAGCATGTGGATGGGGCTTACTGGAGCCTTGTCGTTGAGGTGACCTTCTACAGCTGGATGGCACTATTGTTTTATACCCTGCGGGACTGGTCACGGCTGCGCCTGGCCTTTTGGGTTTGGATGCTGGTGAGCTATGCAGGCGTGATCTGGTGGAAGCAGATACCTGAGGGCGTGGAGTTTCTGGTCAAAGACCTGATGTTTGTAAAATATGCCCCCCTGTTTATGGGCGGCATACTGATTTACCGCATTTACAAATACGGCCGGCCAGCGATGGCAGATACCGCATTGCTGGTGCTGGCGGTTTGCCACGGCCTGCTTGCCTACAAAATGCCCTACAGTCTTTTTGTACTGGGGTGTTTCACTGTGTTTGCTCTCGCTGTAGCCGGTCGCCTTAACTGGCTGGCAAACCGGCCCCTGCTGTGGCTGGGCAGCCTCTCCTACAGCCTCTATCTGGTGCACCAGAATATTGGATATGGGGTAATTAGTTGGAGCTACAACGCGGGCCTGCCGGGCTGGCTGGGCGTAATTCTCGCGCTCGCCACGGCATTTGTGCTTGCCTCGCTGATTCATTACACCGTTGAAAAGCCCACTCAGCGCCAGTTCCGTAGCTGGCGCCGTCGTTCTGAGGCCGTCAGAACTGCAGGCACAACAGCAAAAGCCGTCGAATAGGCTAACCTTTGATCACTGGACTGACTAAATACCCGACTGCCGGAGTTTGGCCATGGAAATAAAAACCTTTGAAGATCTGATTGACTGGACCCGCCAGCTGCACGCTCACCTGGCTAGGTGCCTGCACGATGCAGCAGAGAAACACGGCAATGAACGCGCAAGTGCGCTTATGGACTACGTTGCCAGCCACGAAACCCTGTTAGCCAAGGCGGTGGCAGAATTCGAAAAACAGGCTGACCCAAAAGTACTGAAAACGCGGCTTTATGACTATCAAACGCACAAGCCCTTTACCCCTGGCGCGGCCTGCGATCCTCGGCTTACGACCATGAGCTTTGATGACATAGCCAAAGAAGTTTTTACCTTTCACGATGAGATTATGGAGCTGTACAAAACACTCATTGGCAAGGCTGAAATCGAGGGCGCAAAGACACTGCTAGAGGATCTCCTGTCCCTGGAACAACACCACGCCATGCAGCTTTCCAGCCAGATTGGCAGGATGAACGACCTTTGAGGCCACTCTTCGGCCTACGACCTATGTCTTACCCAGGGTGATTTTTCGTTTTACTGGCGCAGGTTACTTGTTAATGTGAACCAGTTGAAAGACCTCTCAAAAGAAGGTCCAGCTCGATCCATAACAATGACAAAAGGACACAAGAGCAATGAAAATCCGTTCTGTTCTATCGGCAGCCGTGCTCGCCGTAGCTGCTACGTTCACCTCCGCACAAGCCTTTGCACAAGACACCTTCACCCTGAAAATGGCAGAAACCTGGGGCCCGAACTTCCCGATTTTTGGTGACACAACCAAGAACTTTGCGAAGTCCGTCGAAACCATGTCTAACGGACGCCTCAAGATTCGCATAGATTCCGCCAACAAGCACAAAGCACCTCTGGGCGTGTTTGATATGGTGAAAGCTGGCCAGTACGACATGGGCCACTCGGCTTCCTATTACTGGAAAGGCAAGGTTCCTGAGACCCTGTTCTTCACCAGCATGCCCTTTGGCATGAATGCTATGGAACAGTATGCCTGGTTCTACCATGGTGGCGGCATGGAACTCATGCAGGAAGTTTACGGCGCCCACAACATGCTGTCTTTCCCCGGCGGCAACACAGGCGTTCAAATGGGTGGCTGGTTTCGCGAGGAAATCAAATCGCTGGACGACCTCAAAGGTCTGAAAATGCGTATTCCTGGCTTCGCCGGTGAAGTCTTCGCAGAAGTGGGCGTGAATCCCACCAACATTGCACCAGGGGAGCTTTACACCGCATTGGAGCGCAACACCATTGATGCGGTTGAGTGGGTAGGTCCGGCCCTGGATTTGCGCCTTGGCTTTCAGCAGATTGCCGATTACTACTACACCGGGTGGCACGAGCCAGCTACCGAACTGCAATTCCTGATCAACAAGAAAGTGTGGGAAAAGCTGCCGGCTGATCTGAAGGAAATCCTGCGTGTTGCCATGCGCACCGCCTCTTACGACATGCTGGTTCTTTCCCAGCACGCCAATGCGGAAGCCTGGGCCAACATCAAGAAAGACTATCCCAACGTGCAGATCAAACAGTTCCCACAGGATATCTTCCAGGCCATGTACGATGCCAACAAGAAACTCCTGAAAGAAGCGTCTGCGAGCAACGAGCAAGCAGCCCGGATTGTGAAGTCGCAACAGGACTATCTGGCGCAAAGCCGTGCTTACACCGATATTTCTGAACGCGCCTACCTGAACACCATGGGCACAGTCGAGTAAGATAGCGCTTGAAAAGGAGCCGGGATCGCTCTGAAGGTGATCCCGGTTTTGTTGTTTATAGCAATAGCAGAATCGCCAACCCCCAGGCGGAGGATAGTGAATGCAGTGGATTATAAAGCTGGATGAGGGCCTGGCCCGCGTATCCATTTTTTGCGGCTGGATTGCCTGCGTTGCAATGCTGCTGATGGCAGGCAATGTGTTTTACGACGTTGTCGCCCGATACGCATTCAATGAAGTGTCCATTGGCATGCAAGAAATGGAATGGCACCTCTACTCAGTGGTGTTTCTGCTCGGCATCCCCTATGCACTGCGCACCGACGGCCACGTAAGGGTTGATGTGTTTTACACGCGCTGGAGCAACAAGGCCAAGGCTTGGGTAAACCTGACAGGCGCCCTGCTGTTCGTTGTGCCATTTGCCTGGCTGATAGGCATCTATGGGTATGATTTTGCACTGGACGCTTACACGATGGGCGAAGGCAGTGGTGATCCGGGGGGGTTGCCGTATCGCTGGGTGATCAAATCTGTAATCCCGCTCTCGGCGTTTTTTATCGCCATTGCCGGCCTGAATATGGCCACCTTTGCCCTGCGCGTAATGGCTGGCGACAAGCAGTACGATGTTGAACACAGCGGAGGGGGCCTCGCATGATCGGCATGATTATGTTCCTCGTCGCCCTGTTCATGCTGATGCTGGGCTTCCCTGTTGCCTTCACATTTGGCGGCGTTGCCTTGTTCTTTGGCGTATTTGCAGAAGGCATGGATCTGTTCGCCTTCATGCCTTATCGCATCATGAGCGTAATGCAGAATACGGTGTTGATGGCCGTACCCCTGTTTATCTTCATGGGCGTTATTCTTCAACGCACGCGCCTGGCAGAGCAGTTGTTAACATCCATGGGGCGCTTGTTTGGTGGCCTGCCCGGTGGCCTGGCCATTTCAACCATCCTTGTGGGCGCACTGCTTGCAGCCTCAACCGGTGTTGTGGGGGCAAGCGTGGTGGCTATGGGGCTGATTTCTTTACCTGTCATGCTGGCCCACAAGTACGACAAACGCCTGGCAACCGGCACCATCTGCGCAGCGGGCACCTTGGGGCAGATAGTTCCCCCATCAATCATTCTGATTATTCTGGGCGACGTGCTTGGGCTCCCCGTAGGGGATCTGTTCAAGGCAGCCGTTGGGCCGGGCGTGGTTCTTATTGGCCTCTACATTGTCTACATTCTGGTGGTAACCCGGTTCAAGCCGGAGACCGCCCCGGCTATGCCAAAAGATGATAGCGTGTCCCGTAAAAAGGAAATCATGAACGCTCTGTTGGCGATCATTCCGCCACTGGCATTGATTGTTATTGTGCTTGGTTCGATCTTTACTGGCATAGCGACACCCACAGAATCCTCCGCATTGGGCGGCATCGGCGCCATTATTCTGGCCATTATCTATCGTCAGTTCTCATTCCAGATGGTGTGGGACGCCTCGAAAGATACGGTTAAAGTAACCGCCATGGTGTTTGCCATCCTGATCGGTGCAACCGCCTTCTCCATGGTGTTCAGCTACACCGGTGGCGATTATCTGCTGGAGGAATGGATGCTGGCGCTTCCGGGCGAGAAGTGGGGCTTTATCATCCTGGCCATGCTGGTGATTATGATTCTGGGCTTTTTCATCGACTTTGTGGAAATCTCCTTCATCATCGTGCCTATTCTGGCGCCGGTAGCAGAAGCCCTGGGTATCAATATGCTCTGGTTTGCCATACTCATCGCCATGAACCTGCAAACCAGCTTCCTCACACCGCCTTTCGGGTTCTCCCTGTTCTATCTCAAAGGAGTTGCGCCGCCAGAAGTGCGAACGGTCGACATCTACAAAGGGGTCTTGCCGTTCATCCTCCTGCAGGTATTGGTACTGGCAATGATCGTGATATTCCCGGAGTGGTTTGGCATGAGTTCCTCTTACTGACACTGAACGCAGCCGGGTCGCCCGGTCCGGCTGCAACTTCTCTCCCCGCACAGACCTGACAAACGCAAAACCTTTTCTATACTGAACAGACAATCAAACATTCTCAGACAAGTATTCGGGATTAGCCTTGGCGTAGAGCCGCCGGCCTGAACAGCAATGTTAAGGTAAAAGAGGAAAAGTCCGTGAACCAGAACAGTGCCCAAAAGAGCACCAAAAGGAGTGCTCAAGCCACTGGGCTTAACGAACACTCAAATCAACGCCATGTCCTCAACCTTCCTTTACAGAATACCCACGTAGAGCGCGCACCCCATACCCATGAGCGCTGGCTTGTCGCCAAGCTGATGCGTATGGCAGGGTCTCCGCCGATTCGCTTTCAGCTATGGAATAGCGATGTGATTGAGCCATCGGACCAGCCGGCCCGGTTTACCATAAGGCTTGCAGACCCGAAGGCGCTCTATGCTCTGGTTACCAACCCCAACCTGGCCTTTGGCGACCTTTACAGCGCGGGCCGACTGGATGTGGAAGGCGATCTGCCAGAGCTAATGGTTACTATCTATCAGGCTATCCACCAAGCCCGACAGAAATGGCCAAGATGGCTTGAAGCCTTATGGCGAAACCACACCCCCCGCTCAACAGGCCTGATGGAAGCTCGAGACAATATTCACCACCATTATGATCTGGGTAATGACTTCTATCAGCTCTGGCTGGATAAGGCCGAAATGCAGTACACCTGCGCCTACTACGAGCGGCCAGAACTGAGTTTGGAGCAGGCTCAACTGGCAAAGATGGAACATGTATGCAGAAAACTCAGGCTCAAACCGGGCATGACCGTGGTTGAAGCCGGCTGTGGCTGGGGTGGGCTTGCCCGCTACATGGCTCGAAACTATGGGGTAACCGTTCATGCCTACAACATTTCCAGGGAGCAGATCGCCTATGCTCGCGAACAGGCGCGCCAGCAAGGGCTGGAAAGCCAGATTGAGTACATTGAAGACGACTACAGAAACATCCAGGGACAATATGATGCGTTCGTTTCGGTGGGCATGCTGGAACACGTAGGCAAAGAGAACTACCTGGAGTTATCTGAACTGATAAAACGCACGCTCAGCCCCAATGGCATGGCGTTGCTTCACAGCATCGGTCGAAACACGCCCATGCTGATGAACGCCTGGATTGAAAAGCGCATTTTCCCCGGGGCCTATCCCCCGAGCATTGGCGAAATCATGGCGCTGTGTGAGCACAGCAGTTTTTCCGTACTCGATGTAGAAAACCTCCGCCTTCACTATGCCGAAACTCTCAGTGAGTGGCTGGAGCGCTTCAATACAGTCGAAGCAAACATCACTGACATGTACGACGAGCACTTCACCCGCGCCTGGCGAATGTATCTGGCCGGTTCCATTGCCGCCTTTCGGGCAGGTTCGCTGCAGCTTTTCCAGGTTGTATTCACCCACGGCGACAACCACCAGCTGCCCAAAACTCGACAGGACTTGTACCACTTCCCCGCTGCCCCCGAAAACGCTTGAGGTTACCGGCTATGGAAACATATGACCTGATTATAATTGGTGCCGGCCCGGCGGGGTCGACTCTGGCCAAATCTCTGGAAAATAGTGGCAAGCGTATTCTGCTGATTGATAAGCAGGATTTCCCTCGGGACAAAACCTGCGCCGGCTGGGTAACCCCTGCAGTCATTGATGCCCTCGACATTGATTTGGCTGAGTACGGCAATGCCCGAACGCTTCAACCTATACGCCGTTTTCGAATTGGGATGATGGGGCAGCCGGCAGTGGAAAACGATCATGGCAGCACCATCAGCTATGGTATCCGGCGCTGTGAGTTTGACGATTATCTTCTGGCGAGAACCAGCGTGCCAAAGCAACTCGGCACACCCGTAAAAAGCATTGTTCGAAAGGATGATAACTGGCTGATCAATAACGCCTTCAGTGCCCCATTACTGGTGGGTGCCGGCGGGCACTTCTGCCCGGTTGCGAGGCTGATTGGTGATGGCCCGGGAGGCCATGAAACTGTCGTGGCCGCCAAGGAAATCGAATTCGAAATGACTCCGGAGCAGGCCAAAGCCTGCGAAGCCCGGGGAGACACACCCGAGCTCTGGTTTTGCAAAGACCTCAAAGGTTACGCCTGGGTATTTCGTAAGGGCAATTTTCTGAACATTGGCCTTGGGCGCGAGGATAATCACAAACTGACCGAACATTTACAGGATTTTGTCGAGACCATGAAAACAACGGGCAGGATTCCTTCCGACTTGCCCGGTCGCTTCAAGGGGCACGCTTATTTGCTTTATGATCATGCCGCACGAGCGCTGGTAGACGATGGTCTGCTCCTGATTGGCGATGCGGCTGGGCTTGCCTATACCCAAAGTGGTGAAGGGATTCGCCCAGCCATTGAGTCCGCATTGCTGGCAGCTGACGTTATCCGGCACGCACAGGATTTCTCTGCTACCACCTTGCAGGCCTATGGCGATGCCATAGCAGCGCGCTTTGGGCACCGACGATCTGTTACCGAGGAGGGTTTTCAGGTGCCGGACTGGATCAAAATGCCTCTGGCAGGCACTTTGATGCGTTCGCACTGGTTTACACGCAAGGTAGTGACTGAAAAGTGGTTCCTGCACCAGGAGCTACCAGCCTTGGCTGCAAACTCGTGATACTCGCACTGTAGGCGGGTATCAAAAGATCAGGCATAAAAAAGGCGGCCGATTGGCCGCCTCGTAACTGCTTCCTGAGTTTAGTGCCCCAGGTAACTGCGATACATCCAGACCGTTTTTTCCTGCTGGGATATGTAATCGCTCATCAGTGCCACTGTGCCTTCATCTTGAGCATCGCCCGCAAGATTCAGCAAATCCCGCTGTTTGCCAATCAGCTTGGCAAAGCTGTCGACGATATTGTTCATGGCCGTTTTGCCATCAGCAACGTCTTTCTGCTCCGGGATTTCGGAGCGCTCAATGTAGGTGCTGTATGCGTGGGAAGGACGGTGCCCAAGCGTAAGAACGCGCTCTGCAATTTCATCAATCTTGAGCAGAAGATCGTCGTACAACTCCTCAAATTTCACGTGCAACTCAAAAAAGTTATCGCCTTTGATGTTCCAGTGATAGCCGCGCACGTTCATATAAAAAATCTGGTAGTTGGACAGCAGATCATTAAGAGAGTTGGACAGTTTTACTGTTTTTTCTTTATCCAGACCAATAAAGTTCTTAGTCATCGTACATCTCCTTCGTGGCTGTTAATTCGAACCTGAAACCAATATAACCAAGACTTCAGGTGTGCGTGAAGTTAACTTATCGCATACACGCCATAGCGGGAATCAATCCCCGGCAGAAAACCTAGACACCAGGGCCGCAATCGGTGCAATCACCCTCTGGAACCGGCCCAATGTTGAGGTTCCGATTCAGATCTCTGAGCGCCGTTCTAACTCCTTCTTCAATAACCGGGTGGTAAAACGGCATTTCCAGCATTTCACTGACCGTCAACCGCCGCTGTACCGACCAGGCCAAGAGGTGTGCAATGTGCTCCGCTGCCGGGCCAAACATCTCAGCCCCCATGAACAACCCACTGCCATGCTCGGCGTAGACTCGAAGCAGGCCTCGGTTCTTACCAATCACCCGACTCCGGCCCTGGTTTTCAAAGGACACTTCGCCAACTGCGAAGCAGCCTCCACAGCGCTTGTCCACCTCATTGATTGTTAAGCCCACACTGGCTATCTGGGGGTCGGTAAACACAACTGCAAGGGGCGTGCTTCGCTTACCGGCCCTTACCTCCGGGTAAGACGCCGCGTTATTTCCGGCAATTCGCCCTTCATCTGCGGCTTCGTGCAGCAGCGGCAAATTGTTGTTGGCATCCCCGGCAATAAAGATATGGCTCTGGCCGCAACGCAGTGTGTGCGCATCGAACAAAGGCATGCCCCTGTCATCCAGCTCTATATCCGCATTCTGTATATCCAGGTTATCTACGTTGGGTCTGCGGCCCGTGGCCGCGAGCAGGTACTCAAAGGTTTCGGTTTTCTCGCCCGCATCACCATTGCTAAATGTAACGGCCACTCCACCATCCACACGCTCGACCCGCTTCACGTCGCCATCCGGGTCCAGGGGAAACTCTTCATTGAAGCGTTTGAGCGCATACTCTCGGATACTGTCATCCTGAATCGGGCCCACAGCGCCGCCCACTCCAAACATGCGTACCCGAACACCCAGGCGACTGAGCGCCTGGCCCAACTCCAGCCCGATCACACCCGGCCCGAAAACCACCACAGACTCTGGCAAGTCCTGCCAATCGAAAATATCGTCATTTATCACCAGACGATCTTTTGCTTCTTTCAGAAAGCCCGGAATATTCGGGCGGGAACCGGTTGCGATGATAATGCGCTGAGCGCTAATTTCGATTTTGTTGTCTACGATGAGCCGGTTGGGCCCAGCAAAACGTGCGTGGCCCATAATCTTATGCTCCTCGGAGAACGCCTCCACTGTGCGAATAACCGAAGCAACAAAGCGGTCACGTTCCGAACGAACCCGCTCCATAACCTGCTTGCCATCCACTGAAATTTTGCCTGGGGATACTCCAAACTGGCCTGCGTGCGCCATCTGATATGCGCTGTCTGCAGCGGCCAGTAGCAGTTTACTCGGCATGCAACCCACTCGAGCACAGGTAGTGCCATACTGATCACCCTCAATTAGCACTACTTTATCAGTGACCTTTCGCACACGACTGTAGGCAACCATTCCCGCCGTACCTGCACCAATAATGGCAACGTCAACTTCTCGCTTTTCCATAAAACAGTCTCCAGACCGTTATTCCCGGGAGCCGGGAACGTGGGTGAAATTTCCTATCGTGATGACACCAGTATAGAAGCCGGAATTATTTTATTCGGTACGTGAAAAAACCGACGGCTGGATTTATGCTGACAGGCTTGCAAAGGTTCTGACACACTCTGATTCCCCACAAGCCTTTGCGCCAATGCCTGATACAGCCTAGTCCAGATACAAAGAACCCAGAGAGAAATTTGCGTATGAACAGTTACTGGCCGGAATTCTTTACTGTGGCACTCGTTCACCTGCTCGCTGTTGCAAGCCCGGGGCCGGATTTTGCTGTAATGCTGAGGCAGGCCCTGTGCCAGAGCCGGAGAAATGCGCTGCTCACCGCAGCCGGCATCGGGGTCGGTATTCTGGTGCACGTCAGCTATTCACTGCTGGGTATTGGCTTGATCATCCAGCAGTCGATCTTGTTGTTCACCATTCTCAAAATTGCAGGTGCGCTCTACCTCACCTGGATCGCAGTGCAGTGCCTGAGAGCCCAGGAAGGTGGGGTTTACGTGGACACAAAAAACAGCTCTCAACAGACAGGACTTGCTGCTCTGAGGCTTGGTTTTCTGACCAATGCCCTGAACCCAAAGGCTACGTTGTTCTTTGTCTCGCTATTCTCGGTGATCATAAGCCCAGGCACACCTGTTGCTGTGCAGGCTGGATACGGCGCTTATATGGCGCTGGCAACCGGGCTTTGGTTCACCCTGGTTGCTGTGTTTTTCACGCTGCCTGCCGTGCGCAAAAACTTTAACCGCTTTGGCCACTGGCTGGACCGGCTCATGGGCGGTGTGCTGCTGCTGTTAGCTGGCCAGCTTTTGCTCTCTACAGTGAGCGGAGCAGAGCCTCCGTCTGATCCCAGCTCAGGCATGGGTCAGTAATAGAACAGCCATAACGCAGGTCGTCGCCATCATTTTGCCGGCCGGCCTCCAAAAAGCTTTCCAGCATCAGGCCCCGAATACCTGCAGAACCCGCATGCTTCTGGCGCATCACTTCACGGGCTACGTCGATCTGTCGCTCAGCCTGCTTACAGGCATTATCGTGACTGCAATCCACCATGATTGCGGCACACAGGCCGGCATCAGACAAACTCTTCGTGGCATGCTGAATGCTCTGTTCGTCATAATTGGTGATGCCACGGCCGCCACGCAACACAAGGTGAGTGTCCGGGTTGCCACGAGTGCTGACCATAACCGGTGTTCCGTGGCTGGATACGCCCAAGTGGTGATGCGGATGAGCACCAGACTGCATCGCGTTGATAGCCACGCTGATCCCGCCATCGGTACCATTCTTGAACCCGGCAGGCATGGGCAAGCCGCTAACCATTTCACGGTGAATTTGGGATTCAGTGGTGCGGGCTCCAATCGCCGTCCAGCTTACGAGATCGCCCAGGTAGTCCATGGCAAAGGGACTCAGCGCTTCTGTGGCAAGCGGCAATCCCATCTCGGCCAGATTCAGAAGCAGGCGGCGCGAGCGCAGCAAACCTTCGTTGAGGTCGCCCGATCCCGTGCGTTCGGGATCGTACAGCAACCCCTTCCAGCCTACTGTCGTTCTTGGCTTCTCCAGGTAGGCTCGCATCACAATCAGAAAACGGTCGCTGAGCGCATCGGCCAGAACTTTGAGTTTTTCACCATACTCCAGCGCGGCTACCTCATCGTGAACCGAGCAAGGTCCCACTACAATCAGCGTGCGCTCGTCTGAGCCGTGTAAAATATCCCGCACAGCTTGCCGGTGCCTGCCCACCTGCCGGGCAAGTCGCTCATCGACAGGCAGGCGCTGGCGCAGCTCAGCCGGCGTTGGTAATGCAGTTTCCTGCCGATGTGTTGCGGCGGCACTCTGCATCTGACGTTCCCCAACAGTGTTTAAAGGCATGTTCATGTCTGTGTTCCCGTTTCCTTGCTTCAGAATCAAAAAAGCCCCGGCTGGGCTACAGTCGGGGCTTTTTTGATTCCGACGGCAGCCTGGTTTTTCGCCGGGCTGCCATCCTCGTTGTTCGCTTTTTGAAGATGTTATGGGCGGCCCTGGCTCTGGCTATAATAAAAGCCATAACCAAACCACCAAAAAAATACAGCAGCGACTGCCGCCAACGGTTTTTGGCCGAAAGCTTGCAAAACATTCAATTGACAGATCGCTTGTGTCGTCTTCATGCTTATCAATATATACCCCGGGTTTTCAACTTGGCAACCCGTAAACCGGATTATTTAACAAACAAACCGGCTTTATCAGAAGGATGGGAACCAGCTATGGCACTGAAATCAAGGAATCTCAGCTTCCTGCTCCTTTTTATAACTGCGCTTGTACTTTTTTCCGGAGCTGGCACTGCACACGCTGAATCCCGGGCTTATCAGCTCAAAAATCGGCCCGCGACAGACGTTGCCAGCCAGGTAAGGGAGCTCTACCAGGGTGAGCCCATCTCTATTACCACCCGGGGCCAACAGCTGGTTATCCGCGGCGAACAGCAACTGCTGGATGAAATAGCAACCCTGATTGACACACTCGATGTGGCCCCTGCACAACTCCGAATCACTGTGCGGTCTACAGAAGATATTGGCGGCAAGCGCTCCGGCGCTGGTGTTACCTCAACACGCAACGAAATTGGCGTAACCGCAGAGCACAGGGTTACCAGCACCGGCGGCTCCCGGGAAAGAAGCCTTGTGGTTATGGATGGGCAGTCTGCTCATATCAGCTCAGGCCAGGTACGCACCCTGCCCTTCGCAGTGCGCGGTGGCCGAAACCCTGCCGCTATTTTGACCCAGGTAGAAACGCGCAGTGGGTTCGTGGTTAGCCCACAGGTGATTTCAGATCGCTCGGTGGAACTGAACATTGTGTCTTTCGAGGCCGACCCTGCCGAACTGAAGGGCTATGATACTCAAGCAGTTGTCACCATTCGCAGAGTAGAGCCTGGACAGTGGATTTCCCTTGGCAGCACGTCAACGGAATCTACCAGCAGGCAATCAGGCATTGCTTACAGCGTGAATAGTAGCCGGTCTGATAATCGCAGCTTTGAAGTCAAGGTCGACGTCATCCACTAACCTTCACTCCCTGGTACGCAGTAATACACTTTTGGCTTCGTTGATTTTTGCGGCCAGATAATCGCTCCCGCCGCGATCCGGGTGCAGCTTCTGTATGAGGCGGCGGTGCGCCAAAACAACATCCTCTTTTGAGCAAGCCGTTGTAACACCCAGTATTTCGCAGGCCTCTCGCTCTGTCATGCCATTACCGGGCGTTTGCCCGGCCCCGGCGTGATCTGCATTTGGCCCGACACTATCCTTTCCGGTAAACAGGCGATTAAGCGCCGGAAAGAAACGGGCAAGCTCGGGCAATTTACGCAGCAACGGGATCAGTGCTGCAACGGAGGCTGTCAGCACATGCACCCGGCCGGTTAAAACCATTACAAGCAGAAACACCCCGCCAACAATAAGTACGAGCTTCCAGGTTGCGGCTTTCTTCTTTTCCGCAGACAATCTGCCCCACTGTTTCAGAATTACAAAGACGGCTGCCGCCAGCGCAATTCCCAATATCCAATGCATGAATGATCCCTTGCCGCTAAAAGAACGTAATTCTGGCACCTAGTGTAACGACAATGTTCGCCAAAAGTACCTACAAACCGGTGACAACAGCACGCGAAATTTTGTAGCATGCTATGTTTTGTCGCGAATCAATCCTTCCCGCATTCAAACAGAGATTTCCAGGACCAGAATTATGCGCACTGCTTCCCGCTTCCTGATCGCAATTATTTTCCTTGGCGTGGTGCTTGGTGGCATCTTCGGCTACAAGTTTTACCAGTTCGGCCAAATGGGAGAAATGCTGTCCAAACCCCAACCGCCTGCAGAAATCGCTGCAACTGTCGCCCGCACTGAAAGCTGGACACCGTCGATCAAAGCGGTAGGCAGCATCAAGGCGGTAAATGGCATAGAGGTGGCGAATGAGATGCCGGGCGTTATCGAAACCATTAACTTTGAGTCTGGCGATGTCGTAAAACAGGGCGATATACTCATTCGCCTTAACACCGCAATTGATGAAGCAGCGGTGCGCACCCGCCGTGCAGAAGCACAGTTGGCTGAGCAAGAGTTCAAGCGCATCTCCGATCTGCTGCCAAAACGTGCCGTGTCACAGTCCCAGTATGATGAATCCAAGGCGAACTTTGATGCCGCTTCGGCACGTGTAAATGAAGCTGAAGCGCAACTGAGCAAGAAGATTATCAGAGCACCCTTTAACGGTACTCTGGGCATTCGTATGGTGGACCAGGGCGAATACATTCCCACAGGCACACCGATTGTCGAAATTAACATGCTTGACCCGATCTACGTCGACTTCACTCTCTCTGAAAAGAACTTGCAGGGTGTTGCCCGAGGCTATTCTGTTGTCGCAACCGTTGCTGCAGTTCCTGAACAGGAATTTGAGGGTAAGGTCAGCGCCATCAATACCTCGGTGAATCCGGAAACCCGCACCGTGCGTGTGCGCGCTACCCTGAGCAATCCGCAGAAACTGCTGCGGCCAGGCATGTTTGCAACCATTCAGACCCTGCAGCCAAACGATAACGAAGTGGTTACCGTGCCCCGCACAGCTGTGTCTTACAACACCTACGGTGATTTCGTATTTGTTATTGAAGAAAATGACGAAGGTGAATTGACGGTCAATCGCCGCAGCGTCTCCACAGGTCAAACCCGAGACACCTATGTGGCTATTCTCTCCGGCCTCGAAGCTGGCGAGAAAGTAGTTTCCAAAGGATTGCTGAGACTCCGTGCAGGCCAGAAGGTCAAGATTCAGGACGAAGGTCAGGAAAAGCAGCCGCAGGAGGCATCTGAGTAATGCGATTCACCGACATTTTCATCCATCGTCCCGTATTGGCGACGGTGGTTAGCCTACTTATCCTGCTGCTCGGTGCCCGTGCCGCCATGGAAATGGAGATCCGGCAATACCCGGAGCTCGAAAGTACAACGGTTACGGTTACAACAGCCTATCCTGGCGCCAGCTCAGACCTCATCCAGGGCTTCATTACCACACCGCTGCAACAGGCAATCGCCGAAGCAAGCGGCATCGACTACCTGACCTCTACCAGCTCTCAGGGCGTGTCGACCATTGAAGCCAAGATGGAGTTGAACTACGACGCCAACGCAGCTCTTGCTGAAATTCAGGCAAAAGTCGCCAGCCAGCGTAACGTGCTTCCTGCAGACGCCCAAGACCCGGTTATTACCTCTACCACCGGTGACTCCACGGCCCTGATGTACATTGCCTTTTACAGCTCGGAAATGGCCGTACCGCAGATTACCGATTACCTGACCCGGGTGGTTCAACCCAGGCTTCAGGCACTCTCGGGCGTAGGTAAGGCACAACTCCTTGGCCGTAAGTTTGCTTTGAGGGTCTGGCTCGACCCGGAACGCCTTGCAGCTGTGGACATGACGCCCCAGGAAGTGGTCGCCAAGCTGCGCGCGAACAACTATCAGGCCGCTGTTGGCAACACCAAGGGCACCTATACCGAAGTCAGCATGACCAGTGACACAGATGTGGCGGACCCGAACGAGTTCCGTAATCTGGTGGTCAAACAGGTTAATGACACCCAGATTCGCCTACAGGACATCGCCCGAGTAGAGCTGGGATCAGAAACCTACAGCTCGCTGGCCCTGTATAAAGGACAGCCGGCAACCTATGTCGCTATCGAACTGGCGCCCGGCGCCAACCCGCTAACCGTGGCTGATTTGGTTAAAGGCGACCTCCCCGAAATCAAAAGCCAGTTGCCAGGCGATTTGGATGTGCGCCTGGCCTATGACGCGTCAGACTTTATTGAAGACTCCATAAACGAGGTCATCCGCACCCTGCTTGAAGCCATGGGTATTGTGCTTGTGGTGGTTTTCCTTTGCCTGGGCTCAATTCGTGCTTCAATCGTTCCTTCGGTCGCCGTGCCGCTGTCGTTGATTGGCGGTGCCTTTATCATGTTGATGTTCGGGTTCTCGCTGAACCTGCTCACATTACTGTCCATGGTTCTGGCCATTGGCCTGGTGGTGGACGACGCCATCATCATGGTAGAGAACGTACACAGGCATATTGAAGCTGGTGAATCGCGGTATGAGGCAGCACTACACGGTGCCCGTGAGATGGCCGTGCCAATCATTGCAATGACCACCACCCTGGTAGCCGTTTACGCACCCATCGGGTTCATGGGCGGCCTTGTGGGCTCTCTGTTTACTGAATTCGCCTTCACCCTGGCGGGCACGGTCGTTGTTTCAGGCATCATTGCCCTGACGCTGTCTCCCATGCTTTCTGGCATGGTACTCAAGCCCCACGGCAACCCCGGCAAGTTTGAAAAACTGGTAGAACGCACGTTTAACGGCATTGCTTCTGGCTATAAGTCGGCCCTTGGCTCTCTGATGGAAACCAAATCCGTTGTGGTGTTCTTTGCACTGATTGTCCTGGGCTCCATCTACTTCATGGCCATGATGAGCCAAAACGAGCTGGCGCCCACTGAAGATCAGGGCATTCTGTTCTACCAGGGTCTTGGCCCCCAGACAGCCACGCTGGACTACTTGCTTGAGCATGGTGAGGAAGTACAGGGCCGCCTGGCTGCGACCCCGGGTTATGCTGAAGACTTTATGATCGTGGGCATAACCGCACCCAACGCCGTATTCGGTGGTTTCAAAATGGAGCCTTGGAGCAAGCGTGACGTGAGCCAGTTTGAGGTTCAGCCACAGCTTGATGCTGCCCTCAAGAAAGTAACAGGACTGCAAACCGCAGCATTTGCGCCTCCCGCGCTTCCCGGATCTGGTGGCGGTTTGCCGTTCCAGTTCGTGATCACCACAGGTAGCAGCTATGAGCAGCTCGACCAGGTGGCCGACGAGATGCTGGGCAAGGCAATGGCCAGCGGCAACTTTATGTTCCTGCAAAAATCCATCAACTTCGACCGTCCGGTTACGCGTATCAACGTGGATCGCGACCGGGTTGCCGATCTCGGGCTATCAATGCAGGACGTAGGGCAGTCGCTTTCCAGTATGCTGGGTGGCGGTTATATCAACCGTTTCAGCATGGAAGGCCGCTCCTATCAGGTCATCCCGCAGGTGGATCAGAAGTTCCGCCTGGATGAGCAGGCGCTGAACGACTATTACATTCGTACCGGCAAGGGCGATCTGGTGCCACTGGGCAGCGTTGTGAGCTTCACCCACGATGTTGAGCCGTCCAACCGCACACAGTTCAACCAGCAGAACTCCCTCACTCTGCAGGGCGTGGTTATGCCAGGTGTCGCTGCGGGTACAGCCATGGACTTCATGGAACAAACCGCTGACGAAGTGTTCCCTCTGGGCTTCACTTACGACTACACCGGTCAAAGCCGACAGCTGGCCACTCAAGGCAGCGCACTGGTTGTTACTTTCTTCCTGTCGCTACTGGTCATCTATCTGGTGCTTGCGGCGCAGTTTGAGAGCTGGCGCGACCCGTTCATCATCCTGGTTTCGGTTCCCATGTCGATCGCCGGCGCAATGGCGTTTATCGTACTTGGCTTTGCGACCATGAATATCTATACGCAGGTAGGCTTGATTACCCTGATTGGGGTTGTCTCCAAGAACGGCATACTTATTGTAGAGTTCGCCAACCTGCTGCAGAAAGACAAAGGCATGAACAAAACGGATGCTGTTATTGAGGCAGCGGCCATTCGCTTGCGCCCAATCATCATGACCTCGCTGGCGTTGATCTTTGCCATGGTGCCTCTGTTGCTGGCCGCTGGCCCAGGCGCAGAAAGCCGCTTTGCTATCGGCCTGACCATCTGTGCCGGCCTGGGCATTGGCACACTGTTCACTGTTTTCGTGCTGCCAGCGTTCTACATTCTGCTGGCGCGTGATCACAACGAAGGTAAAGACCAACAGGATGGTGATCCAAAACCCCTGCCCGTGACGTCCTGACGGGTAGCGGATAAGTAGGAAAACCCGGCTCACTGAACGGTGAGCCGGGTTTTTTTATGAAAGGCTTTTATAAGAGAAGAATGGCCAAACGCCGGTATTGGCTAAAGCTCAAGCAGGGCTACTACGATAGGGATCAGCAATTATGTCTTGTACTTGTTGCCAACGCTGCGGCCGGGCCATCAAAAAGCCCTGCCCACGCTGACACTTCAACTCACATAGTTCCTCATACTGCGCCTGGGTTTCGACACCTTCTGCAACCACATCAAGATCTAGCGCCTCGGCTATTCCCAGAATCGCCGTTACAATCTGTGAACCACCACTTTGGCCGCCAAGACTGCTAATGAACTGGCGATCAATCTTGAGAACTTGTACTGGCAGGTTTTGCAGATACGCCAGCGATGAATAACCGGTTCCAAAATCATCAATCGCTATCCCGACCCCCTGCTCACGCAACGCTCTCAGTGTTTCCAGGCATTGGTCAGAAAGGTTCATCACATGGGTCTCTGTGATCTCTATTTCCGGGCGCCAGCCGAGTTCACGAATACGATCAAATAAAGGGCCTATCGCTAAGCCCAACCGGGCATCCGTGATCTGGCGCGCAGATATGTTGATTGCCAGGCCAGGCCTGCCCTGCAACGCCGGGCGTGCATCCCGTAAATCCCCCATAATGCCGCGCACCAGCTGCTGGGTGATTTCATGAATCTGACCACGGCGTTCCGCCAATGGAATAAAATCGCCGGGGGACACAGGCCCGAACGCCGGGTGTTCCCAGCGCAACAAGGCCTCAACTCCCACAACCTGCCCTGAGCAGAGGTCGTACTGTGGCTGGTAAACCACATAAAACTCGTCAGATGCGGTTTTAAGCGAAACCGTCAGAGCTTCAGAAAGCTCATGCTCACGGCGGCCTTTCTCGTCGTCCTCTTCACTGTAAATGCGATAACACGAGCGCCCTGCCAGTTTGGCCATGTGCATGGCACGGTCTGCCTTTTGCAGAAGTTCTGTACCATTTTCACCATGTACCGGATATACCGCAGCCCCTGCAGATGCCGAGATGAAACACTCACGCTCGCCAACAATCACGGGGGCACGAAACGCCTGAATCATGCGCTCGCATATCTCATGCAGCATGCTGTATTGCTGAAGCTCCACAATGACGGCAAATTCATCACCTGAAAGCCGGGCTACTATGTCATCCTTGCCCACAACACTCTGGATGCAGCTTGCCGCCTGCTTCAGCACACCATCGCCACGTTCGTGGCCATGCAAGCTATTGATCATTTTGAAAAAATCGAGATTAACAAACAGAACAGCGAAGCAGGCTTCACCCCGTCTGTGCTGGCTGACGCGAGCGTTCAGGAACTCCTTGAATAACGAGCGGTTAGGTAGTTCCGTAAGCGGGTCATAATAGGCAAGTGAGGCCAGACGCTCATCTGCCCCTGCTCTCTCGCCCATATCCATAAACATTCCGACATACACATGCTGGCCGTTGTCTTCCATGGCGTAAATACTGAGCCACTGTGGGTAGTCTTCACCGTTCTTTTTCCGGTTCCAGATCAGCCCTTCCCAACGCCCGTCACTGGCAAGAGACTGCCGCATAACTCTGTAGAACTCTGGCGTATGAAGCCCGGAACTCAAAACCGAAGGGGATTTGCCCACCACGTCGTCAGACTGGTAGCCAGTGACAGAGTAGAACATGTGGTTTACGTAGGTAATTCTGGGCTCTTTGGTAGCAATCATGATTGCGCGCGGATACTGATCCACCAATGCCCTGAAATCGTGCGGCTGCTCAATTTGCATGAACTACATGCTCCTGGTACTTCAGTCCGCAATGCTCTCTTCTGCGCACTATTCACTCTAGAGGGAAGCAGCCCGCTTAACATTCCGTGTTGCATGTAAGCTGGATGAACTTCCTTGTAATGGTAAATAGTAACCAAATGAACAACGATTCACCATTCTACCGGCGCAAGCAATTTCCCAATGCAGGTTTGCAGCCAGTCCGCCCCATAGTGATTCCCCAAACACCCACAATTAAGGTAGGCTGGAACTCGACCCGCTATCACTTTCGGAAATCTGCCACTATCGTGTTGTTATTATGACTCTTGGGACACTGTTCTGGCTGTTTACAGCTGGTTTTGCTATCTGGTACTGGTGGCGTGCCAAGGCCATTAAGGACTCGGTGCTACAGGCTGCTCACCGCTACTGCAAAACAATGGACGTGATGCTCCTTGATGATGCTATCTATCTCAGGGGGATCTGGTTCAAGCGGGATGATCAGGGCCAACTCCGCGTTTGGCGGCGCTTCCTGTTCGATTTCACATCCACGGGTGAAGAGCGCTACAGCGGCCGGATTGTCATGCTTGGCCCGCGCATCCTGCACATGGAACTGGACCCTCACCGGTTTTCCTGACTTGTATAACTGCAGTTCCCGATCTAAAACCATCTCAGATCATCACTGAAACATCCCTGTAATAATTCTGCCTCATTCTTCCCGCAACGCTAACTATCTGTTGTTATGAGGTTTTACGATGCTACAACACCAACCGCTCCATCTGCAGAGCGCCCTGTTGGGCGTGTTCTGCCTTTTTTTGATATTCAATGCACCTGTAATCCAGGCCGAAGGTATGGAGATTCACGGTTCCAATACCATTGGCGCCGAACTCGCCCCTCTGCTTGTTGAAGGCTTCCTGAAAAATCGTGGTAGCGATCCGGTACGGATTCTTGCCAATGGCAAAGATAATGAGAAGCTCCTGATTGGAAATCAGAGCGGCACGCCCCTGAGAATCCTGGTAGCCGCCCATGGCTCCAGCACTGGTTTCAAAGCACTGGAGGCAAGAAAAGCAGATGTGTGGGCCTCCTCCCGCCCCGTCAAACCGGCTGAGGTGCAAAAAATGGCCGGGCAAACCAACCTGAGGGATTCCGGTAGCGAGCATGTGGTTGCCATAGACGGCCTCGCGGTATTGGTTCATCAGTCAAACCCAGTCGATCAACTGGACATCAATACTCTGGCCGGAATATTTTCGGGCAAAATCAGCAACTGGTCAGAGGTCGGCGGCGCCAACCGACACATCAACCTGTACGCCCGGGATGATCGCTCCGGGACTTGGGATACCTTCAAAAGCCTGGTTCTGAGCGAGCCGCACTCCCTTCACTCTTCTGCCCGGCGTTATGAATCAAATGACCAACTCTCGGATGATGTCAGCATCGACCCCGGCGGCATTGGCTTTTCCGGGCTTGCTTCTGTTCGCGATAGCAAAGTGCTGGCGATTTCTGATGGCCAGGCGCCCGCACTAAAACCTTCCAGACTAACCGTTGCCAGTGAAGACTACCCGCTCTCCAGGCGCCTGTTCATGTACACCCATGGCAATTCCGCCTCGACTATTGCGAAGGACTTTGTTGAGTTCGTGTTGAGTGAAGAAGGTCAGGCCCTTGTATCAACCTCTGGCTTTGTTTCCCAAAACCCGCTTGCAGTTAAACCCGACCTGGCTGAAAGCACCCCTCCCACCTTTAAAGTGTTAACACGGAATTACAGTCGACTGACAGTCAACTTCCGCTTCTCTGAGGGGCGGACTACTTTGGACAACAAGGCGCAGAGAGATTTACAACGAATTGCTGACTTCCTCAGCAAGAAAGGCCTCACCTCAAATGATCTGATGCTTATCGGTTTTGCCGACCAGCAAACAGATGAATTACGTGCACAGATGATCTCGGAACTGCGGGCGCTTTCTGTGCGCAAGGCACTCGCTGACTTCGGCGTTCGGGATGTCCGCTACACCGGTTACGGACACTATATGCCTGTGGGCATGGCAGGTGGAAAAAGCGGCCAACTGCGTAATGGGCGAGTGGAGGTATGGATTCGCGACCGCCAAGCGAGGTGACACTTCGGCAATCACCTATCCTTATAGCGCTCACAGATATGTTTGGGTTTCCTATACTGTCGGGGCCACTCCCAACCAACAGACAGAGACAATGGACATTCATAACGACCAGCGCTTTGCAATTAACCTGAACGTTCGAGGCATTCAGCCTTCCGCCACGCTTCGGATCAACGAGCTGAGCAACCAGCTCAAAGCCGAAGGCAAGGACATCATCAAGCTTGGGCTGGGCCAGTCGCCCTTCCCGGTTCCCCAGCGCGTGGTGGATGCTCTTAAAGACCATGCTCACGAAAAAGACTACTTGCCGGTCAAGGGCCTGAAAAGCCTGCGTGAATCCATTGCCGGTTACATCAACCGCAGTGAGCGCATGCGGTGCACCTGGGAAGATGTTCTGATCGGCCCTGGCTCCAAGGAGCTGCTGTTCATTCTGCAGCTGGCCTACTACGGCGACCTGCTTATCCCACGCCCAAGCTGGGTTTCCTATGCGCCCCAGGCACGCATTATTGGCCGTTCAGTACACTGGCTGCCCACCCATGCCGAAAACAACTGGCAGCTGACCGCTGAAGAGCTGGACATCATTTGCCGGGACGATGCCTCTCGTCCGCGCATTCTGATACTCAACTACCCGTCCAACCCAACCGGTTGTACTTACACGGACGACCAGCTGCTGGCCATTGCCAATGTGGCCAGAAAGTACCGGCTAATCCTGCTCTCCGACGAGATCTATGGTGAAGTGCAGTTTGATGGAAAGCACAAGTCCATCGCCCGCTACTACCCGGAAGGCACCATCATCAGCACCGGGCTGAGCAAGTGGGCGGGCGCAGGCGGCTGGCGACTGGGTACTTTCATTTTCCCGAAGGAATTGCGTGCCCTGCAGGACGCCATGGCCATCATCGCCAGCGAAACCTACACCTCCACCAGCGCACCCACACAGTACGCTGCCATCGCTGCTTTTGACGGTGGTGATGACATTGAGGAGTACCTCAAGCAATCCCGCCGTGTGCTTAAGGTGGTTGGTGAGTACATGCACTCCCGCCTGAGCGCCATGGGCGCGGTTGTGCAAAAACCCGAAGGTGCATTCTATGTGTTCCCGGACTTCTCCAACTTCCGGGACGAGCTTGCAAGAAAAGACATCAAGACCAGCCAGGCGTTTTGCCAGTCTTTACTGGAGAACACCGGTGTCGCCATTCTGCCTGCCAGCGACTTCGGGTTTGCACCCGACCACTTGGGCGCGCGCTTGGCGTTCGTTGATTTTGACGGTGCTGACGCCTTGCAACTGGCCGGTGAAGACCAGACAGGCCAGGAGTTGGGTAACGACTTTATCGAAAAGGCGTGCCCACGCCTGATGAAGGCTATGGACAAGATGGAAGCCTGGCTGAACAGCCTCTGATCCAGCCGTGGTAGACTGGCGCTCTCACTCTTCAGAGAAGGTTTAAAGGGGGCGTCATGTCTGATTCTGTTTCCCTGCGGGACATTACCGATTTCGCAGAAGATCTGGCTACTGAAGCCGGAGAGTTGATTCGCAGGGAGCGTGATAAAACCACCCTCCGCACTGAATACAAATACGAAGCTGAATTGGTGACCCATGCCGATATAATGGCCGATGAATTCATCACCAGCGCCATTCAGAAACGCTTCCCGGATCATCGTATTCTGTCTGAGGAAAACACTCCGGACCTCAGCCAGGCCGAGAACCTCGAAACACCTCTTTGGATCGTTGACCCGATTGACGGCACCGTAAACTACGCCTACGGCCATCCGCAGGTTGCCGTGTCCATTGCCTACGCAGAAAACGGCCGCGTGCAAGCCGGCGTGGTACATGCACCCTTCCCCGGCGAAACCTTCCGCGCCACCCGCGGCGACGGCGCCACGCTCAACGGTAATCCTATTCACAATAGCGGTGCAACGGTTCCCAGAGACTCACTCTTTGCAACTGGCTTCCCTTACACCAAAGACAACCTAGCCCCACTGGTTAACCGCCTGAACGCAATGATCCATGAATGCCGCGACCTGCGCCGAATCGGTTCTGCCGCCCTGGATATTTGCTGGGTAGCCTGCGGCAGACTGGATATCTACTACGAAAACGTCAGCCCCTGGGATTTCGCCGCTGCGCGCCTGATCGCCCTCGAGGCTGGTGCCACAGCCGGCCACTTCAGCGAAGTGCCTGAGGGTTACCCGGCAGACCTTTGGGGCCGTGACATTCTGATTTCGGCGCCTGCCATCTGGGAGCCCATACGGAAGATTCTTCGCTCTGCTTCTGGATACGAATGAGGCTTATTTAGGCCAAATAGCCTCAGCAACCAAGTCCCAACTTTCGTCAAACTCAGCCGTGGGCAACCGGGAAAACGACGAACGGATAAACCGCTGAATTCGGCCTTCCATAAACACCAGAACAAAATCCGCACCCCGAGTAGCACTGGTACGCGGCCGCATGCCCTGACGGATTTCGCCTTCTTTCAAAATTTGCCGCACCTGGGTTTCCAGACGCTCGAAAAACTGGGAAGCACGCTTGCGCAGTGCCTCGTTTTCGCCAACCAAAGCATCGCCCGTCAGCACACAACACAAGCCCGGATTACGCTCGGCGAATACCAAAACCAGATGGGCTAACTGCTGCAAACGCACGCGCACATCTTCCTGCTCCTGCAGGATTACCTGACAGCGGGAGAATACCGCTTCCTCCGCAAAATCCAGTAGCGCTTCAAACATCTTCCGCTTGCTGGGAAAGTGGCGGTACAGCGCCGCCTCTGTTACACCAACGGACTTGGCGAGCACAGAGGTGGTAAGCCTGGCTCCCGGGTCGTTCTCAAGGAGTTCCAGAAGGGCCTGGAGAATTGCCTCCCGGCGGCTGGGCTTCTGATCGGTTATGACCATACTGCAGCGCTCTTAATCAGAATCGATATTAAAAGAAAGTGCCATCAAGGGGCGAGGATGCGCTCGCGTAGAGCTTTTTGGGCATCCGCCCTGCCAGATAGGCTTCACGGCCCGCTTCAATGGCCAAACGCATGGCGTTGGCCATTCTGATTGGGTCTTTGGCCTGCGCGATGGCGGTATTCATCAATACGCCGTCGCAACCCAGTTCCATGGCGATGGTGGCATCGGAGGCTGTGCCTACGCCCGCATCCACCAACACTGGAACCTTGGCATTTTCGACGATCAACCGGATGTTGTAACGGTTCTGAATGCCCAACCCGGAGCCAATAGGTGCGCCCAGAGGCATTACGGCAATACAGCCCATTTCCTCAAGAATCGTGGCCAGCAAGGGGTCGTCTGAGCAGTAAACCATCACTTTGAAGCCGTCTTTAATCAGCTCTTCCGCGGCCGCCAGGGTTTCCGGCATGTTCGGGTACAGGGTTTTGTGCTCACCCAGCACTTCCAGTTTGACCAGATCGCGACCGTCGAGAAGTTCCCGTGCCAGTTTGCAGGTGCGCACTGCGTCTTTGGCGGTATAACAACCGGCCGTGTTGGGCAGGATGGTGTAGCGGTCCGGGGAAATCACATCCAGAAGATTGGGCTCATCCGGATTCTGGCCCAGGTTCGTACGGCGAACCGCCACGGTTACAATTTCAGCACCACTCGCTTCAATAGCACGGCCTGTTTCCGCCAGGTCACGGTATTTCCCGGTGCCAACCAGCAGCCGCGACTGGTAAATGCGACCAGCAATTTCAAGCGGTTTATCTTCGGGCAACAGGATTTCTGGTGTGTCGGTCATAGTGTTTCCGGATTGGTAAAACGTAAGGATGTAATCTCTTGAACATGCATAACACAGCCAGGAGCCAGCCTGGCTAAATGGGGATTAACCGCCCCCTATGGCGTGTACCACCTCAACGCGGTCTCCATCATTGAGGGTAAATTCGACATGCTGGCTGCGAGGTACTATGTCCTCGTTTACTTCCACCGCCAGTCGCTTACCTGTCAGTGCCATTTCTTCTAACAATGATGAAACGGTGGCGCCTTTTGTGAGCACCATGGCTTCGCCATTTACCTGAACCTGCATAACGCCCCTAACCTCTCTCTTGATTCGTTTGCTGGCCCACGCCAGCGGTCAGCAACAATATCCAGCCGATCATAAAACATACACCGCCCATGGGTGTAACCGGGCCAATCCACCGTATTTCGGTCAGCACCAGTGTATACAAGCTGCCACTGAACAACAGAATGCCTGCCACAAAGAATCCAGCAGCCAGCCCGAGCCATCGCCGCGAAAGCCCAAAGCCTGCCAGCAAAGCAACCAGTACCAGCGCAATGGCGTGATACATCTGATAGGTAACCGCCGTTTGGAAGACTTCCAGGCTGCGCTCGCTCACCAGGTTACGCAGGCCATGGGCACCAAATGCTCCAGCCATGACCGCAGTGAGGGCAAAAAACGAACCGATCATAATGGGCAGGCGCATAAGGCCCGAGGTGTGTGGCTTTGAGGCTTCAACAGTCACAGTGGATTTTTTCTCCGGTATCCAGGTTCATCATGGTGAGCGCTCCGCCCCAAACGCAGCCAGTATCCAGGCCTATAAAGCGGTCTTTGCCTGTCTCACCTTCGATAGCGGCCCAATGGCCAAAGATCACGCGCAAGTCATCCGGGCGGGGAAATTCAAACCAGGGGGCATAGCCCTCGGGCGCGCTGCCAACGGACTCTTTAGCGGTGAGCTCAAGCCTGCCGTCTTGTGCAATAAAACGCATCCGGGTGAAGTAATTGGTTATCACCCGCCAGCGATCCATGCCTGTGAGGCTTGCGTCCCACCCTTCCGGAATGTTCCCGTACATCAACGCAAAATATTCCTTGGCGTGCTCGCCACGAATGACCTCTTCCACCTCCCGGGCGCTGGCCAAAGCTTGTTCAACAGTCCAGATGTGAGGCACGCCCGCATGGGCCATGATGAGGTTGCGCTCAGGATCATGCACGCACAGATTCTGCTGTCGCAGCCACCCCAAGAGCTTATCGCGATCGGGCGCCTTCAGGATTCCCTTGAGCGTGTCCTTGCGCTTTGGCTCGTGGCCGCCAAACGCTACTGCCAAAAGGTGCAGGTCGTGATTACCCAGAACCACCACGGCAGAATCGCCGAGACTCTCGATGTAACGCAGGGTTTTAAGGGAGGATGGGCCACGATTAATCAAATCTCCCGCCACCCAGAGGCGGTCACGGGAAGGCGAAAAGCCCACCTTGGCCAGGACATCCTGCAAACGGTCATAGCAGCCCTGAATATCGCCTATGGCGTAATCAGTCATGGCTATCTCCGCTTACGTCTCCTGCGCCAGCTTCACCAGTTTGAACAGCTGCTGGGTCATTACCTTTTTCAGTTGCCAGCAAATCCGCAATGCTAACGTAATCTGCCAGGCTGAGGTTTTCGGGCCGCAAGCCGTCGTTAATACCCAGAGCCTGCAACTGCTCCAGGGTCACCATGCCGGCCAAGGCCTTACGCAAGGTTTTCCGGCGAGCGTTGAATGCAGTTCTTACAACCGCCTGCAATGTAACCAGATCTTTGGCCGGATGCGGCAGTTCCTTGTGAGGAACCAGCCGTACAATGGCGGAATCCACTTTTGGAGCGGGCCGGAATGCACCAGGACCCACTTCAAACAACGGCTGAACCTTGCAGAAGTACTGGGTCATGATGCCCAGCCGGCCATAATTATTATCACCAGGTACCGCTGCCATCCGCTGCACCACTTCTTTCTGCAGCATGAAGTGCATGTCTTGCACCACACCCGATTGCGCCAGAAGGTGGAATATCAGCGGCGTAGAGATGTTATAGGGCAAATTGCCAATAATGCGCAGAGGCTTGTCATCCACAAGCTGGCTGAAATCGAACTTCAGTGCGTCAGCTTCGTGAATGCGAAATTCCGGGTAGTTGAAAAACTTGGTGCGCAGCACAGGGATCAGGTCTCGATCCAACTCCACAACCTGCAGTTTTGGATTAACCGCCAGGATTTCCTCAGTGATCGCACCAAGGCCGGGACCGATTTCAACAATGGCATCATCCGGCTTTGGGTGAATGGCCCGAATGATACGCTCGATGATGCCCGGATCGTGAAGGAAGTTCTGGCCAAACCGTTTCCTGGCCTGATGGCCGGCTTTTTTACTCACTCAGATGTCTCTTTGTTGGGGGCTTTGCGATTCGCAGACTTGAGGGAGCGAGCCATTTGCCCACCCACCCGGATAGCCGTGTACAGACTGCCGGAGTCTGCCTTGCCTGTACCGGCGAGATCCAGCGCTGTGCCGTGATCTACCGATGTGCGCACAATGGGCAAACCCAGGGTAATATTTACAGCTCGCCCAAAACCCTGAAACTTGAGAACAGGCAGCCCCTGATCGTGGTACATGGCCAAAGCTGCGTCAGCATCATCAAGCCAGTGCGGTGTGAACAGTGTATCCGCCGGTAGCGGACCAATCAGCTGCATGCCTTCAGCGCGAAGTTTCTCAAGTGTTGGCTCAATAACGTCAATTTCTTCCCGACCAAGATGGCCACCTTCCCCGGCATGGGGGTTCAGACCGGTAACGAGAATTCTTGGCCTCTCAATGCCGAAAAACTTTTTCAGATCGGCATTCAGAATCCTGGTGACTTGAGTAATCCGCTCTGGTGTAACCGCCGCAGATACGTCCTTCAAGGGTAAGTGAGTTGTTACCAACGCTACTCGCAGCTCTTCTGTGGCAAGCATCATGACCACTCGCTCAACCCCACAGAGTTCTTGCAGGAATTCGGTATGGCCACTGAACTCAATTCCGGCTTCGTTGATGATGCCTTTGTGAACGGGCGCAGTAACCATGCCATCAAAATCACCCGCAAGACAGCCGTTGGCCGCAACTTTGAGGGTTTCCAGCACATAGTGACTGTTGGCAACATCCAGCTTGCCCGCCTGAAACGATGCACAGCCCTCAACATGCAAAACAGAAAGCTCTCCCGCACCTTTTTTTGGCATCATGCCGGGTTGCCAGAGGTGCAGTTTGACGTTGATGCCCAGAAGCTGGGCCCGAGCCTCCAGCAGCGGCTGGCTGGCGATAACTACCACACCTGCGTCACGTTGAGCTGCCGCCAGTTGCAGACATAGCTCGGGGCCTATGCCGGCAGGCTCACCCGCCGTGAGCGCCAGAACAATCTCATCACTCATTATTCTGAAGAATCCTGAGAGTCACTTGGTTCGTCTTCCACAGTGTCGGTTGCATACTCACCTTTAAGTTCAACAAAGGCTTCATCCCGGATTTCCCTCAGCCAGTTTTGCAACTCAGAGTCGAACTTGCGGCGATAGATAGCCTGGCGCGCTTCCGCCTGTTTCACATCAACACTGATGTCTTTCTGGCGACGCTCTTCAACCAGAAGGATGTGCCAACCAAACTGGGAACGGAACGGTCCTTTGATCTCACCGACTTCGGCTTCCTGCATGGCTTGCTCAAATGCTGGCACCATCTGCCCTGGGCTCACCCAGTCCAGATTACCACCGTCAGATCCGGAAACCGGGTCGTCAGAATACTGCCGTGCCAGGGCTGCAAAATCAGCACCGTCCTGCAACTGCTGATAAAGCTCCCTAATGGTAGCTTCCGCCTCCGCTTCGGTGACCGCTCCAGAAGGCCGAATCAGGATATGGCGCACACGATTTTGCTGTATGACCTTTTTCTGGGCACCACCGCGCTTGTCCATCACCATAACCATGTGGAAGCCGCTGTTGTTCTCCAAAACCTCCGAAGGCTGGCCAATTTCAAGCGCAGGTACAACTGGCGCAACCAGTGATGGCAACTGGCTTTCAGGGCGCCAACCCATATCTCCACCTTCAAGAGCATTGCTGGCATCGGATTCAGCCACCGCCACCTCACGGAAATCACGTCCATTCAGTATGGCGGTACGGAGCGCTTCAGCTTTCTCGCGAGTGGCATCTACTGCGGCATCGTCAGCCGGGTTATCCAGCTGGATAAATATGTAGGCCAGGCGATACTCAGCGTCGTTACCACCACCAGACTCCAAAGCCAGAAGATAGTTCTCAACTTCCCGGTCGGTCACGCGAACGCGGTTACCAACCAGCCGCTGCTGTACGCGGCCTGTGAGCATTTCCTGGCGAATCTGTTCCCGGGCCTGTCGGTAGCTTACGCCTTCCTCGGCCAGCTGGCTTTCAAACTCAGACAGGCTCATGCCGTTACTCTTGGCAATGTTGACGAGGGTTTCGTTCAGCTCGTTATCACTGATGCGCATGCCCATTTTGTCGGCCATCTGCAACTGGACAGACTCGGTAATCAGCTGTTCCAGAACCCGCTCTTCAAGAAGGCGACGTGGCGGCAAGCCAGTGCCTTGAGCCGCAAGGCGACCAGTAATGGTGCTGACCCGCGCTTCCAGTTCAGTCTGAAGAACCACGTCGTCATCCACAATGGCGACCACCTGATCGAGCAATTTGCGCTCAGCGTGAGCCGAAAAAGACAGCACCACCGCAAACACCATCAGCAGTGCCTGAAAACCTTGGCGAATCGTCGCCTTCATAATCACCTCATAATGAAGAAATAAGCCTGCGGACAGGGTACCGGAATGGCACGGTTACCGTCAGGGCAAAACGAATCAGCGGGTTCCGAAGCGGCGCCGCTCGCGCTCATCAAACCCATATATAGCTTCGGAGATCGACGTAGAGGACCCACCACTACCACCCAGGCCTTTTAGCTGAATCTGGAACAGTATACGGCTGTCCAGCTGCTGATCATCTGTCAGGTAATTCTGGTGAACCACCTGAACACTCCAGCAGCAATTGTTGTACTCAATTCCGGCCAAAGAGCCGACGGTACGATCCAGATCTGAATCGTACACCCAGCGGCCGATCAGACTAACACGGTCTGTTGCCGGGAGAACCGCCGCAATATCAGACTGATCCAGCTCGCCTTTGCTGTAACTGTGGCCAACACTCGCCAGATACCGGTAGTCCTCTGAATGGAAAATCAACTGACTGCGACCTTCTTCTGTATCTCCGGTTTCAGGGTCCCACAACCCGGAAGACCGGATTTGTAAATTCTGCAAGGGATTCAGCACCACCTCTCCCGCCAGTGGCGAACGGCTGCGATCACTTCCGCCTTCACCAAACAGCGTCACCTCACGATCCTCGAAGTACTGGACCTGGCCAATGCTGAAACGAGCCCGCTCGGCGCCGGTAAGCAAATCGTTGAAACGGCTGGTTAACGCCACCGTCAACTGATTAGCCTCCCCTACACGGTCGCCCCCAACAAATCGATCTGGACGGAACAGCTGTTCAAAGCGAAACGTCTGCAAGGCCGTATCAAACGACGGAATGTAGTTCTGATCTGCTTCTGCATCGGCCCAGGCGTAATACAACCGGGGCTCAAGGGTCTGGTTGTAGGGCACATCAAACAGGCTCGCCTGACGATCAAAATACAGGCCGTTGTCCCATTCCACCACAGGCACCGTACGATCAAATCCATTCGTGCCGGCGCTGTAGTCTTCCAGCTCGTAGCGGGTGTAATCCAGACTCACCGATGGACGACTGAAACCCCAGAGGGCGCGCATTGGCAGGGCCAGCTCCGGGCGTGCACGGAAGCGCTGGCCATTTGCTTTGTCGAGCCCTGTCAGTGTGTCGTTGTCGCGATAGAACCAGGTGTACTGGCTTTCCAGCTCTGCCTCAAACACGCCGGCTTTGGCGGTTCCGGCATACACCACATCCGGTAGCTGAGCATAGGGCCTGTCTGCCTGGGCAATGCGGTCGCTGACGGTCTGATAATCATTGAGATACACATCAAAATACTGGTTTTGCCCCTGATAGCGCACGCCTCCTTTGCGCTGCAGGTGCGTGGCCTGATTAATTTCCAGGCTGCGGTTGAGATCGCTCAGGTAATCCTCATCACTGACTACAGAAAAATCACCATAGCCGTTCCAACCACTGCCAAACGCAGCCCGCGTAGAAGCATCCAAAGCCCAACGCTGACCGGACTCCGCAGGGTTGTCGTCTGCGTAGGCAGAATCGTTATCTATATACCCCAACTGCAAAGTGGTCTCGCCCAGTCCACTGAGATACCGGCCTTCCACTTCGTTAAACAATCCACGTCCATGGATGTACTGGGGGGTAAATGTGGCATCGTAATGAGGTGCCAGATTCAAGTAATAAGGCGTGGCAATGAATGCGCCGCTGCCCGCGCTGGAGGAACCAAACTGCGGGTACAGAAAACCGGTTTTGCGGCGGTCATCAATGGGGAAGCTGGCGTAGGGCCAGTAAAACACCGGAACATCCAGAACCTCCAGGCGAACATGCTTGGCGGCTCCAAAACCTTCTGCCTGATCCAGCTCGATTTCGGAGGCCACAATCGCCCAGTCATTTTGCTGCGGGCCGCAGGTGGTGAGCATGCCGTCGTGAATTTCTACCCGGGAATCATCCACCCGGGAAAGGCTTCCGGCACTGCCCCGCATTTCCGGGCCATGCAGCAGAAAAGTCGCGGTATTGATATCAAATCGCCCGGAGTCGACGCTGTATTCAGCGCGCTCACCAGCCAACAAAAACCCGTCACCACGGCTCACCAAGGGGCCTTGAATCGACACCTGGCCAGCACTCTGGCTATACCGGGCCTCAGAGCCGGTCACCTGAAAGCTACCCTGGCGCACCTGGACATCGCCCTGCAGATAGAGTTCCCGATCTATTTCATAACGGGCGTTCAAGCCGCTGGCTTGCAGGGCCGCTGCGCCATCAGGGCTTTCACCAAAAACAGCTGAGTCATCTTCGCCAAAGCCCGAAGGCAGGTACCCGCCGGAGCAAAATACCGGCAATGAATCCCTGACCGCATCGGGAAGCTGGCTTTTCGGGCGCCAATCCAGCTCGGCCGCAGATGGCGTATCCGCGCCAGCAGACAAACTGGCAGCCGACATCAGGGCAAACCCGGCAAACAGGCTCGCAAACCGGCGTTGCAACGTGCCTTTCTGCGCCTGCAGATAGCTGTCGGACATTGGCACGGTAGCGAGGTTCCTGTTCCAGGTGCATGAAGGAGTGTGGATAGTGCAACAGAGCGCCTAAACACAAACAACAGCTGCCTAGTTTACACGTGCCCCGAAGGCTTGTTAACGGAAACGGGACCGGATAAACGAAACTCCGCTGCAAATCCGGCTTACCCTCTTTATACTCCATGCAAAGAAGCCGACAGGAGAGCGCTTTTAATCGGTGCAACTCCGGCTAACCAACGTTATGTTTACAATGCACACTTTTCCAGGATAACAGCCCGAGCTATGGATAACCGCCTGCAGATGCTGACCGCCTGGGTCAGCCAGTTCCCCGGCTTTGAGAACGCCGAAGCCCAACCCGTTTCCGGCGATGCCAGTTTCCGGCGCTACTTTCGGGTCTGCAAAACGGAGGCGAACGGCAACCAAACCCCATTTATTGTTATGGATTCACCCCCCGAGCTGGAGGACTGTGGACCCTTCGTGCTCATCGGCAGGTATTGGCGTCAGTCCGGAATTGCAGTTCCCCGGATATTCGAAGCCGACCCGGTGCGCGGCTTTCTCTTGCTGGAGGACTTTGGCGACAGGTTAATGCTGGGCCAGCTAACCCCGGATACAGCAAACTCTCTTTATCAGGGTGCTCTGGATGAGCTTGTTCGTATCCAGCAAATCCCCCCACAACCCCACCACCCTCTGCCAGCCTATAATGCAGCACTGCTGAACCGCGAAATGGCTCTATTCCGGGACTGGTTGCTGGAAGGCTACCTCGGGCTGACGCTCGATAATGTTGAGAAATCCATGCTCGACACCACCTTTGCACTGCTCCGCGAGAGCGCTCTGGCCCAACCGGAGGTCACCGTACACCGGGATTACCACTCCCGAAATCTGCTGGTGCGAGAACAGCACACTCGCCCTGGTGTAATTGATTTTCAGGATGCCGTATCCGGCCCGGTAACCTACGACGCAGTGTCACTGCTCAAGGACTGCTACATCCAGTGGCCTGAGGAGCGTATTTGTGAGTGGCTGGAAAGCTTCCGCAAAAAGAGCCAGCAAGCAGGACTGCATCGTGCAGACCAGGACACTTTCCGCCAGTGGTTTGAATTGATGGGCATGCAGCGCCACCTGAAAGCCGCAGGCATTTTTGCCCGCCTGGCCATGCGTGACGGCAAAACTCGCTATCTTGAAGACATTCCCCGCACTGTCGGCTACCTGCTCACCGCCAGCCAGCGGCAACCTGCATTGAGGCATTTCCATGACTGGCTGGCTGCAGTTGCTGTGCCGCGGATTGAAGAGTTGATTGGCCCAATTCCGGCCCAGGAGCATACTCAGTGAAAGCGATGATTCTTGCAGCCGGCAAGGGAGAGCGCATGCGGCCACTCACCCTGACCACGCCAAAACCCTTACTCAGTGCAGGCGGCAAACCGCTCATTGAACACCATCTCGAGCATCTGCACCGTGCCGGTTTCCGGGATGTGGTCATCAACCATGCCTGGCTCGGCGAGCAAATTGAGTACACCCTGGGCGACGGTGGTCGGTTCGGTTTATCGCTGCATTACTCACGGGAAGGCGAACCATTGGAAACTGCCGGCGGCATTGTCCGCGCCTTGCCGCTACTCGCATCCGACGACACCCAGTGGTTTATGGTTATCAATGGCGACATCTGGGCCGACTTTGACCTGACCCGGTTACAGCCACCAGCCTCGGGTGAACAAGCGTCTCTCGACGCAATTCTGGTGATGGCAGACAACCCGGTGCATCATCGAAAAGGTGATTTTTGCCTGAACGACAACGGCCTGCTTTCCGAAGAATGTGTTGGCAAAGAAGGCGAGAAGCTGACCTTTACCGGCATCAGCCTTCTTCACCGAAGGTTGTTTGAGGGGCTGACGGATCAGGCCGGAAAACTCGGGCCCGTCTTGCGGGCAGCTATGGCTAAAAGCCGGGTAGCCGGCCTGCACCACCTTGGCAGCTGGGTTGATGTTGGAACGCCTGAGCGGTTACGGGCGCTGGATCAGCAACTGGCGGCTCAGGAGCCTTAGCCCGATGGCGACTCATTCAGCGCAACCCGCCCTGCCGCCGCGAATGGAAGCTGAATTTTCTACCCTGCTGCACAAGCTTTCAGCATCCAGCCACCAGGCGCACACTCTGATTGGCAAAACCAGCCTGCCCCGCTGGTGCCGGCGCCCTCTGTTTTTCTTTCTGGGTTACATTGCGAAATCGGAGGGTCGAGTTTCGGAGCAGGACATAGGGTTTGCAGAAAACCTTATTACAGCGCTAAGGCTGTCCAAGCGCCAAAGACGCAAGGCCATCAGCAGCTTCCAGCAAGGCAAAGCATCGGAAACGCTGCCTCCGCTTACCGGGCTGACACTCAGGCTCAGCCATCGCGTCTGGCCAGCCCCTGCGTTGAAAATGGCCATTTGCCTGTGCCATGCCGCCCAACTCAAAGGTCGACCAGGCAAACCCCGCCGCTACCGCTGCGAGGATACGATTGACCACATTGGCATGCCGGTCAGCATCAGCGAAGACATTTTCGACAGTTACGCCAGCCGGGTATGGGGTGACATCAGCAACGCGCCGTCCACGCCAGTCAACCTCGAGCAGGCCTGCGCCCTGTTGGGCGTTACACGGCGGGACCCTGTGGCAACCATCAAGCGCGCATACCGTAAAAAAGTCTCCGAGTGCCATCCGGATAAGCTGGCGCAACAGCAACTCACCTCCGCCGAACGGGCCCTGGCCAAAGAGCGGCTGCTAGCCTACCAACAAGCCTGGGAGATGATCCGGCGTCGCCTCTGAAGTCGCAGCATCCGCTATTGTCGTGCATCCGGTGCTAACCAGGCGGCTATCCTGCCCGCAAGAGCCTTCCCATCTCGCGGGACAAATCCCGTTCCCGAACCCACTGGCTGCAGGCTAAAGCCTTGCACTCCGGCTCTCGCCAAACTTGCCCTTCGGTCGCTACCTTCACCAGACGACGACAACTCCAGAATACGCGGCACCGAGGCTTTCTCAAGTGTGGGGGCAAGCCGCTCAGCATCACCCGGATAAAACTTTGGCCCAGCCCATATCAGCGCAGGAGGTGTCCCCAACCCAGCTGCGTAGGACACAACATGATTACTGCCTCGCCCTATACCGACCAGGGCTACCAGCTCGTATTCACGCGTGTTAAGTTCCGCGGCTCCGGCCGCAAGTTCATCGCGAATTCGCTCCCGATAGGCGGTTTCCTGATCTCCCGGGGCTTCCACCGCCATAACGTCAATCGTGGTCGGAATGGCAGCTTCCGGGCTCTGCCCTTCCGGCTTGGCTTCCGGTGCAAGCTGCGGACGTTCCAGTATCCTCTTGAGGGCCGCTGGCGGTGTTTCCAGCCCCAGGCTGAGCACAGCCAGTTTACGATGGGTCAACTCCCGGGCAAGAGCACCAGCCAGCCCCGATTCCGCGTTCTCGCCTTCATCCGCCAGAATGATCACGGCGCCTCGTGCCGGCGTTTCCATCTCGGGCCAGAACAGCGCCAGCGTGCGTGTGCCGTCCTCCAGCTCAAGCCAGAGCGCAGAATCCGGAAATCGCTGGCTCAAACCCCACTCACCCTGTCCGGAAGAGACGACACCCCGCACTTCGGTAGAAGCAGATGGCGCGGGCTCTGCATCTTTGTCCTGATCCTGCGCAAATGCTGACGTCCCAGCAACTGCCAGCATAAAGGCCAACAGGCAACCGGAAATGCGCCCAGGGTATATGCTTTTACTAATTGTTCTGATTCGGCGCACAGTTCCAGCTCCTCTGGCTACGAAAACACGCTCTGGTGCTGTTAGACTGTCATTATTATTAATGGCTGCCAATTGTTTGCGAGAACCGTGATGAATCCTTATCTGATTGCCCCATCCATTTTGTCTGCTGATTTTGCTCGTTTGGGCGAAGAAGTGGATAACGTACTGGCCGCTGGCGCAGACGTGGTGCACTTTGACGTTATGGACAACCATTATGTGCCCAACCTGACCATTGGGCCGATGGTATGCGAAGCCCTGCGTAAACATGGTGTTACCGCACCCATCGATGTACACCTGATGGTATCGCCGGTGGATGACCTGATCCGCATGTTTATCGACGCCGGTGCCAGCTACATCACCTTCCACCCGGAGGCGTCCCAGCACATTGACCGCTCACTGCAACTGATTCGTGAGGGCGGCTGTAAAGCAGGCCTGGTATTCAACCCCGCCACACCACTGCATTACATGGACCATGTAATGGATAAGCTCGACATGGTGCTGATGATGTCGGTCAACCCGGGCTTTGGCGGTCAGAAGTTCATTCCTGGCACCCTCGACAAACTTCGGGATGCTCGCAAGCGCATCGACGCCAGCAATTACAACATCAGGCTGGAAATCGACGGCGGCGTAAAAATCGACAATATTCGTGAAATTGCCGAAGCCGGTGCAGACACCTTTGTTGCGGGCTCCGCTATTTTTAATACTGACGATTATAAAGCCACCATTGACGCCATGCGTCAGGAGTTGGAGCAGGCCCGCACTGCATTGGGTCACCAGGTGCCAAACCAATGAGCCTGGCTGGCCTGTTTAACGCCCGCTGGCCCGGGGTTGCCCTGTTTGATCTGGATGGCACTCTGGTAGACAGTGCACCGGATCTTGCCGCGGCGGTTGACCGCACCCTCGAGCAGCTTGGGCGCAAGCCCGCCGGCCTTGAACAGGTGCGCCAATGGGTGGGTCATGGCTCCCCCATTCTGATGCGTCGTGCCCTGGCTGGCAAAGCCGACTGGGAACCTGCACGTGCAGCCGACGATGCTCTTTTTGACGACGCGCTGGCGCTATTTTATGCCAACTATCGGGAGTTCAACGGCCAACATGCGGTGGTATACCCCGGTGTTAAAGCCTGCCTGGAATTCCTGAGTGAGCGTAACTGCCCCATGGCCGTAGTAACCAACAAGCCAGAACAGTTTGTGGGCCCTTTATTGAAACAGCTGGGGCTGGATTACCACTTCAAACTGGTGATTGGTGGCGATACGCTGGAAACAAGAAAACCAGACCCTGGCCCCTTGCTTCACGCCATGGGAGCACTGAAAGGCAGTCGAGGCACCACCGTAATGATTGGTGACTCTGCTGCAGATGTCACCGCTGCCCAGGCTGCAGGTATTCCCTGTGTTGCTGTCACCTATGGCTACAATTTTGGCCGACGAGTACATGCGCTTGGAGCGGACGCTGTGGTTGATTCCCTGAGCGAGCTTTTGTAACCTCTCAACTCTTGGACTTTAATTCTTTTCAATTCGGGAGATTCCTGCCGTGCAGGGACTGAATCTGACTGCCGCGCGAGGCATCCTGACTACCCGCGCAACACGATGGTGGCGATGGCGTACCGGCTGAATAATCTCAGCCCGGCGAAAAGCGCGCCCCTGCCCGCTTAACGCCACCACCCGACAGGCGAAACCCACAGTACCGTTTGCCTGCTCGAACGCAGATCAGATCCCAGGAAACCCGACCATGAACTCCGAACAGTTCCGCAAGCTGGCACAGGCCGGCTTCAATCGTATCCCCGTGTATCGTGAAGTCCTCGCGGACATGGACACCCCTTTAAGCACCTACCTCAAGCTCGCCAGCGGGCCATACTCGTACCTGTTTGAATCCGTTCAGGGTGGCGAAAAATGGGGCCGCTACTCCATCATTGGTCTGCCCAGCCAGGAAGTGCTCAAGGTGTTCGACCACCGTATCGAGATTCGTCGGCACGGCGAACTAATCGAAGCTGCTGAAGTAGAAGACCCTCTGGCATTTGTAGCCAGTTACCAGGAACGCTTCAACGCCCCGGATCTGGAAGAGCTACCCCGTTTCAATGGCGGTCTGGTGGGCTATTTCGGATATGACACGGTTCGCTATATCGAAAAGCGCCTGGCTACCAGCTGCCCCCCGGATCGCATAGGCACCCCCGATATACTGCTGATGGTCTCCGACGAACTGGTGGTATTCGACAACCTGCGGGGCAAGCTGCACCTGATAGTACATGTGAATCCGGCGGATGACGGTAGCTACGAACAAGCACAATCAAGGCTCGACGAACTCGAACAGAAACTACACCGGCAAACCGCCAATGCTCCACAAACGCCAGCTCATCTGCGCGGGAAAACTGTGGATGAAAGCGAGTTTGTATCAGGCTTCAGCCAGGAAAAGTTCGAAGCCGCTGTTGGTAAAATCAAGGATTACGTGCTGGACGGCGACGTGATGCAAACCGTCATCTCCCAGCGCATGTCGATTCCGTTTGAAGCACCGCCACTGAATCTCTATCGCTCACTCAGGGTACTTAACCCATCTCCATACATGTACTTCCTGGATTTGGACGATTTCCACATTGTGGGCTCTTCCCCGGAAATCCTGGCGCGTATGGAAGACCGGGAAGTCACTGTTCGCCCCATCGCCGGCACCCGCAAACGCGGCGCCACCGATGCAGAAGACCGAGCGCTTGAAGCCGAATTGCTGGCTGATCCGAAAGAAATCGCCGAGCACCTGATGCTTATAGACCTGGGCCGCAACGACGCCGGCCGCATATCGGAAACCGGCACCGTGAAGCTCACCGAAAAAATGGCGGTAGAGCGCTACTCCCACGTGATGCACATTGTGTCCAACGTGACTGGCCAGGTAAAAGACGGCATCAGCTGCCTTGATGTACTCAAGGCCACCCTGCCTGCAGGCACCCTGAGCGGCGCCCCGAAAACCCGGGCCATGGAAATCATTGATGAACTGGAGCCGGTGAAGCGTGGTGTATACGGCGGCGCTGTGGGCTATCTCTCGTTCAATGGCAACATG
>Ga0209075_1000393_pt1 | contig 42515 bp, 35 predicted proteins | sample Stecom2011_FD_187523 | JGI IMG/M metagenome (GOLD analysis project Ga0209075, IMG submission 187523) | Agricultural soil microbial communities from Utah to study Nitrogen management - Steer compost 2011 (SPAdes) (version 2) | ecosystem: Environmental > Terrestrial > Soil > Agricultural land...
CGTTCTCCGTCGTAGCGAAAGATGAAAGAGTTGGTGCTGCTTACGTGCAGCACCCAGACCACCACCTGCTGTTTGGGGTTAAAAAGCAGACGCACCTCAGGGTGCGGCTTTTCGTTTTCCCCACTGATGAGCAGGATGGCGTTTTTATCGGGCACTTCCAGGGGGTTGCCCAGAATGAAGCGCTTCAGATTGAGGTAGTCGCTTTCGGCAATTTTAAATTTCCGTGCCAGCAAATCCACAAAGCCAATTTCCGCTTCACCAATGTCTTCGTCTTTTTTAAGGAAGTCGAGCAGCTGGACAAAGAGGACTATTTTGGGTTCCTGCTCCAGCTCTGCATTGATTTTTTCGGCAATGTTGAGGATGCGACTCAGGTTGTCGTTCGATTGCTTCTCGCGCAGTTCCTGATTGCTGTTGTTGACTTCTGAGTGATAGCGGTTCAGGTAAACCTCAAAACGCCCCAGGTACTGGTCCACATACTCCTTGCTGAACTGTCGGGCCAAAAAATCCTGTACCAGCGAGTAGCCGCGTCCCGTCTGCCTTTCCTTCTGAACATCGGTCAGCAGGGCAAACAATTGCATCAGGGCTTCCAGCAGGGTTTCACTCATAATACGGGCGCGTTTTCAGGTAAATGATGAAGCAAGTTTTCTCCGGGGGAGGCCGCTGCTTTGATGAGGTGAAGATACAAAAAAAAGTTTGCAGGCCCGAAAAGCGGGCTTGCAAACTTTTTTTGTTGGTGCTGTTTGTACGCTCGTCTTAAAAGCGGGAGCAATAAAGCGGCCTGCAACCTGCTTGCGTCATCAATGCCCGCTTTCGTCCAATTGTCGCTCAATGGCCATCTCCATGCCGGCGAGTTCGGCCAGTCCTTTGAGTCGACCAATAAGCGGGTAACCCGGGTTAGCCTGGCGCTTGAAGTCGTCCAGCAACTTTATTCCATGGTCGGGTCGCACCGGCATGCGATGGTCTTTTCTTCCCGCTTGCTTTCTTCGCCTTTGTTCCTGTAGGAGGGCTTTCATTACCGCATACATATCCACCACCCCATGGATGTGGCCGTATTCGTGAAAGCAACCGTCGGGCAGCAAGACGTTGTTGCGCAGGTGCAGAAAATGGATGCGGTGGCCCACCGATTGAACCATGGCCGTGAGCTGTTCGCTGCTGCGTATCGAAAGCGAGCCGGTGCAGAAGTTGATGCCGTTCGCGTTGGAGGGGTGCTGCGCCGCAATCCACTCCAGGTCTTCCTTCGTGCTGACAATACGCGGCAGTCCCAGTACCGGAAAAGGCGGGTCGTCGGGGTGAATGGCCATATTGATGCCGGCCTCTTCGGCAACGGGGACCACCGCCTGAATGAAGTCCGACAGGTGCTGGCGCAGCTTGTCGCGACCAATTTCGCGATAGGTGTCGATGAAACTCAAAAAGACTTTTTTGTAGTCGGGGGTGGAACCATCCACGACCCCGTCGATAAAGCCCTGGGTCACCACAATGATGTTGTAGGCCAGTTTTTCGGCTTCTTCCTCCGTCATGCTTTGCATGCGTTCTTTGGCCTTTTCCACAATTTCTGCCGGATAGTCTTTTTCGGCGCCCGGCCTTTTTAATATGTAGGCGTCGAAGGCCACAAAGGTGGGGAAGTCGAAATACATCACCTCGCCCCCCGAAGGCAGCAGGTAGTGCAAGTCGGTCCGCACCCAGTCGAGTACCGGCATAAAATTGTAGACCACCGTGTCGATGCCGCATTGGCCCAGATTGCGGAGCGATTGCTGGTAGTTTTTAATCAGGCGGGGGTAGTCGGACGACTGGGTTTTAATGCCTTCCGACACGGGGAGACTCTCCACTACACTCCAGCGCATGCCGTGGGCTTCAATGTCGCGCTTTACCTTCATAATTTCTTCTACCGGCCACACTTCGCCATTGGGAATGTGGTGGAGGGCGGTTACTACGCCCTCTATGCCCATTTGTCTGAGTTCGGCCAGACTAAGTGTGTCTTTTTGGCCAAACCAGCGCCAGGTTTTTTCTAATGCCATACCTTATGCTTTTCTTAAACGCCACTAAAAGCACTGAAGCCACCATCTACCGGAATAATGGTGCCGGTGATGAAACTGGCGTCGTCGCTGCAAAGGAACTGAACAATGCCGTTGAGTTCGGTGATGTCGCCGAAGCGCTTCATCGGGGTGCGGGCCAGCACCTTTTTGCTGCGCTCGGTGTAACTGCCATCGGGGTTGATGAGCACAGCCCGGTTTTGGTCGCCAATGAAGAAACCCGGTGCAATGGCGTTGACCCGGATTTTTTCGTCGAATTTGGTCGCCATTTCCATCGCCAGCCATTGGGTCCAGATGTTTACGCCGGTCTTGGCTACCGAGTAGCCCGGAACCCTTGTGATGGCCGAATAGGTGGCCATAGACGAAACATTGATGATGCTGCCCTTGCCTTGTTTGGCCATGGCTTCGCCAAAAACAATGGCGGGATAAACCGTTCCGTTGAGGTTCAGATCGTTTACCTTATTGAAATCTTCAAATTTCATGTCGAAGATGGTCTGTTCTTCGGTAAGCGTAGCGCCGGGCATATTGCCGCCGGCAGCATTCACCAGTATGTCGATGCGTCCCCAGTCGGCTAGAATTTGTTCGCGCACGGCGGTGAGACTCTCCCGGTCGAGTACATTGCAAACCAGCCCTTTCACAGTGCCTGCTTTTTTCAAATCGGCCATTCTGTTGTCGAGGGCTTCCTGGCGAATGTCGAGGATAACCACTTTAACACCCGCTTCGAGCAAACTCTTGGCAATGCTGCTTCCCAGTACGCCTCCTCCTCCTGTAACCACGGCTACACGGCCGTTTAAATCAAACTTTCCCTGTGGCATAATCTCGTTTTTTAAGGGTCTGTTTTGGGGCAGACCGCTTGGTTTATTTAAACAACAAAGTTAAGGGCTTTGAGTTTTGACAACAAATGCTTATTTTGCCTGCCTTAATACAATATTTGCCTGTCTTGAAAAGCCCTACAACACCCCCGCTTATGCACGAGCAGTCGGTGCTGCCCGATCAGAGTCCTCTTAAAGTTAAGTGGAACGATTTTCCGCACTTCACCTTTCCCTGGCATGCCCATGGCGAAATGGAGATGGTTTTTGTTCTGCAAAGTTCGGGTACCCGTTTTGTCGGCGACAGTATGGAAGCTTTCGCAGAGGGCGATTTGGTTCTGGTGGGCAGTCGGCTGCCCCACTACTGGAAGAACAATCAGGATTATTACAATGAAAACTCCGGCTTAAGGGTGCAGGCCATTGTCGTCCAGTTTTCTCCCGATTTTATGGAGAAGGCCATTCAGAATTATCCCGAAATGTCGGCCATTCGTGATTTGTGGTTGCGTGCCGGAAGAGGGGTGCATTTTCCTTTTCCTGAGAATGAAGACCTGGGGCCGCTCTTGAAAAAGCTGTACGACCTCAAAGGCTTTGCGCGTTTGTTGTGTTTTTTGGACTTGTTGAATAAAATGGCCCGTAGCCCGCATTATCGTTTATTGGCTTCTCCCGAGTACGCCGTCCAACCCTCACTGCTGGGTGAGCATCGACTGGAAAAGGTACTCAATTTTATTCACCTGAATTATACCCGCACCTTGCGGCTCGAAGAACTGGCTGCCCATGTGGGGATGAATCCTGCAGCCTTCAGTCGCTATTTTAAACAACGTACCGGCCAAACCCTGGTACGCTATGTCAACGAGATGCGGGTGGGTTATGCTTGCAAGTTGTTGCAGGAGGGCGCTCCGTCCATTACCCAGGTTTGTTTCGACTGTGGTTTCAACAACTTATCCAATTTCAATCGCTTTTTTAAAAACCGGATGGGGGTGAGTCCCCGTGAGTACCTTGCTGTCTTTCAGGAAAATGGGGTTCAGTCACCCGGTAAAGAGGCTTAATCCTGTCATTTTCAGGGGCTTTATTTGTGCCCATTAATGCTTATATTTGTGGTTTGGCAGTGTCGATGCTTTTTTTTGGCACTTTTTTGGACAGATAATACATACCAGGATCATGAACAACACAGAACTACTGCACAAGGCCGCTGCAGCGCGCATCCTCTTGTTGGATGGCGCTATGGGCAGCCTTATTCAACAATACAAATTGAGTGAAGAGGGTTTCAGAGGCACTCGTTTTGCTGCGCATAACTCTCCGGTACAGGGCAACAACGATTTGTTGTCGCTGACCCGGCCCGACATTATCTCCAGCATTCATGAGCAATATCTGGAGGCGGGGTCCGACATTATTGAGACCAATACCTTTAATGCCAATCGGATTTCGCAGGCCGATTACGGCATGGAAGATTTGGTGTACGAACTCAATAAGACTTCGGCAGCTCTGGCTGCCGAAGCGGCTAAAAAGTTCAGTACCCCTGAGCGTCCGCGCTTTGTGGCGGGCTCCATGGGTCCCACCAATAAAACCGCCTCCTTATCGCCCGATGTGAACAATCCCGGTTACCGGGCGGTGTCCTTCGACGATTTGGCCGAAGTCTATGCCGAGCAGGCCGCCGGCCTGCTCGATGGGGGCGCCGACATTTTGCTCCTCGAAACCATTTTCGACACCCTCAACGCCAAGGCCGCACTTTTTGGTATCCGCCGGGAGCTGCGTAAGCGCAATATCGAAGACTTTCCGATTATGGTTTCAGTCACCGTGGCCGATGCCAGCGGACGTACCCTTTCGGGACAAACCCTGGAGGCTTTTATCATATCGGTGTCGCACGAGCCCTTGTTTTCCATTGGACTGAACTGTTCTTTTGGGGCTTCGGATTTGCGCATGTATGTGGAAGAGTTGGGACGGAAGGTCCCCTTTTACGTGAGTGCCTATCCCAATGCGGGTCTGCCCAATCAGTTTGGCGAATACGACGAGACGCCAGAGCAAATGGCACCGCAGATTCTGGACTATCTGAAGCAGGGTTTGGTGAATATTGTGGGCGGCTGTTGCGGAACAACGCCCAGGCACATTGCGGCCTTTGCTGCCTTGCTTAAGGACGGGCGGCCCCATGTACCCCCTCAGCTGGAGGTTACCACACGTCTGAGTGGCCTGGAGCCCTTGAGTATCGACAAAACTTCCAACTTTGTGAACGTGGGGGAGCGGACCAACGTGGCGGGGTCGAAGAAATTTGCCCGACTCATTCGTGATGAAAAATACGAGGAGGCACTTTCGGTGGCGCGCGACCAGGTAGAAGGGGGTGCGCAAATCATCGATGTGAACATGGACGATGCCATGCTTGATGCCAAGAAGGAGATGGTTACTTTTTTGAATCTGATGGCTGCCGAACCGGAAATTGCCCGCCTGCCGGTCATGATCGACTCGTCGCGCTGGGAAGTTTTGGAGGCGGGACTCAAATGCCTGCAGGGCAAGTGTGTGGTCAATTCCATCAGTCTCAAAGAGGGGGAAGGTCCCTTTTTGGAGCAGGCGCGTTTGCTGCGCGATTATGGCGCTGCCGTGGTGGTGATGGCCTTTGATGAAAAGGGGCAGGCCGATACTTTTGAGCGTCGCATTGAGATTTGCGAACGGGCCTACCGCTTGCTGACTGAGACGGTGAAACTGCCGCCCCAGGACATCATCTTCGATCCCAATGTGCTGGCCATTGCTACCGGGATTGAGGAGCACAACAATTATGCGGTGGACTACATTAAGGCCACCCGATGGATCAAAGAAAATTTACCTTATGCCCGGGTGAGTGGCGGCGTAAGTAACCTGTCCTTCTCCTTCAGGGGCAACGATACCGTTCGGGAGGCCATCCATTCGGTTTTTCTGTACTACGCCATTCAGGCGGGAATGGATATGGGCATTGTGAATCCCGGCATGTTGCAGATTTACGACCAGATTGAGCCCGATTTGCTGGAGCTGGTGGAGGATGTGGTGTTGAACCGTCGCGCCGATGCTACCGAGCGCCTTATTGATAAGGCGGAGGCCTACAAGCTGGCGAAAGAAGGTGGCGTTGCTGCGGCCCTGGATGCCTGGCGCGATGAGCCGCTTGAAAAGCGCCTGCACCACAGTCTCATTAAAGGGATAGCCGATTACATTGAGGAAGACCTGGCCGAGGCCCGGACCAAGTACCCCTTTGCCCTCGACATTATTGAACAGCCCCTGATGGACGGGATGAACATCGTGGGGGGCCTCTTTGGGGCCGGGAAGATGTTCTTGCCCCAGGTGGTTAAAACCGCCCGGGTGATGAAAAAAGCCGTGGCCTGGTTGCAGCCCTTTATTGAAGAAGAAAAGCGGGCTTCCGGCGCAGAACCTACCAAGGCCGGTCGCATCTTGATGGCTACCGTAAAGGGAGATGTGCACGATATTGGAAAGAATATTGTTGGCGTTATTTTGGCCTGTAACAATTACGACGTCATTGATTTGGGCGTGATGGTGCCGGCCGATCGTATTTTGCAGGAGGCGGTTGAAAGGGAGGTGGATATTGTGGGACTGAGTGGACTCATTACGCCGTCTTTGGAAGAAATGGTGAATGTGGGCCGGGAGATGGAGCGGCGCGGGATGAAACTGCCGCTGTTGATCGGCGGGGCAACGACTTCCAGCGTGCATACTGCGGTTAAAATTGACCCGGTGTATTCGGGCCCCGTGGTGTATGTTAAGGATGCCTCGACCAGTGCTCAGGTGGTTGGCGGCCTCTTGTCGCGCGATCGGGAGAACTATGCCAAGGGCGTTGCTGCTGAGTACGAACGTCTTCGGGTGGCCAATGCCGGAAAGAAAGAACGGAAGTATCTGGCCATCGAAGAGGCGCGTAAGCGGAAGTACGTCATCGACTGGGATAAGGCGGCTCCTGTGCTTCCCAAAAAGCCCGGTTTGCATGTGCTGGACGATTATCCGCTTGCTGAATTGCTGCCTTTTATCGATTGGACTTTCTTTTTCCATGCCTGGCGCCTGACGGGAAGCTATGAGGGGATTGAGGGCGTAGTGGATGCTGCCTCTGAAGAGGAGTGGCTGAAGCGCTTTGGTAGTGAGGATGCCAAAGCACGAGCCAGGGAGGCTGTGAAGCTTTGGCGCGACGCCCAGGCTATGTTGCAACGCATACAAAAAGATAAAATGCTGAAGGCTCGGGGCGTTTTTGCCCTATACCCCGCCAACAGTGTGGGCGACGACATTGAAGTCTACCACCCGGAGCGGCCCACAGAGCATTTGTTTACCTTTCATCATATTCGCGAACAGCAGGAAAAGCCTGGCAAGGAGCATTATTACTGTCTCTCAGATTTTGTGGCCCCAAAGGAGAGCGGGAAACAGGACTATATTGGTGGGTTTGCCGTGAGTGCCGGAGAAGGTATTGAGCCCTGGATTGCTCAGTTTGAGGCCGACGACGACGATTACAGTGCCATTTTGTTGAAGGCCCTGGCCGACCGCCTGGCGGAGGCTTTTGCGGAGTTGCTGCACTTTAGGGTGCGTAAGGAGTTCTGGGCTTATGCACCCGATGAAGCTTTTGATCACCACAACCTGATTCGAGAGCGCTACCGGGGCATTCGTCCCGCCCTGGGCTATCCGGCCTGCCCCGATCACAGCGAAAAGGCCACACTTTTCAAGTGGTTGCAGGCTGAAGAAAAAGCCGGCATTTCGCTCACCGAGCATTTCAGCATGTATCCCAATGCCGCCGTCAGTGGCATCTATCTGGCACACCCTGAGGCCATTTACTTTGGCGTGGGCAATATTCAGCGCGATCAGGTGGAGGATTTGGCGCGTCGGAAGGGCGTGTCCGCCCAGGAGGTGGAAAAATGGATGCCGTCCAATCTCGCCTATCGTTAAAAGCTTTTAAGAACACAACCCGATAAACCTTTTTTTATGACCACCGCAGCCCAAAGCATAAGGGAGCTTAAGGCTCCTGCTTTTTCCTTTGAATTGTTGCCCCCGCTTAAGGGCAACAGCATCAGTCGGGTGTACCGTACCATCGATGCCCTAAAGGATTTTAAGCCCTTGTTTGTCAACATTACCTCGCATCGTGATGAGGTGGTTTTTCGAAGTGCGGACGGGGGCCTTTATGAGCGCAAGGTAACGCGTAAGCGACCCGGTACTGTCGCTGTGGCGGCTTCCATTAAGCACCGCTACGGCATACCGGTGGTGCCGCACATCATTTGCAGTGGTTTTACGCGCAGTGAAACGGAGTACGCCCTAATCGATCTTAATTTTTTGGGCATACACGATGTCTTGTTGCTGCGTGGCGATAAGGCGCAGCGCGATCGTTTTTATGAACCCGCTGAGGCAGGCAATGCCTATGCCATAGAATTGATAGAACAAGTCAACAACCTGAATAAGGGGGTGTTTTTAGACGATACCCTGGCCGAGGCTTTTGAAACGCCTTTCAGTTTTGGGGTGGCGGGTTACCCCGAGAAGCATGAGGAGGCACCGAATTTGGATTCGGACTTGTTTTGGTTGAAAAAGAAGGTGGATGCAGGGGCCGAGTATGTGGTGACCCAGATGTTTTTTGACAACAGCAAGTATTTTGCTTTTGTTGAAAAGTGCAGGGCAGCCGGCATCACGGTGCCTATTGTGCCCGGCTTAAAGCCCATTACGCTGCAGAACCAGTTGACGGTGTTGCCCAAGATTTTCCATACCGATATTCCGGAGGATTTTGCCAGGGCTTTGCGGACTTGCAAGAACGATGAGGAGGCGGCTCGTGTGGGTGTGGAGTGGACCACCATGCAGGCCAGGGATTTGTTGGACAATGGCGTAAAATTGTTGCACTTTTATACCATGATGGCCACCCAGAGTGTGCGCAAGGTGGCTGAGCAAATTTATTGAAAGGAGGCAGCTATGTTGTTGAAGTCGATTAACCCGGCTACGGGTGAGGTGGTGCGCAGTTATGAAGAATGGGAGTGGGCTGCTGTGGATGAGGCGCTCGACGATGCACAAACCCTCTGGTACCAATGGCGGCGCAGCAGTGTTGAAAAAAGGGTGGATTTGCTGCAAGCTTTGGCGCAACAGTTGGAACAGCAGAAGGAGGGTCTGGCTTTTACGATGGCGCTGGAGATGGGTAAGCCTTTGAAGGAGGCCCGTGCCGAGTTGGAAAAGTGTGCCTGGGTCTGTCGCTATTATGCTGAGAATGGCCCTGCCTTTTTGAGGTCGATGGAGGTCCCCACAGAATACAGCAGGTCTTATGTGAGTTTTCAGTCGCTGGGACCCGTACTGGCCATTATGCCCTGGAATTATCCTTTTTGGCAGGTTTTTCGCTTTGCTGCTCCGGCGCTTCTGGCCGGTAACACCGTGCTTTTGAAACATGCATCCAATGTGCCGGCCTGTGCTTTGGCTATTGAACAGCTGTTTTTGGATGCCGGTTTTCCTTCCAAGGTCTTTCAAACCTTATTGATCAGCAGTAGAAAGATCGATCGGGTAATTGGCGATCGCAGGGTACAGGCGGTTACTTTTACCGGCAGTACGCCGGCTGGTCGCAATGTGGGCGAGCTGGCGGGACGGCATTTGAAGAAGTCGGTGCTGGAACTGGGGGGCAGCGATCCTTATTTGATTTTGGCCGATGCCGACCTGGACAGGGCAGCTGCCCTTTGCGTACAGGCGCGTTTGGCCAATGCGGGACAAAGTTGTATTTCGGCCAAGCGCTTTATTGTTGAAGCGCCGGTTTATGAAATCTTTACCGAAAAAGTCTGTGCCCTGATGAAGGCTGCCGTGGTGGGGGATCCTATGGAGGAAAGCACTCAGGTGGGACCCCTGGCCCGGAATAATCTGCGTCTTGATTTGGAGGCGCAGGTGAACAACAGTGTGCATAAGGGTGCCCGCTTGCTGTTGGGGGCCAATCCGGAAGATTATCCGGCTGCTTTTTATCCGCCTACGGTATTGGCCGATGTTAAACCGGGAATGCCCGCCTACCACGAAGAGTTGTTTGGCCCCGTTGCCGCCCTGATTAAAGCCAGCAATGTGGAGGAGGCTGTTTGTCTGGCCAACGACACCAGTTTTGGTCTGGGTGCCGCCATCTTTACAGCCGATGAAGAAAAAGGCCGGTGGTTGGCTGAGTTTGAGTTGGATGCAGGTTGCTGCTTTGTCAACGATTTTGTGCGTTCCGATCCGCGCCTGCCTTTTGGTGGGATAAAGGAGAGTGGCTATGGGCGTGAGCTTGGCCTTTGGGGCCTGCATGAATTTATGAACCTCAAGACCGTGGTACTGCGCTGATGGAAATCGAGAAGGCTTATCAAAAGCTTACTGCACTTTGTGCGCGCCGGGAGTATTGCTGTTCCGATATTCGTGCTAAGCTGTTGAAGTGGGACTTGCAGGCGGACGAGGTAGAGCAGTTGATGGACCAATTGATTCAGCAGGATTTTATTAATGAGGGGCGTTATGCCGGGTTTTATGTGCGCGACAAGGCACGCTTTAACAAATGGGGCCCCACCAAAATTATTTGGAATCTACGTCAGAAGGGTTTGCCCGAAGAGGCGATACAGGACGCTTTGGCCACCCTGGAGGACGATGTTTTTCACAGTCAGCTGGAACAGGGGCTGCGCCAGAAATTACGCTTGCTTCGGGAGGACGACCCTTATAAGAAGAAGCAGGCCTTATTGCGCTTTGGGGCTTCCCGGGGTTTTGCTTTTGAGGAGATTCTTAAGGTCTTGGACCAGCTGAAAGTGGAAGGCTTATTATAGCAGGGCCATGCTCAGGTCTGTTTAGGCTTGCTGTTTCGGAGTGTGGCGACGGAGGATTTTTCCCGGCTGAAAGGTGAATACAAGGCCCGGCAGGGCGGTGACTGCCGAGGCCACGTAAAAAAGCAGGCTCAGCGCTACAGCGGTATCTTCATTGATGCCCAGATATTGTGCTCCCCATAGGAATACGAGTTCGCGGGCACCTATACCCCCTAAGGTGATGGGTACCGAACCTGCTATGGCCGACAGGAAGAAGAGAAAAAGATAGGCGTTGTAGGGCTCCCCTGCCGAGGTCGGCAGGGACTTCAGCAGAAAGAGGGCGGCAGTCATTTGCAGGAGCTGGGCCAGTAAGGCCCAGCCAAAGGTCGGGGCCCATGCCGGGAGCAGGGATGCGTTGAAGAGGCGCAGAAACAACCAAAAGGCTGCCACCACCAGTGGAATGCCCGTCCAGGCCCATTCTTTTAAGGGCAGGGGAAAGTCTAAAAAGGGCAAAAGCACCAGTAGAAACACAACAATTACTGTCAGGCCGCTGATGCGATCGGACAGTATGGCGCCCAGTGTTTTGCGCAAATCACTCTTGAGGTGTCTGCCCAGCAGATATACTTTGAAGCCATCGCCACCCACACCGCCGGGTAAAAACAGGTTGTAAAAGAGGCCCAGCCAATAGAGGCGGATGTTTTCGAGGTGATTGATGCCTATGGGGATGCGCTGGAAAAGAACTTTCAGGCGAAAGGCTGCAGCAACTTGAGAAAGCGCATAACAAAGGAGGGCAGCCAGCAGCCAGGGACTGTGGGCCGAACGTAACTCACGGGCAATGTTGTGCAGGTTAATGTGCGAAAATACATAGTACAGGGCGAAGCCGCTGATGATGATTTTCAAAAGGGTTTTTATGGTTTTTTTGTGCTTCATAGACCTGGCTTGCAAGCACAAAAATAAACTTTTTGTCCGATTGTCCCTCCTTTTTTTCTTACTCGAGCAGCATTTCAGCCAGTTCGGTTTCGAAAAAGAACTCCTCTTTACCAAAGGCGGGTTGCAGGTCGTCCATCCATAAGGCCTTGGGATCGTATTTGGCAAAGAAGGGGCGGATGGCCCACTGACTGTTTCTACCCTGAATGAACTCCAGTACGAAAACCTTTTCGCCCTGTATTTCGGTGATGCCGCAAATCCGAACCTTGCCGGGGGTGCAGGACATGCTGGGCCCTCTGACGGTACGTGCAATGCCGCTAACGCGTGTGTAGGCGCGCTGAAAGATGTCCCAGGCCCGATGCAGGCTTACTCCAAAGTATTCCTGGGCACCGGTATCCCGGGCAATGAACATGTAGTAGGGGATGAGGCCCAGACCCACTTGTTTTTTCCACATGTCGGCCCAAACCTGTGCACTGGCGTTGATGTGGTTAAGCAGGGGCGACTGGGTGCGAATTTGCGCGCCGGTGGCCCGTATTTTTTTTATGGCTTTTTGCACCGCCTCGGTTTCCAGTTCCCGGGGATGGTTAAAATGAGCCATGAAGGCCAGGGATTTTCCGGAGTCGCTGACTTTCTTAAATATCTGAAGTACTTCTTCGGCATCGGGGTCGCTCAAATAGCGATAGGGCCAAAATGCAAGCGATTTGGAGCCGATGCGTATGGTCTGCAAGTGGGCTAAGTCGGCCTCAAGCAGCCGACTGATGTAGGTGTCGAGCACCGATGCTTTCATAACCATGGGGTCGCCTCCTGTTATGAGCAGGTCGGTGATCTCTTCATGCTGACGCAAATAGGCAATCACATTGTCTATTTCTTTCATGGCAAACTTCATGTTGTCCATGCCCGTGAATTGGGGCCAGCGAAAGCAAAAGGTGCAATAGGCGTGACAGGTTTGTCCCTGGGAGGGGAAAAACAACATGGTTTCGTTGTATTTGTGCTGAGCGCCTGTGAGTTTTTCTCCGTTAACTTCGGGTACGTTGTGGCTTTGTCCCGCCGGATGGGGGTTGAGCTGATGTCTTATTTCGTCGGCTGTTTTACGCAGGGTGGCGGTGTCGGCTCCGGCGTCGACTGCTTTGGCCATTTTAGAAAAATGCTCGGGACTGAGCATTCCTTTTTGCGGGAAGTTGAGAATGAAAATGGGGTCGTTTTGATAGTTGTCCCAGTCGATGAGTTCATTAACTACATAGTTGTTTGTTTTGAAAGGCAGCACGTGTGCCACAACATCTATGCTCCGCAAATCTTCCTGAGACACTTGACTGATTTGTGGTATTTGACGGTAATTCCGTGCGGTATAAATCTGATACTTCATAGGCGTATTGGTTGTTATGTATATAATTGAATACGTGTGTTGATGCCTGGTCAGCGACTGGGCGCATGGCTGCCGCTTGCTCGTAATGAACGTAAGAGGCCGGTTGTTATCGGATGAGCGTGAGGTGTTGGGCGCTTCTTCCCAATTTTTGTTCAAATATACGAAAAATCGGGGAGGGGGACAAGAGATTTTTTTCAGCTGTTGTCGACTAACGCAGTACTTGTCCCCTGTTGGTGTCGAGTTTTAAAAAGATGAAGAGCAGGATGGAAAAACCCCACAAGGAGGAGCCTCCGTAACTGAAAAAGGGCAGGGGGATACCAATTACGGGGGCCAGTCCGATGGTCATTCCGATGTTTACAGCCACGTGAAAAAAGAAGATGGCAGCGACGCCATAGCCGTAAATGCGACTGAAGGCGGAGTGTTGGCGTTCGGCCAGGTAGGTGAGTCGCATCAGCAAAAAAACAAACAGAAGAACAACGGCGGTGGTTCCCAGGAAGCCCCATTCCTCACCGACCGTGCAGAAAATAAAGTCGGTGCTTTGTTCGGGTACAAAATTAAATTTGGTTTGTGTTCCCTGCAAATAGCCTTTCCCGGAAAAGCCTCCTGAACCGATGGCTATTTTCGATTGGTTAACGTTGTAGCCGGCCCCCTGCGGGTCGTCTTTCAGGTTGAGCAGTACGAGAATGCGTGAGCGCTGGTACTCGCCCAACATGTTTTCATAGAAGTAGTCGGCGCTGTAGGCAAAGCCTGCGGAGGCCCAAAAAAGCAGGATGTAAATGCCGACAGTGGGCAAACGACGCAGCAGGGATTTGAAACCCAAACCAAGACTGGCCAGTCCCATGCCGCTGAGCAGGGCCAAGTCGTGATTGATGTCGCCTCCCCTGGCCTGCATCACCAAGGCCATTAGTCCGTATACCCCACTTGCCACAGCAAGGGCCATCAAGGTTTCTTTTCGGTATTTGTGAAACAGGAGAATGCTGAAGAAGGCACCAGCCAGCAGCAGGAGGATGCTGTAATTGGGGATGAGCAGGGTAAGGACGAAGATGAGGGCGGCCAGGACGCCGAATACAAGGACGTAGGGACTCATACCTTCGCGAAAGAAGGGCAGCAGGAAGGCGAAAAAGACCAGACCCGAGCCCAGGTCGTTTTGAAGGACAATGATGATGACCGGCAGCAGCCATACGGTGCCCAGTAACAGCAGATCCTGCCAGCTGGTAAAGGAAAATTGGAAGCGGCTGAGTACACGTGCCAGGGTCAGGGCGGTTGCCACCTTAGCCAGTTCAACGGGCTGAAAACGGATGGCGCCCAATTGAAACCAGGACTTGGCTCCGTTGACTTCCACGCCCACGAAGATGACCGCCAGCAGCAGGATGACGCCCAGGATGTAGGAGGGATAGGCAAATTCGACATAAAATTTGCTGTCGATAAGCAGCAGGATGCCAATGGTCATGAAGGAAAAGCCAATCCAGATCAGCTGTTTTACATACTCTTTGTTGGCGATCCAAAATACGGGACTGTCGGCTTCGGTGTTGGCCGCATAGATGTTGACCCAGCCAAAACCAACCAGGAGCAGGTACAGCACAATGCTGACCCAGTCGAGGCTTTGTGTATTGTTATTCCTGCTGTGCATCGATAAAATTGGCATTGAGCATTCGTTGCTCCAGCCAGTTGCGGGAGGGGTGAATTTGCTCGGTTAAATATTTTTCTATCATCAAACTGGCTATGGGGGCTGCCCAACTGGAGCCGTAGCCGGCATTTTCTACATAAACAGCAATGGCGATTTTGGGATTGTCCTTAGGGGCAAAGGCAACAAAGATACTGTGGTTTTCGCCGTGGGGATTTTGGGCAGTGCCGGTCTTACCGCAGACTTCGATGCCGGGGATGCGGGCCAGGCGGGCGGTGCCGCCAATTTCACCCAGGATGGCCTGTTCCATTCCTTCAATCACCGGTTCAAAATGAATGGAGTCTATCCCCGTGTGATGCTTTTCTTTAAAACGGGAGGGGATGGTGTCGTTTTCGATGGCTTTGACCACATGGGGGGTGTGGTACCAGCCCCGGTTGGCAATGGCTGCGGTCATGTTGGCCATTTGGATGGGGGTGGTGAGCAATTCGCCCTGGCCAATGGACAGGGAAATGACGGTGAGTGAACCCCAGCTGCCCCGATACAGGCGGTTGAAGTATTCGGAATTGGGCACGAAGCCCGGGTTTTCATTGAAAAAATCGCTGCCCAGTCGCTGTCCAAAGCCAAAGTTATGCAGGTAGCTGCTCCAGCGATCGAGCCCCACCTTGGGTGAGCCATGAACAGGATTGTCGAGCACATCGCGAAAGGCATAGCAATAGTAGGCGTTACAGGAATTGGAGAGGGAGGGGACCAGGCTGATGGGGCTGCGGTGGTGGTGACAGCCAACGTGGATGCCGCGGGCGTGGAAGCCGTTGTTGCAGACATGCGAAGTGCTGCTGCGGACGACCCCTTCCTGCATGGCCACGAGGGCCATTACCGTTTTAAAGGTGGAGCCGGGCGGATAACCCGACATAATGGCGCGGTTGAGCAGGGGGGAGAGGCTGTCGGTCACCAAAGCGGGAAAGTTGCGGGAGCGCTCGCGGCCTATGAGCAGGGCCGGGTCGTAGCCGGGACTGCTGACCAGACTGAGGATTTCTCCGGTGGAGGGCTCTATGGCCACCACGCTGCCGCTTTTGTTTTGCATGAGCAATTCGCCGTAGGCTTGCAGATCTATGTCGAGGGTCAGGGTAACATCTTTGCCGGCAACTGCTGCGGTGTCGAGACGCCCTCCGCGCATGGGCCCTTTTTCGCGGCCGTGCACATCTACGAGGATGTAGCGTGCGCCTTTTTCGCCACGAAGAAAGTTTTCGTAAGTGCGTTCTATGCCGCTGATGCCGGTGTAGTCGCCCAGGCTGTAATACGCATCGTTTTTAAGGTGGTTTTCGTTGGTCTCGGCCACATAACCAAAAACGTGGGCGGCCAGGGGGTATTCGTACTTGCGAACCGTACGGCGCTGGGCAAAAAAACCTTTAAACAGGTAGAGCTGCTCCTGCAATACGGCGTACTGCTCGGCCGACAGCTGCTTGTAGAATACGGAAGGTTTGAAGCTGGAAATTTTCCGGCTGCGAAGGTTGTTGCGGACTTCCTGAAAGAGCTTGCGGACTTGTTCCAGGGGCAGACCCAGGGCCTGACTGAAGGCCAGGGTATCGAAAGGTGCTACTTCGCGGGGTACGATCATGAGGTCGTAAACCGGCTGGTTGGCCACCAGAAGCTTGCCGTTGCGATCGTAGATGAGTCCCCTGGAGGGATATTGAGTGAGCTGGCGTTGGGTGTTGCTCTCGGCATAAAACTTATAGGAAGGGTCGACCACCTGCAGCATAAAGAGGCGGACGATGTAGATCAGTCCGATGAGCACAAAGGCGATGTTGATGATTATGGCTCGGTTGCTGTTTCCCACGTTTTATCTGGTTTTATCAAATTCTTTTTTGTTGACTGCTGAAGAGTTGGGCCAAAAGGATGACCGCCAGGGTGGCGCCGGAACTGAGCAGGGTTTTGGAGAGGGTGGCTCCAGGCTTGGAAAAACCAAAGGCTTCGGTGAAGAAGAGGAAGAGGTGGTGGGCCACTACGGCCAGGCTGGCGTATTTCATGAACCAGGCGAGTCCGAAATGTGCGCGGGTGGGCAGACTGCCCGGTTCGTAGCCATCGCGGGGGGCGAAGATGCGCAAAAGAGAGGGGCGCAAAAAGCAAAGAAAAACGGTGGCTGCCGTATGCATACCGATGGTGTTCAGAAAAAGGTCCATCAGCAGTCCCGTAAAAAACCCGATCACCATCAGCAGCCAGCCCGGTATTTCTACGGGCAGAATGAGTAGGAACAGCACGTAGAGCCAGGGGTTGACGTAGCCGCCCAGATTCAGGTTGTTGAGCACCAGAATCTGAATCAGCAGGATGGCTGCAAAACTCAGCAGGTAGCGCCCCAGGTAGTTAATCATTTTCGGTCAGTTTTTCCAGTTCGTTAATTTCTTCGCGGTCAATTTTTTCCACCACTTCGACATGGGTCAGATTTTTAAAGTCGATCGACAGCTTAACCCGAATGACATAAAAGCCTTCGCCCTGGTTGAGTTCAAAATCCTCGATGGTGCCAATAAGGATGTTCTCCGGAAAGATGGAGGAATAGCCGCTGGTTACGACGGCATCGCCCACCGCTACCGGTGCGTGGGCGGGAATTTCATTGAGCAGGACGTGTTGGTACGAGCGGGCATCCCATTCGAGGGAGCCAAAGTGGTTGGTCTCTCGCAGCTTTGCCGATATTTTCAGCTGGGTGTTGAGCAGGGATATTACGGTGGCGTACCCTTTTGAGGTGTGGCGTACCACACCGACCAGTCCCCTGGCTGAAATTACGCCCATTCCGGCTTCAATGCCGTGGCTTTCACCACGATTGATGGTGAGGTAGTTGTGGTGTTTGTTGACCGAGTTGTTGATGACTCTGGCCGGCCTGAACAGGTAATTGAGGGTGGCGGGCGCCTGTCCCGGCCCAAAGGGCTGGTCGGCCTCAAAGTGTTCGGGACTCGGCAGCTGGCTGCGCAGAAAGGCGTTTTCCCGGGAGAGTTCTTCGTTGGCGCGCTTGAGACTGAAATAGTCGCTGAAGGTGGAGGAAATTTGCAGCACGCCGGCGGCAAAACGTCCCGAGGAGTTGAGAAAGGTCTGGCGGTGGTGGTGATTGTAATTCACCAACAGGTAAAAACTGATCGTTTCGAGGAAAAGAAACAGAAAGAAGAGGTGGTATCTGAGGAGGAAACGGATGAAGTTTCTCATACAGCCGAAACGTTTTTAAAGCTTTAAACTTCGGACAGGCTCCGATAGCCTGTCCGAAGGGGATCTTTTAGCGCAACAGGAACGAAAACTTGTGCCTGTTTTTGAGGGCTATGCCGGTACCCCTGGCCACTGCGTGCAGCGGGTTTTCGGCAATGTGGAAGGGGATGTTCAGTTTGTTGGTCAAACGCTTGTCGAGTCCGCGCAGCAAGGCGCCGCCTCCAGCCAGGTAAATGCCTCTGTTTACGATGTCGGAATACAATTCGGGGGGTGTTTGTTCCAGGGCGTTCAGAATGGCGGTCTCCATTTTGGAAATGGATTTTTCCAGACAGTGGGAGATCTCCTGATAGGATACGGGTACCTCAATGGGCAGAGCGGTCATTTGGTTGGGACCGTTTACAATGTAGTCTGCCGGCGGTTCGTCGAGCTCGGGGAGGGCAGAGCCCACCCGGATTTTGATTTCTTCGGCGGTGCGCTCGCCTATTTTAATGTTGTGTTGGCGGCGCATGTATTCCATAATGTCGGCCGTGAGGTCGTCACCGGCAATGCGGATGGATTTGTTGGTGACTATGCCTCCGAGTGATATCACGGCAATCTCCGTAGAACCACCACCGATGTCCACGACCATGTGTCCTTCGGGGGCTTCTACATCCAGGCCGATGCCCAGGGCGGCAGCCATGGGTTCATAAATCATGTACACTTCGCGTCCTCCGGCATGTTCGGCGGAGTCGCGTACGGCGCGGATCTCCACTTCGGTACTGCCCGAAGGAATACATACCACGATGGTCAGCGAGGGGGTGAACAAGCGTTTTTTGTTCTGGTCCATCATTTTTATCATCCCCCGAATCATTTGCTCGGCGGCGTTAAAGTCGGCAATTACCCCGTCGCGTAAGGGGCGTATGGTGTAGATGTTGTCGTGGGTCTTCCCATGCATTTGTCGCGCCTTCTCACCAATGGCCACCAGTTTGTCGCTGCGGCGGTCGAGGGCTACGATGCTGGGCTCGTCCACTACAATTTTGTCGTTGTGGATGATGATGGTATTGGCGGTACCCAGGTCCATCGCCAATTCTTGTGAGAGGAAGGAAAACAATCCCATGCTGTTGTTTTTTTTAATGTTTGAAATGGCGGTTTCCTGTAAATACCATGGAAACGTTGTTTTGATCGCAAAACGCGATGGTCTCGTTGTCGCGAATGGAACCTCCGGGTTGTATAACGGCGGTGATGCCTGCTTTTTGGGCCAGCTCCACCGAATCGGCAAAGGGGAAGAAGGCGTCGGAGGCCATAACGGCTCCCTTCAGGTCAAATTCGAAGGACCCGGCTTTGCTGATGGCGTGTTTAAGGGCATCTACCCGGGATGTTTGTCCCACCCCGCTGGCGATGAGTTGCTTGTTTTTGGCCAGTACGATGGCGTTGGATTTGGAATGCTTCACTATTTTGTTGGCAAACAGCAAATCTTCGATTTCCTGTGCGCCGGGTGCAGTTTGGGTTACACTTTTCAGGTCGTCCGCGGTTTCGGTTTTGGTGTCGCGCTCCTGAATGAGTACGCCGTTGAGCAGGGTACGCGATTGCAGTGCGGGCTGGGCTTGCTGTTTCAGAATTAAAATGATGCGGTTCTTTTTCTTTTTGAGAATTTCCAGAGCCGCCGCATCGTAGGCCGGAGCCAGTACAACTTCAAAAAAGATTTTGTCCATTTCAGCAGCAGCAGCAGCGTCTACCGCAGTGTTGGTGATGATGATGCCGCCAAAGGCCGAAACCGGATCACCGGCCAGGGCATCGTTCCATGCCTCGGTGAGGTTGGGCCGGGAGGCCAAACCGCAAGCATTGTTGTGTTTGAGGATGGCTACGGTTGTTTCATCAAAATCGGCAATTAAGGCAACGGCTGCATCAATGTCCAGCAGGTTGTTGTAGGATATTTCCTTGCCGTGTACCTGCTCAAAAACATCGTCGAGCCGGCCATAGAAAATGCCTTTCTGGTGGGGATTTTCACCGTAGCGCAAGCTTTTTTGCCCGTCCACTGCAGCGCGGTGGGCGGGAAATTCTTCGCGGCTGAAATAATTGTAGATGGCGCTGTCGTAGCCCGAAGATACGGCAAAGGCGGCTGTGGCGAACCAGCGACGGTCTTCCAAAGTGGTGGCGCCGTCTTGCTTTTTCAGCAGATCCAGCAAGGTTCCATACTGTTTTTGGGAGGGTACAATCACCACATCTTTATAATTCTTAGCTGCTGCCCGTATCAGTGAAATGCCGCCAATGTCAATTTTTTCGATGATGCTGGCGTGGTCGGCCCCGGAGGCTACGGTTTCTTCAAAGGGGTAAAGGTCCACGATGACCAGATCTATTTCGGGAATTTTGTATTCCTCCAGTTGTTGCAGGTGGGTGGCTTCTTCGCGTCGGGCCAAAATGCCGCCGAATACCCCCGGGTGGAGGGTCTTAACCCGACCGCCCAAAATGGAGGGATAGCCGGTAAGATTTTCAACTGGCGTTACCGTAACGCCCAGTTGTTCAATAAAAGTTTGCGTTCCTCCGGTGGAGTATATTTTCACCCCTTGCTGATCAAGGGTTTTAACAATTTCGTCGAGTCCGTCTTTATAAAAAACGGAAATCAGGGCGGATTTTATTTTCTTTGTTGCGCTCATTATGTGTAAAATTTCTTTGAGTAGTCGCAAAAATAAGAAAATAAGCACAGTTGGCAACGCAATTTCGGCTTTTTGTTGAGGGTTTGTAAGCCGAATCGGGACAGTTTTTGTAAATGCTATGGGAAAACAAAAAAGAATCCTTTTTCTGGATCAGCTGAAAGCGATCAGTATCCTCTTAATTGTATACGGGCACAACGATTATGATTCAGGTTTCAGCGCTTTTGTGTCTACCTTTCGCTTGCCTTTGTTTTTTATGCCCAGGGGGGCTGCTTATATGGATTGGGGCATTCCCCTGTGGTTTTTGCCGGCGCTTTTTTGTGTGCTTTTATTGGATTACGGGCTGTCCCGCTTGTCGGACTACCGGGCGTGGGGGCGTGGGGTGCAATGCTGTTGTTGGTTTCGTTTGGCTACGCCCTGGGTGCTTGGGCGCTCTGCTCAGGGTACAAACAAGTCCCACTGTTCCTCGTAACGGTCTGTTTTTATGCCGGAGCCCTGCAGCAGCGTATGAAACAGGAAGGCGGTATCGGTTGTGTCTAAGCGGTTTTTTGTCAGTTGAGCCACTTTTTCAGAATGTGATTTAATGTATTTGTCGGAGAACCAGGCAAAGGAAGCCGGGTTTTGTTCCTGGGGCGCATCGTTGGCGTGCAGCCATTTTCCGTCTTCTCCGAAGGACTGCCCATGGTCTGCCAGGAAAATCATCCATGCATTTTTTTCGTCCAACTGCTGCAGCATTTGGTCGATGACATAATCGGTAAAACGCGTAACATTGTCGTAGGAGTTGATCATTTTTTGTCTGTTGGCGGGCGATAAGCGTTTGTTTTCCATTACGGGTTGGTAGTAGTGAAAGTCGGGGGGCAGGTTCTTGTTGTACCACCAATGATTGCCGGCGATATGGACAATGATGAGTTGGTTTGCGTGACCTTCGGCGTTTAGGCGTTTGAAGTGCGGCAGCAGGTCGGAGTCGTACTTGGGGGTATTGCTGTAATCACTCAGATGAGGTTTGTTGATGATGCTGCTGTCGCATTCATTGATGATAAAGGAGAAGGTGGAGATGGGGTTTTGGTTGGCCAGCCAGGTGGTGCGAAAACCACACTCCTGAAACAGCTGCACCAACGAGTGTTCGTCCTGCATGGGGTCGGACAGCTTGGGTTGGGCTCTGGTGAGCATGTAGGGGAGGCTGGCGGCGGTATGGGTGTGGGGACTATAAATATTAGGGAAGCTGATGACATCGCGTGCTTCCATAAGGGGCATGGTTACACGGTCATAGCCATTCATTTGGAGGTGGTCGGCACGCAGGGCTTCGCCGATGATTAGTACCACTGTGAGACTGTCCTCGCCGCAATGGAGTAGTTGGCCGGGTGCTTTTCGGGGGAGGCGACTGTCGGCCTTGTTTTGGAGCTGCTCTTTTATTGCACTGTAATATACGAAGGGCGCCCTGCTGGAAAGCGTGTTTACCCGTTTGTTGTTAACGATGTTAAAGACGGTTGCGGCCATTACTGCAGCTGCTAAAAAGTATAAATTGTCCCTTCCCCGCCAGTTTGTGTGCCAGCGCCAGTAGGAAAAGCCGAGCGCGACCAAAAGATGCAGGAGGGCGATAAGGGCAAGCGGCCAGGAGAGATAGTCAAGGGCTTCTCCGGCGTGGGTGTTAAAGATGGATTCAATGAGGGCGGGGTTGACGCTTATGTCGATTTGCCAAACAAAGAAGGCGGTAACACCGGCAGCCATCGACAGGAGGGGCAGGAGCAGGCTCCAGACGTATTTGTTTAGAATCAGGATGAAAAGGAAGGCAAACAGGCCCAGTGAGGAAAGAAGACCGTGTCCGGTAATGAGCAGGTAATCATTGAGGCCCTCTGCAGGATAGTGGCGATAATTGGGTGCCAAAAGGAAGAGGGCATAAAATATGGTTGCGGTCAGCAATAATTTGCGCATGATATGCAGAGATGGTTCAGCTGGTAAATATAGTTTTTTAGGTTTATTTTGACGCAAAACCTACCGTTACGATGCTGATTTTGGCTCCTGGAATTTGGTTCAGGGTGCGGCAACAGGCTTCGAGAGTGGCCCCGGTGGTCAGCACATCATCGACCAGCATCAAGTGGGTGTAGTCCGGATGGGCCGGACTGAGTGCGAAGGCGTCTTTCACATTCTCCCACCTTTCGTAGCGCGTTTTTCGGGTTTGTGAGGGCTTGTAGTGTCGGCGTATCAGCAGCTGATCCATGATGGGCAGTTGCAGCACTTCGGCCATGCCCCGGGCTATTAGGAGGGATTGGTTGTAGCCGCGTTGCTTTTCCTTCAAGGGATGCAGGGGCACGGGAATGAGGCAGTCGGGGCGCGGAAAATCCCTGCACCGGATCAGGCGCTGGGCGCTGATGCGCCCCAGCAGCTGTCCCACCTCCGGTTGGTTGCGGTACTTGAGCTGGTGCAAGAGGTTTTGGAGGACTTCTCCTTTGCGAAAGTGATAGAGGGAGGTGGCGTAGTCGACCGGGACCCTGCCCCAGAAGGATTGGACCACCGGGTTGACCGGATTGTTTTCGAAGTGGGTGGCCGGTAAGCGACTGAGACAAGGCCGGCAAAGAAATTGTTCGTGTTGGTTGAGTGCCTGGCCACAATGGCGACAGTATTCGGGAAAGAGCAGGCTTAGGAGTCCGTCCCACCAGTCGCGCCATCGCGGTATTATCGGCTTTAGGCTGGGCATGTTTTTCGGGTTAGCGCTTGAAGGGAGCAAGTTCCACAATTTTGTTCTTTTTGGCAAGGGGCTGTAAAAATATTGACGGTGGTTAGTACGCTCCCGCGCTTATTTCCTTACTTTTGGATGGATTAATCAGACGATATGCGTGTACATTTTATTGCAATAGGGGGCAGTGCCATGCACAATTTGGCTTTGGCGCTGCACGAAAACGGTTTTGAGGTGAGTGGCAGCGACGATGAGGTGTTTGAGCCCAGTCGTTCCCGACTGGCTGCGCGGGGACTCTTGCCGGCCAGAGAGGGCTGGCAGCCGGAGCTGATTACCCGGGAGCTTGATGCCATTATATTGGGCATGCATGCCCGGCAGGACAATCCGGAGCTGTTGCGTGCGCAGGAGCTGGGACTCAAGGTGTATTCTTATCCGGAGTATTTGTACGAGCAGTGTCGCGACAAGACCCGGGTGGTGATTGGGGGCAGTCACGGCAAAACCACCGTTACGTCCATGATTATGCACGCTCTGCGTTTTCAGGGGGTGGACTTTGATTATATGGTGGGGGCGCAGTTGGAGGGCTTCGACACCATGGTGCGCTTGTCCAAAACCGCCAAAATTGCCGTGTTCGAAGGCGATGAGTATTTGTCGTCGCCCATTGATTTGCGGCCCAAGTTCTTGTGGTACCGTCCGCATTTGGCTTTGTTGACCGGGGTGGCCTGGGATCATATTAACGTATTCCCCACCGAGGAAGGGTACAACGAGCAGTTTCGTTTGTTTGCAGATACGGTGGATGAGAATGGCTATCTAACCTGGTTTAGTGGCGATTCTGTTTTGCAAAAATTGTTTGCTGAAACCACCTGGCCCTTTAGGGTGGAACCGTATTCTGAACTGGAGCAAGCTGAGGAAGACGGACCGTCCCGCATCTGGTACGGGGAGCGCAGCTGGCCGGTGCCTGTGTTCGGTGCCCACAACCGCCAGAATATGGCGGGTGCCTTGAAAGTCTGCCAACAGCTGGGACTGAGTGCCGGACAGTTTTTGGAAGCCATGGCCAGCTTTAAAGGGGCTGCGCGTCGCTTGCAGGTTTTGCGCGAAAAAAGTGATGCCGCCGTTTTTTATGATTTTGCGCACGCACCATCCAAGTTGAGGGCCAGTATTGCTGCTGTTAAGGAGCAGTATCCCGGACGTCGGCTCCTGGCTTGCATGGAATTGCATACCTTCAGCAGTCTCAGTAAGGATTTTTTGCCCCAGTACCAGGGCACTATGGCCCTGGCCGACGAGGCCCTGGTGTATTTCAATCCCCAGGTTTTGGCGCACAAGCGTTTGCCTGTGGTATCGGCTGCGGAGGTGGCACAGGCCTTTGGTCTGCCGGAAACGGCAGTGGTGACTTCGAACGCCGAGCTGCTGGAGCGCCTCAGGGGCTTCTCCTTGCAGGAAGCCAATCTGCTGATCATGACTTCAGGCAACTTTGGCGGGCTGAAGGTGCAGGACTTTGTAGCAGAAGAATTGAATTGGGATTAGGGTCCCCGCCAGGTCCTGGAAATAAAAAAGCCCCGGATGTCCGGGGCTTTTGTTTGGGATAAGCCGGCGCTTAAGCTCAGCTGTGACCTGTTTATTTTCCGCTTACAAAGTGATAGTGCGATCCGAAGCGCTCGAAAGCCGCCTTGTCCAGCATCTCGCGGTGATCGGGGTGGGCCACTGAAATGATGGCGCGCGCACGGTCCTGCAGCGTCTTTCCATACAAATTGATGGCGCCGTACTCGGTGACCAGCCAGTGCATGTTCGAACGGGTAGTTACTACTCCGGCCCCTTCCATAAGGGTGGGTGAAATCTTGGAAACGCCCTTTGAGGTGATGGAAGGCATGGCGATGATCGGCTTCCCGCCTTCGGAGTGACCGGCGCCGCGGATAAAGTCGATTTGTCCCCCCACACCCGAGTAGTGGGTGGTACCAATGGAGTCGGCGCAAACCTGGCCGGTGATGTCTACCGAAAGGGCCGAGTTGATGGCGGTCACCTTGTGGTTTTTACGAATCACCTGAATGCCGTTGGTGTGACCCACATCCATCATGGCTACTTCGGGGTTGTCGTCGATGAAATCGTACAAGGCCTGAGAGCCCATCAAAAACGAGGCAACCATTTTGCCTTTGTCGATCTGCTTTCTTTTTCCGTTGACTACGCCTTTTTCTACCAGGGGCAGAATGCCGTCTGAAAACATTTCGGTGTGTACACCCAGGTCCTTGTGGTTGCCCAACTCGGCCAATACAGCATTGGGAATACCACCTATACCCATTTGCAAACAGGCGCCGTCTTCTACAAGGGCGGCAACATTGCGACCGATGGCTCTTTCGGTTTCAGAAAGGGGTGCGTTATTGTGGATGTAAAGCTGCTCGTCGTGCTCTACAAAATAGTCAATTTCTTTGATGCTGATCATGGCATCGCCCCAGGCACGGGGTACGAATTTGTTCACCTGGGCAATGACTACATCGGCAGTTTCAATGGCGGCCAGGGTAGCATCTACCGAGGTGCCCAGCGAAACAAAGCCGTGCTTGTCGGGCGGAGAAACCTGTACCATAGCAACGTTTACTTTCAGGTAGCCCTGACGAATCAGCTTCTGGGTTTCGCTCAAGAAAACAGGAATGTAATCGGCATAGCCGGCCTGAGTGGCTTTGCGTACGTTGGCGCCTACGAAAAAGGATTCCAGTTGAAAAATGCCTTCAAATTCGGCCTCTGCATAGGGGGCAGGACCTTCGGTGTGAATGTGCTGGATGCGAACATTTTCAAACTCTTTGTTGCGACCTCTTTCTACCATCGCTCTGATCAAGGCATGAGGGGTCACCGCCACACTACTCAGGTGGATGCGGTCGCCCGACTTGATCACCTTCACCGCCTCTTCGGCTGTAACTGTTTTGTAAGCCATTTTTTGCTAGTTTTATGTGATTTTATGGTTGTTAAAAGAATAGCTGTTTTTAAGACGCTGCAAAATTAGTGTTTTAAATGGTATTTTTATCCCCTGAAAATGTGTTGCATAATAGCTTTTTGAACCATTTTGTCGCTTTGTTCGGAACCGGGATGAAGGATGCGTTGTTTTTAGATATACATTAAATAAAAGGAGGGCTTGTATATGGCTACGAAAGATTTGGCAGGATTGCGTAAGGAGTTTACCCGGGGCGGTCTGGCACCGGAGAATTTGGCTACCGACCCCCGGCAGCAATTGCAGTTGTGGTTGGATGAGGCCATTGCAGTAGAACACACCGAGCCCAACGCCATGACCCTGGCAACGGCCGGTGCCGACGGACGCCCCCATGCCCGGGTGGTTTTGCTGAAGGGCCTGGAGGAGGGCGGCTTGGTTTTTTATACCAATTACCAGAGCGCCAAAGGTCGGGAAATGGCGGAAAACCCCTGGGTCAGCGTCCTGTTTTTTTGGCCCCTGCTGGAGCGCCAGGTCCGGGTAGAGGGAAAGGTGCAGCAACTGCCCTCGGAGCTCTCAGATGCTTACTTTGCTTCCCGACCCCGTGTCAGCCAGTTGGGCGCCTGGGCTTCTCCCCAGAGTGAGGAGGTGAGCGCTTATGAGGTACTGGAGCAGCGTTTCAGGGAGGTGGAGGAACGCTTTAAGGGGCGGCCTGTGCCGCGTCCTCCGCATTGGGGCGGCTACCTTTTGGTGCCCGACTCGTATGAGTTTTGGCAGGGGCGCCCCGGCAGGCTGCACCAGCGCTACCGTTACGTGTCGTCGGAGGGGTCGGACTGGCGCCGGGAGGTGCTGGCACCTTGATTAATGCGCCGTCAGTCGGCGGAATATGTTTTCGAGAGAGGGTTGGTGTTGCCGCATTTCCAGTATTACCAGGTCGTTGTTAACGGCAAAACGGAACACCTCGGGGCGCAAATCCTGCTTACCCTCGGTGCTGAGCAGCCACTTGCCGTTTTCGTGCCGCAGCTGCGCGATGCCGGGCAGTGCCTGCAAGCGCTCCGTGTCGGGCTGACGGTCGAACATCACTTCAATCAACATTTGCTGTTCCCCGCTGGATTTTTCCAGCGCATCGGCCCGCTCATCGGCAACAATACGTCCCCGGTCAATAATGATGACCCGCTCGCACAGCGCCGTTACTTCCTGCATAATGTGTGTAGATAGCAAAACCGTTTTAGATTGGCCCAATTCGCCTATCAATTTTCGAACACCGCTGATTTGGTTGGGGTCCAGGCCCGAGGTCGGCTCGTCCAAAATCAGCACCTCCGGGTCGGGCAACAAAGCCTGGGCCAGTCCCACCCTTTGCCGGTAGCCTTTCGAGAGGGCAGCCGCTTTTTTATGCTGTTCGGGCCCCAGTCCCGTCATTTCCATTACCTCTGCCACCCGTTTGGCTGCCTGGTCGATTTGGTACACCTTCGCTACAAAGTGCAGGTACTCGGCAATGTACATGTCCAGGTAGAGGGGGTTGTGCTCGGGCAGGTAACCCACCTTTCTTCGTAAGGCCAGTGCGTTTTCGCGCACCGGGTAAGCACAAACCTTTACTTCGCCTTCAGAGGGCGGCAGGTAGCCGGTCAGGATTTTCATCATGGTAGATTTCCCGGCTCCGTTGGGGCCAAGAAAGCCGACGATTTGACCGGAGGGGATTTCGAAAGACACTTTGTCGAGGGCCTTTTGGCGACCGTAATTCTTGCTGATTTGTGAAACGGAAATGGACATAGACCAAACAATTTTGCCTTAAAGTTATGAATTTTCGGTTTAGAGGGGATAATTTAGCAGCTTCTAAACGAATTGTTGTGTTATGAATAAAGTGGCCGATCTTCCGTTGTACTGTGCTTCCCTGTTTGATTACCAGCGCCGGAGTGCGCGTGAGGTGCGGGTGGGAAAAGTTGGAATAGGCGGGAACAACCCTGTGCGCCTGCAGTCGATGACAACGACTTCGTCGATGGACACCGCGGCAACGGCTGCCCAATGCCTGCGCATTGTGCAGGCAGGGGGTGAACTGGTGCGCATCACTACGCAGGGGCGTCGGGAGGCCATTAACCTGGAGCAGATTAAGGCGGAGTTGAAACAACAAGGCCAGGATTTCCCCCTGGTGGCCGATGTTCATTTTAATCCCAATGCTGCGCTCCTGGCGGCCGAAAGAGTTGAGAAGGTGCGCATCAATCCCGGCAATTTTGCCGATGGGGCCAAGAAATTCCGGGAGCTGGACTACGATGCGGAGCGCTATGCAGCCGATTTGGCCGAAATAGAGGAGAAGCTAAGGCCCTTGCTGGATTTGTGTAAAAAGCACGGCACGGCCTTGCGCATAGGTGCCAATCACGGCAGCTTGTCCGACCGCATCATGGCGCGCTATGGCGATACGCCTGAGGGCATGGTGGCCTCGTGCATGGAATTTTTGCGCCTTTGTCGGAAAAACGATTTCCATGAAATTGTGCTCAGTATCAAAGCCAGCAATACCCGGGTGATGGTGCACACGGTGCGTCTGCTGGTGGCCACCATGCAGGCCGAGGGGATGGACTATCCACTGCACCTGGGGGTAACGGAAGCCGGCAGCGGAGAAGACGGACGCATCAAATCGGCCGTGGGCATAGGGGCTTTGTTGGCCGACGGTCTGGGCGACACCATTCGGGTGTCTCTGACCGAAGATCCGGAAGCAGAGCTGCCTGTGGCGGCCTTGTTGCGCGATTATGTAAGTGGTCGGGCGGGACATGCTCCCATTGCGCCGGTGGTCGGTTTTTCTTACAGTCCCTATGCCTACCAACAAAGACAGAGTCACCCCGTAGGTCTTTTTGGGGGCGGACAAACGGCGGGGGTGGTGCCCGACCTGAGGGGCTGTGGGGCACCGATGTCGGGTTTGTTGCGACCCGAAGCGGTGATTGTGGATGCTGTCGACAGCCACTTGCCTGAGAATTGGACCGGCGTGCAACGATGGGTGCCTGTTGCGGGCAACGAAGGCTTTGTGCCCACTCAGGCAGCATGGCCTTTGCTGGATGTGAAAACGTATCTTGCCGACCGGGTGGGCAGTGGTCCCAGGGTGCTTGAGTTGAGCTATGTGGACCTGCAGCCAGAGCTGCTGGGCCGTTTAAGGACCGATCAGGAAGTGGTGTTGCTGTTGAAGACCGGGCACCAAAATGGCACTGCTGAGCAACGCGCATTCTTTTTTGCCTTGCAGCAGGCCGGCTTAAGTCACCCGGTAGTGCTTCAGCGCAGCTACACGGATGCGGTGGCTGGCGACTTTCAGTTAAAGGCCGCGGCCGATACCGGACTGTTGCTCTTGGATGGCTTCGGCGATGGTTTGTCGCTGTCGGCCCCGGCCGTTCCGCCCAAAGTGCTGCTCGATACCCATTTTGGTGTTTTGCAGGCTGCCCGTGTTCGTTTTTCTAAAACGGAATTCATTTCCTGTCCCGGTTGCGGGCGTACGCTCTTCGATCTGCAGGAAACCACCCGAAAGGTGCAGGCACGTACCGGGCACCTTAAAGATTTAAAAATAGCCATTATGGGCTGTATTGTAAACGGAATAGGGGAAATGGCAGATGCCGATTACGGCTATGTGGGTGCCGGTCCCGGCAAGGTGTCGCTCTTTAAAAACAGGGAGCTGGTGGTGAAAACGCTTCCTGAAGCAGAGGCGGTAGACCGGCTGGTGGAGCTCATTAAGGAAAGCGGCGATTGGCGAGCGCCCGGCTAGCCCTTGTTGGCCTTTGCAGGGAGCTGATTTTCAGTATTGGTCAAATTTCCGGTAACAATCATGGAAAGTAATTTATTTTTTTTGTTTAGGATTAAAGGTTTTTTTAAATTGCCGGGACATAAATTTGTGAAATTTTGAAATAACCCGTACTAATCGTCCCCAAACACCCCATGAAAAAGCTTCTTCCTATAATTCTAATGTTCTGCCTGAGTGCCACGGCTCTTTATGCCGGTCAGATTGAAATCAGGGGAACCTATCAGGGAGAGAACTTATATGTTAAGAATCCGTTTGCCGCTGCGGGCGTTGGTTTTTGTGTGTATGAAGTCTCTGTGAACGGAATGACCACGACAGATGAGATCAACTCCGCAGCCTTTGAAATAGACCTGGCTGTTTATGGTTTTAACCTTGGAGATCCCATTCGCATAGCGATCAACTACAAGGATGGGTGTTTGCCTCGGGTTCTTAATCCCGATGTCCTCAACGCACGCGCCTCCTTTGAAATTGTAAGTCTTCGTATTCAGGGCGATAAGGTGCTTTGGACCACCAAAAACGAAGCGGGAACTCTGCCTTTTGTGGTGGAGCAATTTCGCTGGAACAAGTGGGTGGCTGTTGGTCGGGTAGAAGGCAAGGGTCAGCCGGGCGAGAACAATTACGCTGCGCCTGTTAGACTGCACGCCGGGGAGAACCGTTTTCGTCTTCGTCAGACCGATGCCCGTCGTAAGAGTAAGTATTCGGCCGAACTGCTCATCAACAGCTCCAGAGCACCCTTGACTTTTTCTGTGGTTTCGGGAGACAACGAAGTGGTTTTTTCCGAGGCCACCATGTATGAGTTGTACGACAGCCACGGCCGAATTGTACTTAAGGGCTTTGGCGACCGGCTTTCCATTGACAGTCTGGACAGGGGTTGGTATTATTTGAATTTTGACAATCAGATGGAGATGTTTCGCAAGTAGCGGCTGTTTTCTGGAGTGCGCTGATTGTCAGATGTTTGATCCTTCACGCCTTTCGTGTTCCGATAAAATTGTCGGTCTAATTCTCTTTTGTTTTTAATAAAAGCTTAACTTTGGCTTTCGTCAGAAATTGGCTATTTTTCGGTTCTGACGATAAATCAATAAACTGGAATTTCTATGGCTAAAGTTATCGCGCTGGCAAATCAAAAAGGAGGAGTTGGAAAAACCACCACTGCAATCAATCTGGCAGCCAGTCTGGCAGTACTTGAATACAAGGTGCTGGTAGTGGATGCCGATCCTCAGGCCAATGCTACCTCTGGTTTGGGCTATGACTTGAACAACATTGAGAACAGCATTTATGAATGTATTGTTGATAAGGTCCCTACCGAAAAAGCCATTCTGAAAGCAGAAATCGAACATCTCGACCTTTTGCCCTCTCATATCGATTTGGTTGGGGCTGAAATTGAGATGCTGAATATGCCGCAACGGGAGTATGTGCTTAAGGAAGTGCTTGATAAAGTACGTGATCGCTACGATTTTGTATTGATTGACTGTTCCCCCTCCCTGGGTCTGATTACAGTCAATGCACTCACTGCAGCCGACTCAGTCATTATTCCTGTTCAGTGCGAGTATTTTGCTTTGGAAGGTTTGGGAAAACTCTTGAATACCATTAAAATCATTCAAAACCGACTCAATCCCGAGTTGGAGATAGAAGGCTTTTTGCTGACCATGTACGATTCGCGTCTGCGTTTGTCCAATCAGGTGGTGGAAGAGGTACAAAGTCACTTCCAGGAGATGGTGTTTGAAACGCTCATTACCCGTAACATCAAATTGAGTGAGGCGCCCAGTTATGGTAAGGCCGTTGTAATGTACGATGCCGCATCCAAGGGGGCGACCAACTACCTGAATCTGGCACGGGAGTTGCTGCAAAAGAACAACATGACCAGGATGGATAAGGACAATAAGGTGATCGATTAATAAACCGCATACCGGAACGTTAAAATGGCAAAGAAAAACGCATTAGGAAGAGGACTTGGCGCACTGATTGAGAACAGCGAAGAGGTCAGACGGCCCAGGCCTTCTGCCTCCATTATGGAGATAGACATTAATCAAATAGAGGTGAATCCCTGGCAGCCCAGGTCCCGCTTTGATGAGGAACGGCTTCAGGAATTGTCTATGTCTATTCAATCGGTCGGCATTGTTCAACCGCTTACCCTGCGAAAAATCGGTGAGCATCGCTATCAGATCATTGCCGGTGAGCGTCGTTTCAGGGCGTCTAAACTGGCGGGACTGACCAAAGTGCCGGCCTATGTGCGTGAAGCTGAAGACGACCTGATGCTGGAAATGGCTTTGGTAGAGAACATTCAACGTGAAGATCTCGATCCCATCGAAGTGGCCATCAGTTACCAGCGTTTGATGGAGGAATGTAAGCTGACGCAGGAAAGCATGTCCGACCGCGTGGGTAAAAAGCGTTCGACCATTTCCAACTACCTGCGTTTGTTGAAGCTGCCGGCTGAGATTCAACTCGGTCTGCGTGAAAAGCAAATTTCGATGGGGCATGCCCGCGCCCTTATCAATGTAGAAGATCCTGCGCGTCAGTTGGCTATTTTCGGGCAGACCATAAAGGAAGATTTATCGGTACGTAAGGTGGAGGCCCTGGTTCGGGATTTGGATAAGCAGCTTGAACCGCAGGCGCCTAAAGCGCCTGTAGGGGAGGACAATAATGAAGCCTACAGTGCTTTGCGTCACCAGCTTTCCTCCTTTTTCAAGACCAATATTCAGTTTTCCCGCGATCCTAAAGGAAAGGGAAAGATTGTGATTCCTTTTCGTTCGGACGAGGAACTGGAGCAGATTGTCGCTATTTTGGACAAGGTTAAATCCTAAAACACCGCTTTTTCCTGTGCTTTACTACCTGAAAAGTATCTGTTGGGCAAGCCTGCTCCTTTTTGGCCCGGGCTTAGGCTTTGGAGAGCTCCGTTCGGCTGAAGTCTATATGCTTTGGAAAGGGGATGCCTTGGTGGCCAGCGCCGACAGCCTGGTTCAGCTGGTTGAGCCCGCCGACGGTTTGGTGCTTGACTCGGTACCTGAAGTGCTTGAAGTGGAGCCGTTGGCACAAGCCCCCGACACGCCCGCTGATTCGGAGGTACAAGTCGACGATTACGTACACTCGCCGCACAAGGCGACGGTTTATGCGGCGGTTTTTCCGGGAGCGGGACAAATCTACAATAAAAAGTACTGGAAGCTTCCCGTTTTGTACGGAGGGATTGGCGGCTTGGTTTACGCCATCAGTTTTAATTCGAATTACTACAACAAATACCGCTCTGCCTATCGTGATTTTCTGATTCGCGATCCGGGCAACACCAGTTATGCGGAGTTTATTCCACCTCAATTAACCCTTGACGATGTGCATGGACAATATGCCGAATGGTTCCAGCGTTCCTTGCAGAACAAAAGACGTTACTACAAGCGCTCACGGGACTTGAGTTACATCATTATGGTTGGACTTTATGTGGTCAGTATTATAGATGCCAGTGTGGATGCCCATTTTTACGACTTTGATATTTCTGATGATTTGTCGTTTAGGTTGGAGCCCGCTGTGTTGTCGCCCTTCGATGAGCGGGGTTCGGCCCTGGGTTTGCAGATGCGGATACAGTTTTAACAGAATGGGTATGACAGGAAAACGGATGATTTTGGGGATGGGCTTTTTGGGTCTGTCTTTTATGGGCCTACAGGCAGAGGAGCCGGAGGCGGTTGAGGCTGTTGAGAAGGATTTTCAAGCCTACATGAGCTCGCTCGACAGTATGATCAACGTATGGCATGTGCGCCCCAAAATGGAGCCGCTCGTACTCGACTCCATCAATGAGCGGGCAGAGCAGCTGATTGAAGAGCTGCCCGATTCTGTCTATATTGCTCGTTTGGCAGCAATTTCGTCGCCCATGCAGTTTACCTTTAACAGCCAGGTCAAATCCTACATCAGATTATACACCCAGCGTCGCAGAGATCAGGTGGAGAATATGCTGGGCCTGAGTCACTATTACTTCCCGATTTTTGAGGAAGCCCTGGATGCTGCAGGCCTACCCCATGAACTGAAGTATCTTCCGGTAATTGAATCTGCGCTTAATCCGCGTGCGCTTTCGCGCGCCGGGGCATCTGGTATTTGGCAGTTCATGTACCATACCGGAAAGCGCTACGGTTTGGAGGTGGATTCTTATGTTGACGAACGGCGCGACCCGGTTCAAGCCAGTCGGGCCGCCGCCGCTTTTTTATCGGACCTCTACGAGATTTATGGCGACTGGCAGTTGGTTATTGCGGCCTATAACTGCGGTCCCGGGAATGTCAATAAGGCCATCCGCCGCTCCGGCGGGAAGCGTGATTTTTGGGAGATTTATTACCGGCTTCCCAGGGAAACCCGTGGTTATGTGCCTGCTTTTATAGCAGCCACTTATGCCTTTACTTATGCCCGCGAGCACGGCTTACATGCCCGGCCTGTCAACCTGCCGGTAGCCACCGATACCATTATGGTACACCAGCCCTTGCATTTTGAGCAGGTCGCTGAGGTCTTGAAGTTGCCGCTTGAACATTTGCGGGAGCTGAATCCGCAGTATCGCAGAGACCTTGTGCCCGCCAAAAACAGACCCTACCCTTTGCGCTTGTCCTTTGAGCAAAGCACGGCCTTTGCAGGCTTGGAGGACAGTATTTATGCCCATCGTCGCCTCCAGTTTTTTCCCGACAATCAGTTGGCTGCTCCGGCAGCCGCTTCAAGCCATCCGGTGGTGGCGCCTTCCGGAACGGCGGCCATTCACTATACCGTTAAATCGGGCGATGTGGTGGGACTCATAGCCGAGTGGTTTAATGTTCGGGCTTCTGATTTGCGCTATTGGAACAACATCAATCGCAACATCATTCGGGTGGGACAAAAGCTCGTGGTTTATGTTCCCCAGGCTCAGGAGGCCCATTATCGGGCTGTGGCCCAGCGACACGGTTCCCGGCAAGCGGCAGCTGCTACCGCTGCCCATGCGACGGCAGCTCCCGAAGTGGAAGGGGAATACGTTTATTATACGGTGCGTTCGGGAGATAATTTGTGGACCATCGCCCGACAGTTTCCGGGGGTGAGTAACGACGACATTATGGCATGGAACAACATTACGGATGCCCGTAAATTAAAGCCCGGACAGCGACTTCGCATCAAGTCGGGCAACTAAATGGCGGTTTCGGTAAGTCTTTGTGTCGGTCGGCCATCCTGTGGCAGAGTTTTTGAGATGCTTGTGTTGGATTTTTAAAAGGAGGACCTATGTTTTCATCACCTTTGCTGATAATTTTTATTGTATTTGCTCTGGCCAGCTATCTGGTCAGTTCGCAATTGAAACGCCGGTTTAAGCAATACTCGAAAACGGCACTCCCTAGCGGACTCTCCGGGAGGGAAGTGGCAGAGAAAATGTTGCGCGACAACGGCATTACGAATGTGGCGGTTAACTCGGTGGGCGGTCAGCTCAGCGATCACTACAATCCGGCCAACCGCACAGTTAATTTGAGCCCCGAGGTATACAGTGGTCGCAATGTGGCTGCGGCTGCAGTTGCTGCGCATGAATGCGGGCACGCCATTCAACATGCCCGGGCTTACGCCCCCCTGAAAATGCGTTCGGCCCTGGTGCCCTTACAAAATGTAAGTGCCCGGATACTGAATTTTATTTTCATTGCGATGTTTTTTGGGGCCTTTCTGTTGCCGCAGGTCATTTCTTTTGATGCCGCCCTGCTGGTAATTATTGCCTGTTATGGTATTTTTACAGCCTTTGCCTTCATTACACTGCCGGTAGAAATTGATGCTACGCAGCGGGCTCTGGCCTGGTTAAATACCAGCGGCATTACCGGTGGACGCAGTCACCAGGAAGCGAAGGATGCCTTGCGTTGGGCCGCATACACTTATGTGGTGGCCGCTCTGTCGGCCCTGGCTACCCTGCTTTATTACGTGATGTTGTTTTTGGGCCGCAGGGACTAATTATACTTCGGCATAGGCTTGCTGGTACAAGGCATTGTAGTCCTTGACCACCGTATGTAAAAATTCAAGGTCGCCCAGGTCGGTGTTTATTCCGGTTTTTTCGGCAATGGCCTTTCTCGTTTTTCGAAGCAGCTCTTCATTAGAGAGCTGCTTCGTGCTTTTTGCAATATGATGCAGGACTTCGCGTATGGTGCGGATGTCTCCGTCGTTAAGCAGCTCAGCCTGGGTGAAGCGGGGACTGTAGTCGGCCTCGACCTCCTGCCAGGCACTGTGCTCCAGCATTTTTTTTCCAGGGAGTTTCAGTACGGTGGTTCCGGCAGCCAGGTCGCCGAGGCGTTGCCCCTTGCCGTTGAGTATGATGGTGGCCAGGGCCAGACTGCCCGAGCTGATGGTGATCTCTATGAGGCGGAAGATCCAACGGATGATACAGGCTCCGGGGGATAGTCTGCCTCCGTCTGCTTTGAGCACGCGGATGCCCATTATTTTTTTACCGGGACTCTGCCCGTTAAAAAACAGCTCGAAAATAAGGTGGTAAAAAAGGAGGGGCAGCAGCAGCCAATAGAAGGTATTGGAGAAGGCTGCCGCATTTTGGATGATGGTCAGTAAAATGGCATAGCTGCCCATGACCAGAAAGTCGAGCAAGGTGGCCAGAATGCGATCGCCTACACTGGCGAGCGGGTGTTCCAGACTGACGTTTTGACTGGTTTGTAGCTGAAAAGTTTCCATATTGGGTTTTGATTGTGGCAGATTGTGCTAAATTTGTTCAAATTTACTAAAAGATTTGCCCCTGAAAACCTCTTGAACCCAAAATGAAGGAAATTGCTTTCATTCATCGAAACAAAGCCCGCTGGTCTGCCTTTGAACAGCAATTGAAACAAGAACGCAGCCTGTCGCCCGATGCGCTCGCGGCACAGTACATTCTGCTTACCGACGACTTGTCCTATGCCCGTACCTTTTATCCCCAATCGGGCGTGGTTGCTTACCTCAATGCTTTAAGTGCGCGTACACATGGCTTACTCTACTCCGGCAAGAAGGAGCCGGTTTCCCGCTTGTTAAGCTTCTGGACCAAGGAGCTGCCCTTGGAGCTATACTACAGTCGACACGATTTCCTTTGGGCCCTGCTTTTATTTCTGGGCGCCGCCTTGATTGGCTGGGTCTCGGTCTTTCATGAGAGCGATTTCATACGTTACATTTTGGGCGATGCCTATGTCGACCAGACCCTCGATAACATTGCTCAGGGCAATCCCATGGGGATTTATGACCAGCCGAATGCCTTTGCAATGTTTTTTCTGATTGCGATCAACAACATTCGGGTGTCTTTTCTGGCCTTTCTTTTTGGACTGTTTACGCCGGTGGGTACCGGTTTTATTTTGTTGCGTAACGGAATTATGGTGGGGGCCTTTCTGGCTTTCTTTTTTGAACAATCTCTGGGACTGGTCTCCCTGCCCACCATTTTGTTGCACGGAACCATTGAGTTGTCGGCCATTGTGCTGGCTGGAGGTGCAGGCATTCTTTTGGGCCGCAGTATCCTCTTCCCCGGGACTTATCCCCGTGCTTACAGTTTTTGGAAGGCGGCACGCCGAGGAGTTAAGATTATTTTGGGGCTCTTGCCCTATTTTGTGCTGGCCGCCTTTCTGGAGGCCTACCTTACACGCCACTATCAAAGTCTTTCTCAGGGTGTGACCCTTTTTGTAATTGCAGCATCCTTTTTACTTATTCTTTTCTATTTTGTGGTGTACCCCAGGAGGGTATATCTTCAAACCCAAAAATTCAAACCCAATGAATGAAAAATTGAACTTGTTGCAGAAGCGCGACTTCTCCGGAGTCATCAATGCTTCTTTTGCTTTCTTATCTCAGGAGTTTAAATCTTACGGTGCCATGTTTGCCCTCTTTACCGGGGTGCCCATATTGTTGATGGCGGGCATCTCTGTTTGGTTTATGAATTTGGTGCCTCAGGATATGCAGGCAGGGGAACTTCCCGGGGCTGGCTTTTGGTGGGCATTTGCATTTATTATGGTTTTCTCCTTCTTTATTTTTGCTTTGGTATTCGGCACTACCGGGGCTTATATGTCGCTTTACGTAAGGGAGGGGGCCGGAAATTTTCAACGAAAGGATGTTTGGGCGCACTTCCTTCAGAACCTGGGTAAAATGTTGGGTGTTCTGCTTTTGGGCGGGGCGCTGTTTTTAGCCATCGCTCTGGTGGTGGGTGTGGTCCTTGGTTTTTTAGCCTCTGCCGATGCGCTGCCCTGGTACCTGGTTGTATTCCTGTCCTTGTTGTTTGTTGGACTGATGATTTATACCTGGGTGCCCTTATCCATGGTGCACATGGTTGTCTTCCATGAAGAGTTGTCTGCTTTTCAGGCCCTGGGCAAGGTTTTTACGCTGGTAAGAGGGGCCTGGTGGCAGACCTTCGGAGTGCTTTTTGTCTTGATGATCATTTACTCCATCCTGGGCATGATTTTCTCCATTCCCATGATGGCCTATCCGGTTTTTCAGGAATTATCGGGAGCCGGGGTGGTGGAATCCATGTCTTTGGTCTTTATCGCTTTAAGTGTGTTTTCTGTTCTGGGGCGTTTTGCCCTTTATCCGATTTTGCTCGTTGGTATTGGGGTGCAGTACTTTTCGCTTAAGGCGGGGAGCGACAACGATGATTTGTTGCGTAAAGTAGAAGCCATTAGTTGAATACTTTTCATTATGGGGTTTCGGTTTTTTTTGTCACTTATTTTGCTGTGGAGCTTATCCTTCCTGTGCCTGCAGGCGGGGGAGACCGATCGGGTTCTTCCCTGGGATGAGCAGGGGGCTGTGCAATATCGTCCTGCTCCGGAGGCCTTGATCGCCCAGTGGAAGGCTGACCCTGCTTACGATTATGAGCGGCAAAGGAAGCCTGGATGGTGGCAGCACTTGTGGCATACATTCCTGCGCAAGATATCGTTAGACGGAGCTGATTTGAGCTGGCTCAGTTATGTCTTAAAGGGCCTGGTTGCTTTGGCGTTTGTTTATTTTGTGTTGCGTATGTTGAATGTTCCCTTGGGGGGACTGTTGACGGCCATTCATAAGAACAAGGGGCGCTTTGTTGGGGTTCCTGAATCAGGAAGGGAAGCGGAAGAGGGGGGACTGGAAGAGCGGTGGTTGCTCTGTCGTTCTACAGGGGCCTACAGGGAGGCTACCCGCTTGTTGTACCTTCAACTTTTGCAGAACTTGCAGCAGGCAGGGTTAATTCATATAAAAAGCGGAAAAACCAACCGGGAGTATCTTCGGGAGTTGCACACGGTGGGGCTGTATGAGGACCTGGCTCCACTGGTGCGGATTTATGATTATGTTTGGTTTGGGCAGGTGCAACCCGATGAACGGCACTACCAATGGATAGAGGATGCTTTTACCGGGCATTTGAATAGGCTGAAAAAAGTGGAGAACCATGCATAAATGGAAAGGCTATCTGTGGTTGACTTCTTTGGTGGCGGGCCTCCTGCTGCTGGGTTATTGGGTGTCCAGGTCGCCCGGGGAAGTCGATTGGCGCGAGAGCTATTCCTTGAAGCACGACAGGCCTATGGGCACCAAGCTGGTGCATCGGGCTGCTTCAACGCTGTTTCCCGACCAGCCGCTCAGGGACTTGCGTCGGGGATTGGCGATTTATTTTGGGGAGGAGGTCCCGGGTGATGTGAACCTGCTTTATCTTAACAATCGTCTGAATCTGCATGCCGACGACTGGGAGCGGATATTGGCAATGGCGGAGGCGGGCAGTACGGTGTTTATGGCTGCCCGTGATTTTTCTGATTCGGTGTGTGTTGCGCTGGGGTTTTCCATCGCCTATGAAGGTCCGGGCTTTTTCAGTGGTGGCGATTCGCTGGGTTGTAATTTTACCAACCGGAAATTACGTTCAGCCAGGTCTTATTGGTATCCCCGGCCCCGGGGTGTTCATTACTTTGAGCGCTACGACAGTCTCCATACCACCGTTTTGGGCATTAATCACATGGGGCAGACGAACTATGTGCGGATTCGAAGGGGAGCAGGCCACTTTTTGGTGCACTGTCAGCCTGAGCTGTTTACCAATCACGCCCTGTTGCGTGCCGATAATGCCGAGTACATTTTTAAGGCCTGGTCCTATTTGCCGGTGGCGCCCACTTATTTCGATGAAAGGTACAAGGCCGGGATTCCTGTTGTGCAAAGTGAACTGCATTTCATTTTTCAGGAACCTGCCTTGCGTTGGGCCTGGCAGCTGGCTGTTTTGGGTCTGCTTTTGTTTTTCATTTTTCACGGAAAGCGCAAGCAAAGCGCCATTCCGGTTTTACCGCAGGCAGAGAATACCAGCCTCCAGTTTGTAGATACCCTCGCACGTCTGTACTACCGTAAGGGCAATCATCTGGATATTGCCCGCAAACGCTACGCAGCCTTCCTGGAGCATCTGCGTACGCGTTATTTTCTGGATACGGGTCTGGACCCGGCGCTTCTTAGTGAGGAACTGGCTTTAAAATCGGGTTTGTCTGCCCGCAGTATGCTGGCCTTGATTAAGCAGGGGGAGCAGTTGAAGCAGCTTCAGCAGCTCTCACGTGAGGATTTGCATCGTTTCAATCGTCAACTCGAATATTTTTATCTTAATGCCTTATAGTTATGCAAGTGAATGATCAGGAAAACACCAACGACCTTTTTGAGAGTCGCATAAAGGTTCAGGAGCTCAATCATATGGCTTTTCGGATCAGGGATGAAATCGGAAAGGTATTGGTGGGCCAGGAAAAGGTCCTGGATTTGTTGCTTACCGCCCTGTTGTCCAATGGTCATGTTTTGCTCGAAGGGGTTCCGGGAGTGGCCAAGACGCTTATGGCGCGACTCCTGGCCAAGACCCTGGATACGGGGTTTTCCCGTATCCAGTTTACGCCCGATTTGATGCCTTCTGACGTGCTGGGTACCAGTGTGTTTAATGCGGCTACTTCGACCTTTGAATTTCGGAAGGGGCCCATTTTTTCCAATATGGTTTTAATCGATGAGGTGAATCGCGCCCCGGCTAAAACCCAGTCGGCCTTGTTTGAAGTGATGGAAGAACGGCAGGTAACCATGGAGGGGCACAGTCATCAAATGAAAGCCCCGTTTTTGGTTATTGCGACCCAAAACCCCATTGAACATGAGGGGACTTACCGCTTGCCTGAGGCGCAGCTCGATCGCTTTTTATTTAAGATAAAGGTCGATTATCCCGATCAGGAACAGGAGCTGCGACTCTTGCAAAGAGCCTGTGAGCGGCAGGCCATTTACGATCCGGCCCTGGTTCAGCCGGTGGTAAATGAAGTCGAGCTGACCGGGTTTCAAAATCTGGTCAATGAGGTCATTGTAGAGCCACAATTGCTGCGCTACATTACGGCCATAGTTGAGAAGACCCGCAAAAGCAGTGCCCTGAGTCTGGGTGCCAGTCCCCGTGCCTCGCTGGCCCTGCTTAAAGCAGCCAGGGCCTTTGCTGCGCTCGAAGGGCGTGATTTTGTAACCCCGGAGGATATTCGTGAGGTGCTTTACCCGGTTTTGGCGCACCGGGTCATCCTGAGCCCCGAAAAGGAAATGGAGGGCGTGAGTCCCGAAGTCGTCCTACGTCAGTTGGTTGAATCGGTGGAAGTCCCCCGTTGATGGACACCTATTGCTTGTGCTTGTGAAATACTTTTTTCAAAGTCTTTATACCAGGGGTCGGCTTTTTCAGGTGCTTTGGGCCTGTAGTGGCTTGTTTGTATTGGCCTTCTTCTGGCCCTTTTTGCTCTTGCCGGCTCAGGTGCTGGCCGGTGGTGCGGCTTTGTTGTTCCTGGTCGACCTGGTTTTGTTGTATGGCAGAACCTCCGGGGACAGTCTGGAAGCCGAACGGCTGGTGCCCGAACGGTTTTCAAATGGAGACGACAATCCTGTTCGGCTTCGCTTGAAGAGCAAACTCGATTATGGGGTGGATTTTGAATTGTATGAAGAGTTTCCTGTTCAGTTTCAAAAACGCGATTTTGTGCTGAGGGGCAAATTGTCGCCCCGGGGATGCTTCGAGTACAGCTATGTGTTGCGGCCGCTTGAAAGAGGCGACTATCGCTTTGGTTATGTGTTGGTTTATATCAGCAGCAGTCTCGGGTTTTTCAGTCGCCGCCACCGCCTGGCTGCTCCCGCCGAAGTAAAGGTCTACCCTTCCTTTTTGCAGATGCGTCGTTATGAGCTGATGGCCATCAGCAATCGTTTGAGCGATGTGGGTGTCAAGAAGATTCGTCGCCTGGGACACCATAATGAATTTGACCAGATCAGGGATTACATACAAGGCGATGATGTACGTACCCTCAACTGGAAAGCCACGGCCCGAAAAGGGCATCTGATGGTGAATCAGTATCAGGATGAAAAGGCGCAGCAGGTCTATTGCGTAATAGATATGGGACGCACCATGCGCATGCCTTTCGGAGGAATGACTTTGGTCGATTATGCCATCAATACCAGTCTGGTTTTGGCCAACATTGCGCTTCTTAGGCACGACAAGGCCGGTTTACTGACCTTCGACCATCGCTTGCGTTCGTTTCTGCCGGCCCGTAGGCAGGGACGTCAGATGCAAGCTTTAATGGAGCTGCTCTATAAGCAGGAACCGAGCTATGGCGAACACAATCTGGAGGCGCTTTACGCCCAGGTACGTCGGCAGATTCCCCAAAGAAGTCTGCTGGTGCTCTTCACCTCTTTCGAAAGCCTGGAGTCTGCCCGTCGCCAGTTTCCTCTTCTTTCGGCTTTGGCTGCCCGGCACCTTCTAATGGTGGTTTTCTTTGAGAATCATGAGGTGCAGGCCCTGCAATATGCTCAGGCAGCAGATACCCAGGGCATTTACCGGCAGGCGCTTGCCGAGAAGACCGCCGGAGATAAACGACAATTGGTAAAGGCGCTGGAACAAAGGGGTATTGCGGCGGTGTTGACCAGTCCCGAGAAGTTGACGGTGGCTGCTGTTAACCGCTATCTGGAGTATAAATCGCGCGGTTTACTCTAA
>Ga0209075_1000394_pt1 | contig 42460 bp, 48 predicted proteins | sample Stecom2011_FD_187523 | JGI IMG/M metagenome (GOLD analysis project Ga0209075, IMG submission 187523) | Agricultural soil microbial communities from Utah to study Nitrogen management - Steer compost 2011 (SPAdes) (version 2) | ecosystem: Environmental > Terrestrial > Soil > Agricultural land...
TTTTTGCTGTCTGGAGTTTCGTCATTTCGTCCTCGCCGAAGCTCCGGTGGCGGTGCTTCCGGCCGGGTTTCTCTCCCGCGGCGTTTTCGGGGGGCACCTCATCCGCTAGAATGAGCCCTTTCCCGTCAGAGAGTGACGCATGACCATCGGAGACCTGATTCGCCTGCTGAGCGACGGCCAGTTTCACTCCGGCGAGCAGCTGGGTGAGCAGCTTGGTGTCTCGCGGGCTGCCGTCTGGAAGCAGCTGCGCAAGCTGGAGGCGCTGGGCATCGCCATGGAAGCGGTGAAGGGGCAGGGCTACCGACTGGTCGAGCCGCTGGAACTCCTGGACGGTGGCCGCATCGTGGCGGGCCTCTCCCGGGAAGGGCGCAGTCATCTCTCCCGGCTCTTCGTGGAGGAGACCCTTCCCTCGTCCAATGCCTTTCTGCAGGAGCGTTTCAAGCAGGGGGCGGGGCATGCCGAGGTCTGCCTGGTGGAGCAGCAGAGCGCCGGCAGGGGCCGCCGGGGACGTGTCTGGAACACCCCCTGGGGGCAGAGCCTGATGCTGTCGCTGGGCTGGCGGGTCGAGTCCGGCGTGGCATCCCTGGAGGGGCTGAGCCTCGCCGTGGGGGTGGCCCTTGCCCGGGTCCTGGAGCCCCATGGCGTCACGCCGCGGCTCAAGTGGCCCAACGACGTGCTGCTCGAGCTTCCCGGCGGGGGGCTTGGCAAGCTGGCCGGTATCCTGGTGGAGGTCTCCGGGGATGCCGCCGGGCCCTGCGAGGTGGTGATCGGGATGGGGATCAACGTGGGGCTGCCCGCGGCCTTCCGCGATGCGCTGGATCAACCGGCAGCGGCCATTCATGATCAGGCACCGGGAGTGTCGCGCAACGAGCTCGCCGTGGAGCTGATCGAGGCGCTGCTGCCGCTGGTGGCGGGCTTCGAGGAGCGGGGCTTTGCGGCCTGGCAGGAGGCCTGGAACGAGCGGCACGCCTTCGGCGGACGAGAGGTCGATATCCTGCGCGGTGAGCGCCGAGAGGCTGCCGTGGCGGAGGGCGTGGATGTGTCCGGCAACCTGCTGGTGCGTCGGGACGGCCGGCTGGAGAGGTTGGCCGGCGGCGAGATCAGCCTGCGGGCTCGCCCATGATTCTTGACCTGGATATCGGCAATACGCTCTCCAAGTGGCGCCTGAAGGATGCCGACAGCAGCGAGATTCGCTCCCGAGGCGCGGTCTGGACCCGGGAGGAGTGGCGCCCCGGCGCCGATATCCCCGACCTGGACGTGGTGGAGGCCGTGCGCATCTCCAGCGTGGCCCGGCGTGCCGTGCTGGAGGAGACCGTGGCCCTGCTGCAGCGTCGGGTCGGCCATGTGCACGTGGCGCACTCCACTCCCGAGGCGCTGGGGGTCACCAACGGCTACGAGGAGCCCGAGCGGCTCGGGGTCGATCGCTGGCTCGGGGCCCTGGCCGGCTACCAGCTGGCGGGCGGGTGCTGTGCGGTGGACTGCGGCAGCGCCATCACCATCGACTTCGTGCTGCCGGGTGGGCGGCACCTGGGGGGCTATATCCTGCCGGGCCTGCGGTTGATGAAGGAGAGCCTGAAGCTCGGTACCCGCAACGTGGCCATCGACCCCGACAGCGAGGCCGAGGAGCTGCTGGCCCCGGGCCGGCGCACGGTGGAGGCCGTCAACCACGGCATCTACATGGCGGCGGTGAGTGCGATCAATCGCATCTACGCGGAGGTGTGCGACATGGAGGGGGTGGCCCTGCCGCTGATGCTGACCGGCGGCGATGCCCGGGTGGTCTCCCGGGGGCTCCAGGTGCCCCATGCCGTCTGGCCGGACATGGTCTACGGGGGGTTGGAAGCCTGCTTTCCCCTTACCGCCGCGGAGCGTGCCGGCCGCATGTCCGGCGCTCCCCGGGTGCCGTCACCGGTTTCGCTGGAAAAGATTCGGGCAGGGCTTGCATTCTCCATGCTGCTTTGACACAATGCGCCGCGTTCCAAGGGGAAGCCGGCGCCGGCAAGGCGGCAGGCTTTCGGTCGAGAAGGCTGAGAAAACAGCATCTTGACACCGGGGAATGAGGTGGTAGGATAGGCCACCAGCTGGAGGGGTTCCCGAGTGGCCAAAGGGAGCAGACTGTAAATCTGCCGCGAAAGCTTCGAAGGTTCGAATCCTTCCCCCTCCACCAGATTTTCGCCAGAATCCGCAGGGTTCGGGCAGCAAGAGTGGGTAGGCGGGCATAGTTCAATGGTAGAACCTCAGCCTTCCAAGCTGATGATGCGGGTTCGATCCCCGCTGCCCGCTCCAGCATCTCAGGATGCAAAGGTTATGCTCATGTAGCTCAGGGGTAGAGCACACCCTTGGTAAGGGTGAGGTCGACGGTTCAAATCCGTCCATGAGCTCCACATTGGAGAGGCGAGCCAAGGCTCGCCTCTTCTCTTTCCGGCAGCGATTGACCGGAAGGGGTTGCCAGGCGGTGTTCTATCCGCTAACATGGCGCCCGCTGTTAGAAACCGCCTGCAAAGGGCGGTCGCAAGACAGATACAGGCCAGTAGCTCAATTGGCAGAGCAGCGGTCTCCAAAACCGCAGGTTGGGGGTTCGATTCCCTCCTGGCCTGCCAGTCTTCCCCAGGCTGGCGAGTCCCCAGATATTTTTCACGTTTCGATTGCCGCGCCCTGAGGAGTCTCGTTCCATGAAACATAACGCCGAGGTGCAGGAATCGCGCCACGACGGGCTCAAGTGGGCGGTTGTCGTCTCTCTGCTGGTTCTGGCCGTCGTCGGCAATACCTGGTTCGCCGATCAGGCCCTGCTCTACCGTGTGCTGGGTGTCGTCGCGCTGTGCGCGCTGGCTGGCGTGGTGGCGTTCACCACCACCAGGGGTCGCGAGCTCGCCGAGCTGGCCCGCGCCGCCAAAAAGGAAATCCAGCGCGTGGTCTGGCCGACCCGCCCCGAGACCGTGCAGACCACCGCCATCGTGCTGGTGGCCGTGCTGGTGGTGGGCCTGATGCTGTGGCTGATCGACACCCTTCTTGGCTGGGCGATGTCCGGCGTCATTGGTTAGGAGCCCTCATGTCCAAGCGTTGGTACGTCGTGCACGCCTACTCCGGCTTCGAGAAGCATGTCATGCGCTCCCTGAAGGAGCGCGTGAAGATGTACGGCATGGAGGACCGCTTCGGCGAGATCCTGGTGCCGACCGAAGAAGTCGTCGAGATGCGTGACGGCAAGCGCCGCAAGAGTGAGCGCAAGTTCTATCCCGGCTACGTGCTGGTCGAGATGGAAATGGATGACGAGACCTGGCATCTGGTCAACGAGACCCCTCGCGTCATGGGGTTCATCGGTGGCACCAAGGAGAAGCCGGCCGCGATCACCCAGAAGGAGGCCGATGCCATCCTGCGCCGCGTCCAGGACGGCACCGACAAGCCGCGTCCCAAGACGTTGTTCGAGCCGGGCCAGTCCGTCCGCGTCGTCGACGGCCCCTTCGCCGACTTCAACGGCGTGGTGGAAGAGGTCAACTACGACAAGAGTCGCCTCCAGGTCAGCGTGCTGATCTTCGGTCGCTCGACTCCCGTCGAACTGGAATTCGCTCAGGTCGAGAAGGAGTGATCCGCTCGGCCTGACACAAGCAAGGCGGCCGCCGAGGCGGTCGCATCACCGGGGAGCCGCAAGGCGCTACTACCCAACTGGAGTCTTACCATGGCCAAGAAAGTACAGGCTTACATCAAGCTGCAGGTCGCAGCTGGCAAAGCCAACCCGAGTCCCCCCGTCGGTCCCGCCCTGGGCCAGCACGGCGTGAACATCATGGAGTTCTGCAAGGCGTTCAACGCCGCGACCCAGGAGATCGAGCCGGGTCTGCCCACTCCCGTGGTGATCACCGTCTATTCCGACCGCAGCTTCACCTTCGTCACCAAGACCCCGCCCGCCGCGGTCCTGCTGAAGAAGGCCGCAGGCATCAAGTCCGGCTCCGGTGAGCCGAACAAGAAGAAGGTCGGTACCGTGACCCGTGAGCAGCTCGAGGAGATCGCCAAGACCAAGGAGCCGGACCTGACGGCTGCCGATCTCGACGCCGCGGTGCGTACCATTGCCGGTAGCGCCCGCAGCATGGGCCTGAACGTGGAGGGTCTCTGATCATGGCCAAGCTGACCAAGCGTGCACAACTGATTCGCGAGAAGGTCGATCCGACCAAGGCCTACTCCCTGGAAGAGGCCGTGGCGCTGCTCGCCGAGCTCTCCACCGTCAAGTTCAAGGAGTCGCTGGACGTCGCCATCAACCTGGGCGTCGATCCGCGTAAATCCGACCAGGTGGTGCGCGGTGCCACCGTGATGCCCAACGGTACCGGCAAGGACGTGCGCGTTGCCGTCTTTACCCAGGGTGCCAACGCCGATGCTGCCAAGGAAGCCGGTGCCGATATCGTCGGCATGGACGACCTGGCCGAGCAGGTCAAGAAGGGCCAGCTCGACTTCGACGTGGTCATCGCCTCGCCGGACGCCATGCGTGTCGTCGGCCAGCTGGGCCAGATCCTCGGTCCGCGCGGCCTGATGCCGAACCCCAAGGTCGGCACCGTGACCCCGGACGTGGCCACTGCCGTCAAGAACGCCAAGGCCGGTCAGGTGCGTTTCCGTACCGACAAGAACGGCATCATCCACACCACCCTTGGCAAGGTCGACTTCGACGCTGCCGCCATCCAGGGCAACCTGGAGGCGCTGGTCGCCGACCTGAAGCGTCTGAAGCCGAGCACCTCCAAGGGCATCTACTTCAAGAAGGTCACCCTGTCCACCACCATGGGCCCGGGCCTGACCCTCGACCACTCCGCCCTGGTCTGATCGGGCAGCGGTCGAACGATTGCAAGAACTTTGCGGTCCCCGTGTCGAGTCATGACTCGCCGGCGGGGCACCGTCAAAGACCGCAGGTGCCGCCCCTCCTCGTGAAGGGCGGCTTAATCATCCCTCCGGGGTGGCCTGCGCAGATGGTGTGGCCGCCAGGCTTCTGGTGAGCACCATCACCCAGGACCTCCGCCCCGTCCCCGGGCAGGCGCGGAGGAGATGGTAACCACCGGAACCCTCATCGCGAGGTTCCGGCACGAAGGAGTGATCACTGTGCCACTAGCACTCGAAGGCAAGAAGGCGATTGTTGCCGAGGTCAGTGAAGCGGCCAAGGATGCGCTCTCCGTCGTAGTTGCCGATTCTCGTGGCGTCACGGTCAGCAAGATGACCGACCTGCGCAAGCAGGCCCGCGAGAATGGCGTCCAGCTGCGTGTTGTTCGCAACACCCTGGCACGCCGCGCCCTCGAAGGCACTCAGTGGGAGTGTCTGAACGAGAGCTTCGTGGGTCCGACCCTGCTGGCCTTCTCCACCGAGCACCCGGGCGCTGCCGCCCGTCTGTTCAAGGAGTTCGCCAAGCAGGAGAAGGACTTCGAAGTCAAGGCGCTGGCCTACGAAGGCGAGCTGATCCCGGCTGCCGATATCGACCGCCTGGCGACCCTGCCGACCTACGACGAGGCCATCGCCAAGCTGATGTCCGTCATGAAGGAAGCGTCTGCCGGCAAGCTGGTCCGTACCCTGGCCGCCCTGCGCGACCAGAAGCAGGAAGAAGCCGCCTGAGCGCAGGCCGCCTGATCGGCGAACTCCTGCTGGCCGCCTGAATCGAATATTGAATCCCGAGTCGACGGGCTACCGCGACTCCCGCAAAGTTAGGAATTGTGACAATGGCACTGACCAAAGAAGACATCATCAACGCCGTCGCCGACATGTCCGTCATGGAAGTCGTCGAGCTGATCGAAGCGATGGAAGAGAAGTTCGGCGTCTCTGCCGCTGCCGCCGTCATGGCTGGCCCGGCTGCCGGCGGTGAAGCCGCTGCCGAAGAGCAGACCGAGTTCGACCTGGTGCTGACCAGCGCCGGCGACAAGAAGGTCAACGTCATCAAGGTTGTCCGCGAGATCACCGGCCTGGGCCTGAAGGAAGCCAAGGGTGCCGTCGACGGCGCACCGGCTACCATCAAGGAAGCCATGTCCAAGGAAGATGCAGAAGCGGCCAAGGCCAAGCTGGAAGAAGCCGGCGCAGGCGTGGAACTCAAGTAAGACTTGGGCTCCATGGCTTCACGCGCTGCGTAAGCTTCCATGGCTGGTGGCGGGACACCCGCTGCCGGCCTTTTTCTGTTGTCACTGGCCTCTGCGCAAAGCCGCAGCAGCGCCAGCCGAATTCCGAAGGCGAGCGCCCCCACGGCGCTTGCCTTCATCGCCTGACGGAGCCGCGTCCCGTCGGGTGGCGCCGACCACGCATCGGTCACCCATGGTGAACAAGCTGGGGAATACAGATGGCTTACTCATACACTGAGAAAAAACGCATCCGCAAGGATTTCGGCAAACTGCCCCAAGTGATGGATGTGCCCTACCTGCTGGCGATCCAGCTTGATTCCTACTACGACTTCCTCCAGCAGGACCGTTCGCCCGAAGAGCGGATGGAAGTCGGCCTGCATGCCGCCTTCAAGTCCGTCTTCCCGATCGAGAGCTTCTCCGGCAATGCCGCCCTGGAGTACGTGAGCTACCGCTTCGGCACCCCGGCCTTCGACGTCAAGGAGTGCCAGCTGCGTGGCGTCACCTACTCGGCGCCGCTGCGCGTCAAGGTCCGCCTGATCATCTACGACAAGGAGTCGTCGAACAAGGCGATCAAGGACATCAAGGAGCAGGAAGTCTACATGGGGGAGATCCCCCTGATGACCGAGAACGGCACCTTCGTGGTCAACGGCACCGAGCGGGTCATCGTCTCCCAGCTGCACCGCTCGCCCGGCGTCTTCTTCGACCATGACAAGGGCAAGAGCCACTCCTCCGGCAAGCTGCTCTACTCGGCCCGCGTGATTCCCTACCGCGGCTCCTGGCTCGACTTCGAGTTCGATCCCAAGGACAGCGTCTTCGTGCGCATCGACCGTCGCCGCAAGCTGCCGGCGAGCGTCCTGCTGCGCGCGCTGGGCATGAGCGCCGAGGAGATCCTCGAGGAGTTCTTCGAGACCAGCGTCTTCCACGTCGAGAAGTCCGGCTTCTCCGTGGAGCTGGTGCCGTCGCGCCTGCGCGGCGAGACCGCCACCTTCGACATCAAGGATGCCGATGGCAGCGTGATCGTCGAGGAGGGGCGCCGCATCACCCAGAAGCACATCCGCCAGCTGGAGAAGGCCGGCCTCGAGCGTCTCGAGGTGCCGATGGAGTACCTGTTCGGCAAGACCCTGGGTCGCGACCAGGTGGACCCGAACACCGGCGAGCTGATCTGCCCCTGCAACACCGAGATCACCCCGGAGCTGCTCGAGAAGCTGGGCCAGGCGGGCATCACCCGTCTCGAGACCCTCTACACCAACGACCTCGACTGCGGTCCCTTCATCTCCGACACCCTCAAGCTGGACACCACCGGTTCCCAGCTCGAGGCGCTGGTCGAGATCTACCGCATGATGCGTCCCGGCGAGCCGCCCACCAAGGAGTCGGCCGAGACGCTGTTCCACAACCTGTTCTTCACCGCGGACCGCTACGACCTGTCGGGCGTCGGCCGCATGAAGTTCAACCGCCGCCTGCGTCGCGAGAGCGACACCGGCTCCGGCGTGCTGGATCGTCGCGACATCCTCGACGTGCTCAAGGAGCTGATCCACATCCGTAACGGCTTCGGCGAGGTGGACGACATCGACCACCTGGGCAACCGTCGCATCCGCTGCGTGGGCGAGATGGCCGAGAACCAGTTCCGAGTGGGCCTGGTGCGCGTCGAGCGCGCGGTCAAGGAGCGTCTCTCCATGGCCGAGAGCGAGGGCCTGATGCCCCAGGACCTGATCAACGCCAAGCCCGTCGCCGCGGCGGTCAAGGAGTTCTTCGGTTCCAGCCAGCTCTCCCAGTTCATGGACCAGAACAACCCGCTCTCCGAGGTGACCCACAAGCGCCGCGTCTCCGCGCTTGGCCCGGGCGGCCTGACCCGCGAGCGGGCCGGCTTCGAGGTGCGCGACGTTCACGCCACCCACTACGGCCGCCTCTGCCCGATCGAGACCCCGGAAGGTCCCAACATCGGCCTGATCAACTCCCTGGCCACCTACAGCCACACCAACAGCTACGGCTTCCTGGAGACCCCCTACCGCAAGGTGGTGGAGAGCCAGGTGACCGACGACGTGGTGCACCTCTCGGCCATCGAGGAGGGCGACTTCGTCATCGCCCAGGCCTCCGCCACCGTGGACGAGGCCGGCAAGCTGGTGGACGACCTGGTGCAGGTCCGCCACAAGGGCGAGACCACCTTCATGCGTCCCGAGCAGGTGACCCTGATGGACGTCTCCCCGCGCCAGGTGGTCTCCGTGGCTGCGGCGCTGATTCCGTTCCTCGAGCACGATGACGCCAACCGCGCCCTGATGGGGGCCAACATGCAGCGTCAGGCGGTGCCCACCCTGCGCGCCGACAAGCCGCTGGTCGGCACCGGCATGGAGCGCTTCGTGGCGCGCGACTCCGGCGTCTGTGCCGTGGCCCGCCGCGGCGGCGTCATCGACTCCGTGGATGCCAAGCGCATCGTGGTGCGGGTCAGCGAGGACGAGATCATCGGCGGCGAGGCCGGCGTCGACATCTACAACCTCACCAAGTACGTGCGCTCCAACCAGAACACCTGCCAGAACCAGCGCCCCATCGTGCGCCCCGGTGACCAGGTGGCGCGTGGCGACATCCTCGCCGACGGCCCCTCCGTGGACATGGGCGACCTGGCCCTGGGCCAGAACATGCGCATCGCCTTCATGCCCTGGAACGGCTACAACTTCGAGGACTCCATCCTGCTCTCCGAGCGGGTGGTCCAGGAGGACCGTTTCACCACCATCCACATCCAGGAGCTGACCTGCGTCTCCCGCGACACCAAGCTGGGGCCGGAGGAGATCACCTCCGACATCCCCAACGTGGGCGAGTCGGCGCTCTCCAAGCTGGATGAGGCGGGCGTGGTCTACATCGGCGCCGAGGTCGGCCCGGGCGACATCCTGGTGGGCAAGGTCACGCCCAAGGGCGAGACCCAGCTGACCCCCGAGGAGAAGCTGCTGCGCGCGATCTTCGGCGAGAAGGCCTCCGACGTGAAGGACACCTCCCTGCGTGCCCCCACCGGCATGCGCGGTACCGTCATCGACGTCCAGGTCTTCACCCGCGACGGCGTGGAGAAGGACTCCCGGGCGCTCGCCATCGAGCAGATGCAGCTCGACGAGGTGCGCAAGGACCTCCAGGAGACCTACCGCATCGCCGAGGACGCCACCTTCGAGCGCCTCAAGCGCACCCTGAGCGGCCAGGCCGTCAACGGCGGACCCAAGCTCAAGAAGGGCGACGTGCTCACCGAGAGCTATCTCGAGGAGCTGCCCCGCCAGCAGTGGTTCAAGCTGCGCCTGCAGGACGAGTCCCTCAACGAGCTGCTGGCCCAGGCCGACGAGCAGCTGGAGAACCGTCGCCGCGAGATGGACGAGCGGTTCGAGGACAAAAAGCGCAAGCTGACCCAGGGCGACGACCTGGCCCCCGGCGTGCTCAAGATCGTCAAGGTCTACATGGCGGTGAAGCGTCGTCTGCAGCCCGGCGACAAGATGGCCGGCCGTCACGGTAACAAGGGTGTCATCTCGGCGATCATGCCCATCGAGGACATGCCCTTCGACGACAACGGCGAGCCGGTGGACGTGGTCCTCAACCCGCTGGGCGTTCCGTCGCGGATGAACGTGGGCCAGATCCTCGAGACCCACCTGGGCCTCGCCGCCTGGGGCCTGGGTCGCAAGATCGACGCCCTGCTGCGGGATGCCCGTGAACAGCAGCTCGCGCAACTGCGCGACTTCCTGGGGCAGGTCTACAACTCCACCCCGGGGACCCGGGTCGAGGATCTCGACACCCTCTCCGACGAGGAGGTGATCGCCCTGGCGAAGAACCTCAAGGCGGGCGTGCCGATGTCCACGCCGGTATTCGACGGCGCGGAGGAGAGCGAGATCAAGCATCTGCTGCGTCTCGCCGACCTGCCGGACTCCGGCCAGATGACCCTCTATGACGGCCGTACCGGCGATGCCTTCGACCGTCCGGTGACCGTCGGCTACATGTACATGCTCAAGCTCAACCACCTGGTGGATGACAAGATGCACGCCCGTTCCACCGGCTCCTACTCCCTGGTCACCCAGCAGCCGCTGGGCGGCAAGGCGCAGTTCGGTGGTCAGCGCTTCGGTGAGATGGAGGTGTGGGCCCTGGAGGCGTATGGCGCCGCCTACACCCTCCAGGAGATGCTCACCGTCAAGTCCGACGACGTGGAGGGCCGCACCAAGATGTACAAGAACATCGTGGATGGCGACCACACCATGCAGGCGGGCATGCCGGAGTCCTTCAACGTGCTAGTGAAGGAGATCCGCTCGCTGGGCATCGACATCGAGCTCGAGAGCTGAGGCGGCCGACGCTTCACAGAATGACGGTCCGCGGGGGCGTTTTCCGCCCCCGCCCATGACAACTCCGCAGCGGAGCCGACCCCATGAAAGATTTGGTGAAAGTCCTCAAATCGCAGTCTCAGTCCGAAGAGTTCGACGCGATCAAGATTACCCTGGCGTCCCCGGACATGATCCGCTCCTGGTCCTACGGCGAGGTCAAGAAGCCGGAGACGATCAACTACCGGACCTTCAAGCCGGAGCGTGACGGCCTGTTCTGCGCCAAGATCTTTGGCCCGGTCAAGGACTACGAGTGCCTGTGCGGCAAGTACAAGCGCATGAAGCATCGCGGCATCATCTGCGAGAAGTGCGGCGTGGAGGTCACCAAGGCCGCCGTGCGCCGCGAGCGCATGGGCCACATCGAGCTGGCCAGCCCCGTCGCCCACATCTGGTTCCTGAAGTCCCTGCCGTCCCGCATCGGCATGTTCCTGGACATGACCCTGCGCGATATCGAGCGCGTGCTCTACTTCGAGAGCTTCGTGGTCATCGATCCGGGCATGACCACCCTGGAGCGCGGCCAGCTGCTCAACGACGAGCAGTACTTCGAGGCCCTCGAGGAGTTCGGTGACGACTTCGATGCCCGCATGGGCGCCGAGGCGGTCCAGGCGCTGCTCAAGGACATCGACCTCGGCGAGGAGATCGATCGCCTGCGCGAGGAGATCCCCCAGACCAACTCCGAGACCAAGATCAAGAAGCTCTCCAAGCGGCTCAAGCTGCTGGAGGCCTTCTATAACTCCGGCAACGATCCGGCGTGGATGGTCATGGAGGTGCTGCCGGTGCTGCCGCCGGACCTGCGTCCGCTGGTGCCCCTGGACGGCGGCCGCTTCGCGACCTCCGACCTCAACGACCTCTACCGTCGCGTGATCAACCGCAACAACCGCCTCAAGCGGCTGCTCGACCTCAATGCGCCGGACATCATCGTGCGCAACGAGAAGCGCATGCTGCAGGAGGCGGTGGATGCCCTGCTGGACAACGGCCGCCGCGGTCGTGCCATCACCGGCTCCAACAAGCGCCCGCTGAAGTCCTTGGCCGACATGATCAAGGGCAAGCAGGGCCGCTTCCGTCAGAACCTGCTGGGCAAGCGCGTCGACTACTCCGGCCGCTCGGTCATCACCGTGGGCCCGACCCTGCGCCTGCACCAGTGCGGCCTGCCCAAGAAGATGGCCCTGGAGCTGTTCAAGCCGTTCATCTACTCCAAGCTGCAGTCGCTGGGCCATGCGTCCACGATCAAGGCCGCCAAGAAGATGGTCGAGCGCGAGCTGCCCGAGGTGTGGGACATCCTCGCCGACGTCATCCGCGAGCACCCGGTGCTGCTCAACCGCGCCCCGACCCTGCACCGCCTCGGCATCCAGGCGTTCGAGCCGCTGCTGATCGAGGGCAAGGCGATCCAGCTGCACCCGCTGGTGTGTGCCGCCTACAACGCCGACTTCGACGGTGACCAGATGGCGGTCCACGTGCCGCTGACCCTGGAAGCCCAGCTCGAGGCGCGGGCGCTGATGATGGCCACCAACAACGTGCTGTCGCCGGCCAACGGCGAGCCGATCATCGTGCCCTCCCAGGACGTGGTGCTGGGTCTCTACTACATGACCCGCGAGAAGATCAACGCCAAGGGCGAAGGCATGGTGTTCTCCAACCTCGATGAGGTGGAGCGCGCCTTCGGCACCCAGAACGTGGCGCTGCACGCCCGCGTCAAGGTGCGCCTGGACGAGGTCGAGATCGACGAGGAGAGCGGCGAGCGCAGCACCGCCCGCACCCTCTATGACACCACCGTGGGTCGTGCGCTGCTGTTCCGCATCCTGCCGGAGGGCGTGCCCTTCGCGTTGATCGACCAGCCGATGAAGAAGAAGGCGATCTCCAAGCTGCTCAACGAGGTCTATCGTCGTGCCGGCCTCAAGCCGACCGTCATCTTCGCCGACCAGCTGATGTACACCGGCTTCCGCCTGGCCACCTGGTCCGGCGCCTCCATCGGCGTCAACGACTTCGTCATCCCGGACGCCAAGGCCGAGATCATCGAGGCCGCCGAGGAGGAGGTGAAGGAGATCGAGGACCAGTTCTCCTCGGGCCTCGTCACCGCCGGCGAGAAGTACAACAAGGTGATCGACATCTGGTCCAAGGCCAACGACAAGGTGGCCAAGGCGATGATGGTCGGCATCTCCAAGGAGACCGTGGTCGACCGTGACGGCAACGAGGTCGAGCAGGACTCCTTCAACAGCGTCTTCATCATGGCCGACTCCGGCGCGCGAGGCAGTGCCGCCCAGATCCGCCAGCTGGCGGGGATGCGGGGCCTGATGGCCAAGCCGGACGGCTCGATCATCGAGACGCCGATCATCGCCAACTTCCGTGAGGGCCTGAACGTACTGCAGTACTTCATCTCCACCCACGGCGCCCGGAAGGGCCTGGCGGACACGGCACTCAAGACCGCCAACTCCGGTTACCTGACCCGTCGCCTGGTGGACGTGGCCCAGGACATGGTGATCACCGAGCCTGACTGCGGTACCGAGGAGGGGCTGACCCTGCACCCGGTCATCGAGGGCGGCGACATCATCGTCTCCCTGGCCCAGCGTGTGCTGGGTCGCGTGGTGGCCCAGGACGTCATCGACCCGGCCAGCGAGGAGGTGCTGATCCCGCGCGGCACCCTGCTCGACGAGAAGTGGTGTGCCGAGCTCGACACCATGGGCGTCGACGAGATCGTGGTGCGCAGCCCCATCAGCTGCCGGACCTCCCACGGCGTCTGCTCCGCCTGCTACGGGCGGGACCTGGCGCGTGGCCATCAGGTCAACATCGGCGAGGCGGTGGGCGTCATCGCCGCCCAGTCCATCGGTGAGCCGGGCACCCAGCTGACCATGCGGACCTTCCACATCGGCGGCGCGGCCTCCCGGGCCTCCGCGGTGGACAGCGTCCAGGTCAAGCACGGCGGTCGCGTGCGCCTGCACAACATCAAGTTCGTGGAGCGCGCCGACGGCAAGCTGGTGGTGGTCTCCCGCTCCAGCGCCCTGGCCGTCGCCGACGACCACGGCCGCGAGCGCGAGTACTACAAGCTGCCCTACGGCGCCGAGCTCTCCGTCAAGGAGGGGGATGTCGTGGAGGCCGGCCAGGCGGTGGCCAAGTGGGATCCCCACACCCACCCCATCGTGGCCGAGGCCGAGGGTACCGTGCAGTACGCCGAGCTGGAGGAGGGTCTCACCATCCACCGCACCGTGGACGAGATGACCGGTCTCTCCTCCATCGAGGTGATCGAGGCGGCGGCGCGGCCCATGGCCGGCCGCGACAAGCGCCCGATGCTGCTGCTCAACGACGAGGCCGGCAAGCCGGTCACCGTGACCGGCTCCGACACCCCGGTGCAGTACCCGCTGCCCGGCAAGTCGATCGTCACCGCGGACAACGGCGCGAAGATCGGCGTCGGCGAGATCGTGGCGCGTATCCCGGTGGAGGCGTCCGCCAACAAGGACATCACCGGGGGTCTGCCCCGCGTGGCCGACCTCTTCGAGGCGCGCAAGCCGAAGGAGCCGGCCATCCTCGCCGAGATCAGCGGCGTGATCAGCTTCGGCAAGGAGACTAAGGGCAAGCGTCGCCTGACGATTACCCCCGAGGGCGGCGGCGATCCCTACGAGGCGCTGATCCCCAAGTGGCGCCAGATCGCGGTCTTCGAGGGCGAGAGCGTCGAGAAGGGCGAGGTGATCTCCGACGGTCCCAGCAATCCCCACGACATCCTGCGCCTGCTGGGCGTGGCGGAGCTGGCCAAGTACATCACCGCCGAGATCCAGGAGGTCTACCGCCTCCAGGGCGTGGGCATCAACGACAAGCACATCGAAGTGATCGTGCGTCAGATGCTGCGCAAGGTGGAGATCACCGATGCCGGTGATTCCGACTTCATCCCCGGCGACCAGGTCGAGCTGGTACGGGTGCTGGAGCAGAACGCCCGCCTCGAGAAGGCGGAGAAGTTCCCGGCCAAGTACCAGCGGGTACTGCTGGGCATCACCAAGGCCAGCCTGGCCACCGAGTCGTTCATCTCCGCGGCCTCCTTCCAGGAGACCACGCGGGTGCTGACCGAGGCGGCGGTCACCGGCAAGCGCGACTACCTGCGCGGCCTGAAGGAGAACGTGGTGGTGGGTCGTCTGATCCCGGCTGGTACCGGCCTGACTCACCACGCGGAGCGTCGCCGTCGGCGCGAGGACACCGATCGCCTGCTGGCCCCGTCGGCCTACGACGTGGAGCAGGAGCTCGGCGCCCAGCTTACTGCGCTGGATTCCGGCGACGAGGAGCTCTGACCCGACCGCCCCGGGGCGGCGGCTCTCCCGACGGGGGAGTCGCCACCCTTGACGGCGGCCGGTGTCAGCGATTAGAATGCGCAGCCTTTAACAGTGGGGTGGGTACGCCCGCACCCGCTGAAAAGGCCAAGGCAACCCATTGGAGTCAGCTACTACCCATGGCAACGATCAATCAGCTCGTGCGCAAGCCGCGCAAGCGCCCCGTCAGCAAGAGCGACGTACCGGCGCTTGAGGCCTGCCCGCAGAAGCGCGGCGTCTGCACCCGCGTCTACACCACCACCCCGAAGAAGCCGAACTCGGCCCTGCGTAAGGTCTGCCGTGTGCGCCTGACCAACGGTTTCGAGGTCTCTTCCTACATCGGCGGTGAAGGCCACAACCTGCAGGAGCACTCCGTGGTCCTGATTCGCGGCGGCCGTGTCAAGGACCTTCCCGGCGTGCGTTACCACACCGTGCGTGGCGCCCTGGACACCTCCGGCGTGCAGAACCGCAAGCAGGCCCGTTCCAAGTACGGCGCCAAGCGTCCCAAGGCCTGATCGGTCTCGGTCCACGCATCCATCCAGAATTGATATCGGTCTGATAAGAGTAAGGTCGGGCGCCGCCCCAGGCGGGAGTTTCGAGTTTACCTGAAGGACCCTTCAACAGAGGGCTTATCATGCCTAGAAGAAGAGTTGCGGCCAAGCGCGAGATCCTCCCGGATCCCAAGTTCGGAAGCGAGCGTCTGGCAAAGTTCATGAACCACCTGATGGTCAGCGGGAAGAAGTCCACAGCTGAGCGCATCGTCTACGGTGCGCTGGACAGGGTTGCCGAGCGCAGTAATGAAGACCCGCTGGAGATCTTCGACAAGGCGCTGGAAACCATCCAGCCCATGGTCGAGGTGAAGTCCCGCCGCGTCGGCGGCGCGACCTATCAGGTGCCGGTCGAGGTTCGTCCGTCCCGCCGTCAGGCGCTGGCCATGCGTTGGCTGGTGGATGCGGCCCGTCGTCGCGGCGAGAAGACCATGGTCCAGCGTCTGGCCGGCGAGATGCTCGATGCCGCCGAAGGCAAGGGCTCCGCGGTCAAGAAGCGTGAAGACGTGCACCGCATGGCGGAAGCCAACAAGGCTTTCTCGCACTACCGCTTCTGATAAGCGTAGCGAAAATCAACGCACCGCCAACCAACGGGGAGTTCCACCGTGGCTCGCAAGACTCCACTTAACCGCTACCGCAACCTGGGTATCGTCGCACACGTCGATGCCGGCAAGACCACTACCACCGAGCGGATCCTGTTCTACACAGGCGTCAACCACAAGCTCGGTGAAACCCACGAGGGTGCCTCCACCACCGACTGGATGGAGCAGGAGCAGGAGCGTGGCATCACCATCACCTCCGCTGCCGTGACCACCTTCTGGAAGGGCATGAACCACCAGTTCGATGAGCACCGCATCAACGTCATCGACACGCCCGGACACGTCGACTTCACCATCGAGGTGGAGCGCTCCCTGCGGGTGCTCGACGGTGCCGTGGTGGTGCTGTGTGGTTCTTCCGGTGTCCAGCCGCAGACCGAGACCGTGTGGCGTCAGGCCGACAAGTACGAAGTGCCGCGCATGGTGTTCGTCAACAAGATGGACCGTACCGGTGCGAACTTCTTCAATGTCGTTGACCAGCTCAAGGACCGCCTGGGTGCCAACCCGGTGCCGATCCAGATCAACTGGGGCACCGAAGAGGAGTTCCAGGGCGTCATCGACCTGATCGAGATGAAGGCTATCAAGTGGAACGAGGCCGACCTCGGCACCACCTATGACCTCGTCGACATCCCGGCCGAGCTGCAGGAGAAGGCCGAGGAGTATCGCGAGTACATGGTCGAGGCCGCCGCCGAGGCGTCCGAAGAGCTCATGGACAAGTACCTGGAAGGCGGTGAGCTGACCAAGGAAGAGATCAAGGCCGGCCTGCGTCGTCGCACTCTCAACAACGAGATCGTGCCGGTCACCTGCGGCTCCGCGTTCAAGAACAAGGGCGTGCAGGCGGTGCTGGACTCGGTCATCGAGTACCTGCCGTCACCCACCGAGGTCAAGGCCATCGAGGGTGAGCTGGACGACAAGGACGGCACCGTGGCCACTCGCGAGGCGGACGACAGCGCCCCCTTCGCGGCCCTGGCGTTCAAGATCGCCACCGACCCCTTCGTCGGCACCCTGACCTTCATCCGCGTCTACTCCGGCGTGCTGAAGTCCGGCGACAGCGTCTTCAACTCCGTGAAGATGAAGAAGGAGCGCGTCGGCCGTATCGTTCAGATGCACGCCAACTCCCGCGAGGAGATCAAGGAAGTGCGCGCCGGCGATATCGCCGCCTGTATCGGCATGAAGGACGTCACCACCGGTGATACCCTCTGCGACCAGGACGACAAGATCATCCTGGAGCGCATGGAGTTCCCGGACCCGGTGATCTCCGTGGCCGTGGAGCCCAAGTCCAAGGCCGACCAGGAGAAGATGGGCGTCGCGCTGGGCAAGCTGGCCCAGGAAGACCCCTCCTTCCAGGTTCGCACCGACGAGGAGACCGGTCAGACCATCATCTCCGGCATGGGCGAGCTGCACCTGGATATCATCGTCGACCGCATGCGTCGCGAGTTCAAGGTCGAGGCCAACATCGGCAAGCCTCAGGTGGCCTACCGCGAGACCATTCGCGGCACGGTGGAGCAGGAAGGCAAGTTCGTGCGCCAGTCCGGCGGTCGCGGCCAGTACGGCCACGTCTGGCTGCGCATCGAGCCGCTCACCAAGGAAGACAAGGGCGAAGATGAAGAGCTGAGCTTCAAATTCGCTTCCGAGATCGTCGGCGGCGTGGTTCCCAAGGAATACGTGCCGGCCGTCGAGAAAGGGGCCTACGAGCAGCTGCAGAACGGTGTCATCGCGGGCTACCCGATGATCGACGTCAAGGTTACGCTGTACGATGGTTCCTACCACGACGTGGACTCCAACGAGACCGCGTTCAAGGTCGCCTCTTCCATGGCGATCAAAGAAGGTGCCAAGAAGGCCAAGGCCGTGCTGCTGGAGCCGGTGATGAAGGTCGAGGTCGTGACCCCCGAGGACTACATGGGTGATGTCATGGGCGACCTGAACCGCCGTCGCGGCCTTGTTTCGGGCATGGACGACTCGCCCTCCGGCAAGATCATCCGTGCACGGGTTCCGTTGGCTGAGATGTTCGGTTACGCGACCGATCTGCGTTCTCAGACCCAGGGCCGCGCAAGCTACGTCATGGAGTTTGCGGATTACGAAGAGGCGCCGTCCAGCGTCGTTGAAGCCGTCATCAACCAAAACGGTTAACCGTTAGCTAACGTAAAGAGGTTATAGCAGTGGCTAAGGAAAAATTTGAGCGTTCCAAACCGCACGTCAACGTCGGCACCATCGGTCACGTCGACCACGGCAAGACCACTCTGACTGCGGCCCTGACCCGCGTTTCTGCCGAGGTGTTCGGCGGCGATGCGCGTGCATTCGACACCATCGACAACGCCCCGGAAGAGCGTGAGCGCGGTATCACCATCGCCACCTCTCACGTGGAGTATCAGTCCGAGGAGCGTCACTACGCCCACGTCGACTGCCCGGGCCACGCCGACTACGTCAAGAACATGATCACCGGTGCTGCCCAGATGGACGGCGCTATCCTGGTCTGTTCCGCTGCCGACGGCCCCATGCCGCAGACCCGCGAGCACATCCTGCTGTCTCGTCAGGTTGGCGTTCCGTACATCGTCGTGTTCCTGAACAAGGCCGACATGGTCGACGACGAGGAGCTGCTCGAGCTGGTCGAGATGGAAGTGCGCGAGCTGCTGAACGAGTACGACTTCCCGGGCGACGACACCCCGATCATCATCGGCTCTGCCCTGATGGCGCTGAACGGCGAAGACGAGAACGGCCTGGGCACCACCGCCGTTGCCAACCTGATCAAGGCCCTGGACGACTACATCCCGGAGCCGGAGCGTGCCATCGATCAGCCGTTCCTGATGCCGATCGAGGACGTGTTCTCCATCTCCGGTCGTGGCACCGTGGTCACCGGTCGTATCGAGCGTGGCATCGTCAAGGCCGGCGAAGAGATCGAGATCGTCGGTATCCGTGACACCACCAAGACCACCGTCACCGGTGTCGAGATGTTCCGCAAGCTGCTCGACGAAGGTCGTGCCGGTGAGAACGTCGGCGCCCTGCTGCGCGGCACCAAGCGTGACGAAGTCGAGCGTGGTCAGGTCCTGGCCAAGCCGGGCACCATCAACCCGCACACCGTGTTCGAGGCCGAGGTGTACGTCCTGTCCAAGGAAGAGGGTGGTCGTCACACTCCCTTCTTCAAGGGCTACCGTCCGCAGTTCTACTTCCGTACCACCGACATCACCGGTACCTGTGAACTGCCGGAAGGCGTCGAGATGGTCATGCCGGGCGACAACGTCAAGATGGTCGTCACCCTGATCGCCCCGATCGCCATGGACGAAGGCCTGCGCTTCGCCATCCGTGAAGGTGGCCGCACCGTCGGCGCCGGCGTCGTGGCCAAGATCGTCCAGTAAGCCTCGGCTCCGGGATGATCGAAGGGGGCTCTTGCGGGAGCCCCCTTTCTTCGCACCGCGGAGAGTGTTTGACACTCGTCCGCGGCGCACCTATAATGCGCATCCTTTGAATGCGTGGGTTGACGGCTCGCGCCGTCGAGATCCATTGGAGTTAAGGGCTAATGCAGAACCAGAAGATTCGCATTCGGTTGAAGGCCTTCGACCATCGCCTGATCGACCAGTCCGCCGCGGAGATCGTTGAGACCGCCAAGCGTACCGGTGCCCAGGTTCGTGGTCCGATCCCTCTGCCGACCAATCGCGAGCGCTATACCGTGCTGGTTTCTCCGCACGTCAACAAGGACGCGCGCGACCAGTACGAGATTCGTACCCACAAGCGTGTACTCGACATCGTCGAGCCCACGGAAAAGACCGTTGACGCTCTGATGAAGCTCGACCTCGCCGCCGGCGTGGACGTGCAGATCAAGCTCGACTGATTCTTACACTAGACACTCGCGGCCCAGCGCTCGCCGATCTGATGCGAGCAGCAGCCGCCGCGCCGTGAGGCGCCATACAACGTGCTAGTGGAATGCTCTGGAAAGGGCAGCCATAGCGGGTGACAGCCCCGTACACTATAGGAGACTGAGTATGACTATCGGTTTGGTCGGTAGGAAGGCCGGGATGACCCGCGTCTTCACCGAGGATGGCGCTTCCGTGCCCGTAACCGTGATCGAGGTTGAGCCCAACCGCATCACTCGCGTGAAGTCCGTCGAGTCCGACGGCTATGCCGCGGTTCAGGTGACAACCGGCTCCCGCAAGGCCAAGCACCTCACCAAGTCCCAGGCGGGTCAGTTCGCCAAGGCAGGTGTCGAGGCCGGTCGTTCGCTGATGGAGTTCCGCCTGGAAGAAGGCGACGAGGCTCCGGAAGTGGGCGGCGAACTCACCGTATCCCTCTTCGAAGCTGGTCAGATGATCGACGTGACCGGCACCTCCAAGGGCAAGGGCTTCCAGGGCGCCGTCAAGCGCTGGAACTTCCGCACCCAGGACAACAGCCACGGTAACTCCCTGTCCCACCGTGCGCCGGGCTCCATCGGCATGTGCCAGACCCCGGGTCGCGTGTTCAAGGGCAAGAAGATGGCTGGTCAGATGGGCAACGTCCGTTGCACCGTCCAGAGCCTCGAAGTCGTGCGCGTCGACGCCGAACGCAACCTGCTGCTGGTCAAGGGCGCCGTGCCCGGTGCCACCGGTAGTGACGTCATCGTGCGCAGCGCCGTGAAAGCAGGCTGAAGGGGAACTTACCGATGAATCTGAATCTTGCTGCCGGCGCCGGCACCGTCGAAGTGTCCGACGCCACCTTTGGCAAAGAATTCAACGAAGCGCTCGTGCACCAGGTCGTCACCGCCTATCTGGCCGGTGGTCGCCAGGGCACCCGCGCCCAGAAGAACCGTTCCGACGTGCGTGGCGGCGGCAAGAAGCCGTGGCGTCAGAAGGGCACCGGTCGCGCTCGCGCCGGTACCATCCGCTCTCCGCTGTGGCGCAGCGGCGGCGTGACCTTTGCGGCTCGTCCCCAGGACTACACCCAGAAGGTCAACCGCAAGATGTACCGCGCTGCCATGCGCGCCATCCTCTCCGAGCTGGTCCGTCAGGATCGTCTGGTGGCCGTCGAGGAGATCTCCGTCGAGGCGCCGAAGACCAGGGAGCTGGTTGCCAAGCTCAACGAGCTGGGTCTGGAGAAGGTGCTGATCGTGACCGAAGAGGTCGACGAGAAGCTCTACCTGGCCGCCCGCAACATCCCCAACGTGGATGTGGTGGACGTGGCCGCCGCTGACCCGGTGAGCCTTGTCGCCTTCGACAAGGTGCTGGTCACCGTCTCCGCCCTGCGCAAATTCGAGGAGAAGCTGGCATGAACCAGGAGCGTGTATTCAAGGTCCTGCTGGGTCCGCACGTGACCGAGAAGGCCGCCATGGCTGCCGAACGCAACCAGTACGTGTTCAAGGTGGCCAGCGACGCGACCAAGCCCGAGATCAAGAAAGCCGTCGAGGCTCTGTTCGGCAAGAAGGTCGACCGCGTTCAGACGCTGAACGTCAAGGGCAAGACCAAGCGCACCGCGCACGGTCTGGGTCATCGCAAGGGTTACCGCAAGGCGTACGTCACGCTTGCCGCCGGTGAGACCCTTGAAGACTTCTCTGGCGCCGAATAAGGGCAGGAGTACGGACAATGGCAATCGTCAAGACTAAACCCACATCCGCCGGTCGTCGCCACCTGGTCAAGGTCGTCAGCGACGAGCTGCACAAGGGCAAGCCCTATGCGCCCCTGCTCGAGAAGCAGTCGCGGAGCGGTGGTCGTAACAACAACGGTCGCATCACCACCCGCCACGTGGGCGGTGGTCACCGTCAGCACTACCGGATCATCGACTTCAAGCGCGTCAAGGATGGCGTTCCGGCCGTCGTCGAGCGCATCGAGTACGATCCGAACCGTAGCGCCCACATCGCGCTGCTCAAGTACCTGGACGGCGAGCGTCGCTACATCATCGCGCCCAAGGGCGTGAGCGCAGGCGACCGCATCGAGTCCGGCGTGAACGCAGCCATCAAGAAGGGCAATGCCCTGCCGCTGCGCAACATCCCGCTGGGTTCCACCGTGCACTGCATCGAGCTCAAGCCCGGCAAGGGCGCCCAGATCGCTCGCAGCGCCGGCACCAGCGCCCAGCTGGTCGCCCGTGAAGGCAACTACGCCACCCTGCGTCTGCGCTCCGGCGAGATGCGCAAGGTGCTGGCCGAGTGCCGCGCGACCCTGGGGGAAGTGAGCAACTCCGAGCACAGCCTGCGTCAGCTTGGCAAGGCCGGTGCAAAGCGCTGGAGAGGTGTGCGTCCGACCGTTCGCGGCGTGGCCATGAACCCGGTGGATCACCCGCACGGCGGCGGTGAAGGCCGCACCAGCGGTGGTCGTCACCCGGTCTCCCCGTGGGGTATCCCCACCAAGGGCCACAAGACCCGCAAGAACAAGCGCACCGACAAGCTGATCGTTCGTCGCCGCAAGGCCAAGTAACAGACATTAAGAGGTAACGGCTGTGCCACGTTCACTGAAGAAAGGTCCCTTTATCGACCTTCATCTGCTGAAGAAGGTTGAGGCTGCAGTGGAGAAGAACGACCGCAAACCGATCAAGACCTGGTCGCGTCGTTCCATGATCCTGCCCAACATGGTCGGGCTCACCATTGCAGTCCATAACGGTCGCCAGCACGTCCCGGTGCATGTCTCCGAGGAAATGGTTGGCCACAAGCTGGGCGAATTCGCTGCTACCCGCCTTTATCGCGGTCATGTGGCGGACAAGAAAGCCAAACGGTAAGCCAGAGAGGATTGAGAGATGGAAGTCACAGCTAAGCTGCGTGGCGCTCGTTTATCCGCCCAGAAGGCCCGTTTGGTGGCTGACCAGGTGCGCGGTAAGCCGGTCGCCGAGGCACTGGACCTGCTGACCTTCTCACCGAAGAAGGCTGCCAAGCTGGTCAAGAAGGTGCTGCAGTCCGCCATTGCGAATGCGGAAGAAAACAACGGCATGGATATCGACGAGCTGCGTGTCTCGACCATCTGCGTCGATGAGGGCATGACGCTCAAGCGTATCAAGCCGCGTGCCAAGGGCCGCGCGGATCGTATCTTGAAGCGCACCTGCCACATCACCGTCAAGGTAGCCGAGAAGTAGGAGTCGACCAGATGGGTCAGAAAGTCAATCCGACAGGCATCCGCCTGGGCATCGTCAAGGACCATACCTCGGTGTGGTATGCCGAGCGCGGCGCCTATGCCGACAAGCTGAACAACGACCTCGAAGTGCGCCGCTTCCTGGAGGAGCGTCTCAAGAACGCCTCCGTGAGCCGCATCACCATCGAGCGTCCGGCCAACAACGCACGCATCACCATTCACACCGCCCGTCCGGGCATCGTGATTGGCAAGAAGGGCGAGGATGTCGATCGCCTGCGTCGTGAGGTCACCGCGATGATGGGCGTGCCCGTGCACGTCAACATCGAGGAAGTTCGCAAGCCCGAGCTGGATGCCATGCTCGTTGCTCAGAACATCGCCGGCCAGCTCGAGCGCCGCGTCATGTTCCGTCGCGCCATGAAGCGCGCCGTGCAGAACGCCATGCGTCTGGGTGCCGGCGGCATCAAGGTGCAGCTCTCCGGTCGCCTGGGTGGCGCCGAGATCGCTCGCACCGAGTGGTACCGGGAAGGTCGTGTTCCGCTGCATACCCTGCGTGCGGACATCGACTACGCCACCTACGAGGCCAAGACCACCTACGGCATCATCGGTGTCAAGGTGTGGGTCTTCAAGGGTGAGATCCTCGGGGGCATCGAAGAGGTCCGCGCCAAGGCGAAGCAGCCTCAGGCCGCGCCCTCCAAGAAGAAAGGTTCCAGGTAAGGGGAGAGCGAGTCGATGTTACAACCCAAGCGTATGAAATTCCGCAAGATGCAGAAAGGCCGTAACCGTGGCCTGGCGCATCGCGGGAGCAAGATCAGCTTCGGGGAATACGGCCTGAAGGCAACCGGTCGCGGCCGCATCACTGCGCGCCAGATCGAAGCCGGCCGTCGTGCGATCACCCGTCACGTCAAGCGTGGCGGCAAGATCTGGATCCGCGTATTCCCGGACAAGCCGATTTCCAAGAAGCCTCTCGAAGTCCGTATGGGTAAGGGCAAGGGCTCCGTCGAGTACTGGGTCGCACAGATCCAGCCGGGCCGGGTCCTGTATGAAATCGAAGGCGTGTCGGAAGAGCTGGCCCGTGAGGCCTTCACTCTCGCCGCCCAGAAGATGCCCGTATCCACCACCTTTGTGAAACGGACGGTGATGTGATGAAAGCTCAGGAAATTCGTGAAAAATCAGTCGAAGAGCTGAACACTCAGCTCCTCGAACTCCTCCGTGAGCAGTTCAACCTGCGCATGCAGAAGGCCACCGGCCAGCTCAGCCAGACTCACCTGCTCAAGCAGGTTCGTCGGGACATCGCCCGGGTGAAGACTGTGCTCAACGAGAAGGCAGGTGACTGAGATGGCCGAAGAGAAGAAATCCCGTACGCTCACCGGCAAGGTGGTGAGCGACAAGATGGACAAGTCCATCGTCGTGATGATCGAGCGCCGCGAGCGTCACCCGATCTACGGAAAATACGTCAAGCGCTCCACCAAGCTGCACGCCCATGACGAGGCGAACCAGGCGAAGACCGGTGACACGGTCTCCATCCAGGAGTGCCGTCCGCTGTCCAGGAACAAGTCCTGGACGCTGGTCGAGGTGGTCGAGCAGGCCAAGGGCTGATCGGCTCACGCCTGTCAAACCAGTGCAGTCAGATTAGGTTTGGAGAAAACCGATGATTCAGACTCAGACAATGCTGGATGTCGCCGACAACAGCGGGGCGCGCCGGGTGCAATGCATCAAGGTGCTGGGCGGTTCACACCGTCGCTATGCCCACGTTGGCGACATCATCAAGGTCACGGTGAAGGAAGCCATTCCGCGTGGCAAGGTCAAGAAGGGCCAGGTCCTCAAGGCGGTGGTGGTTCGCACCCGTAGTGGCGTCCGTCGTCCCGACGGTTCGCTGATCCGCTTCGACGGAAATGCGGCGGTTCTGTTGAACAACACCAACGAACAGCCGATCGGAACCCGTATCTTCGGGCCGGTGACCCGTGAGCTTCGGAACGAGAAGTTCATGAAGATCATTTCCTTGGCGCCTGAAGTGCTGTAAGGAGCGAGGCGGATATGCAAAAGATCAAACGTGACGATGAAGTGATCGTCATCGCCGGCAAGGACAAGGGCAAGCGAGGCACCGTCAAGCGCGTCCTCAAGGACGAACGCTTCGTCGTGTCCGGTGTGAACATGATCAAGCGTCACACCAAGCCCAACCCCATGGCGGGCAATCAGGGCGGTATCGTCGAGCGCGAGGCTCCGATTCACGCGTCCAACGTAGCCATCTTCAATCAGGAGACCGGTAAGGCGGATCGCGTCGGCTTCCAGGTGAAGGAAGACGGTACCAAGGTACGTATCTACAAGTCGACGCAGACGCAGATCGACGCCTAACGCGAGTCGGGTAGCAAAATGGCGAACTTGAAAGAACGTTATCAGAACGAGGTGGTGGCTCAACTCAAAGAGCAGTTCAGCTACGCCAACGTTATGCAGGTGCCCCGTGTCACCAAGGTGACATTGAACATGGGCATCGGCGAAGCGACCAGCGACAAGAAGCTGATCGAGAATGCCATCGGCGACCTGGAGAAGCTCTCCGGTCAGAAGCCGATGGTGACCAAGGCACGCAAGTCCATCGCGGGCTTCAAGGTGCGTGAAGGCTGGCCGATCGGGATCAAGGTGACCCTGCGCTCCGAGCGCATGTGGGACTTCCTCGATCGCCTGGTGAATATCGCGATCCCCCGCGTTCGTGACTTCCGTGGTCTCAACCCGAAGTCCTTCGACGGTCGTGGCAACTACTCCATGGGGGTGCGTGAGCAGATCATCTTCCCGGAGATCGAGTATGATAAGATCGATCGGATCCGTGGTCTGGATGTCACCATCACCACCACCGCCAACACCGATGAAGAAGGTCGTGCGCTGCTGAGCGCGCTGAACTTCCCGTTCAAGAAATAAGGGGTGGGACCATGGCAAAGAAGAGCATGATTGAGCGCGAGCTCAAGCGCACCAAGCTGGTAGCGAAGCACGCCGCCAAGCGTGCCGAGCTCAAGGCGATCATCCAGGACGTGAACGCTTCCGACGAAGAGCGCTTCGAGGCAACGCTGAAGCTGCAGCAGCTGCCGCGGGACTCCAGCCCGGTGCGTCAGCGCAACCGCTGTCGGATCACTGGCCGTCCGCACGGCTTCTACAACAAGTTCGGCCTCGGCCGCAACAAGCTTCGTGAAGCCGCCATGCGTGGCGACGTGCCCGGACTCAAGAAGTCCAGCTGGTAACGCCACGTAGATATATCAGGAGCGCAACGTAAATGAGCATGCAAGACACTCTGGCGGATATGTTCACCCGTATCCGCAATGCGCAGATGGCCACCAAGGAGACGGTCACCATGCCGTCCTCCAAGCTGAAGGTCGAGGTGGCCCGCGTGCTGAAGGAAGAGGGCTACATCACCGACTTCGCGGTGGCCGACAGCGCCAAGCCCGAGCTGACCGTTACCCTCAAGTACTTCGAGGGCAAGCCGGTCATCGAGCACATCCAGCGTGTGTCCAAGCCGTCCCTGCGCCAGTACAAGGGCAAGGGCGCGCTGCCGAAGGTCGCCGATGGCCTGGGAATCGCGATTGTCACTACCTCTCAGGGTGTGATGACCGATCGCGCGGCTCGCAAGGCCGGTGTCGGTGGCGAAGTCATCTGCACCGTATTCTAGGAGTTTGGAATGTCCCGCGTAGCCAAATATCCGGTAAAAGTGCCCGCTGGCGTCGAGATCAAGCTCGACGGTGACCAGCTGTCCGCCAAGGGCGGCCAGGGCACGCTGTCACTGACCATTCACCCCGATGTGGTGATCGGTCAGGAAGAGGGTCAGCTGACCTTCGCACCGAGCGAGGCCGCCAAGAGCTGGGCCATGGTCGGTACCACCCGTGCCCTGGTCCAGAACCTGGTCACCGGCGTGAGCGAAGGTTTCACCAAGACCCTCGAAATCGTTGGCGTCGGTTATCGTGCCCAAGCCAAGGGCCAGACGCTCAATCTGTCACTGGGCTTCTCGCACCCGGTCGATTACACGCTGCCTGAGGGTGTCACGGCGGAAACGCCCAAGAACACCCAGATCGTGCTGAAGAGCGCGGACAAGCAGAAGCTCGGCCACGCTGCAGCGGAAATCCGCGCCTTCCGTCCGCCCGAGCCCTACAAGGGCAAGGGTGTCCGGTACGCCGACGAGCAGGTGCGTCGCAAAGAAGCCAAGAAGAAGTAAGGCAGGGTTATGAACGCGAAGAAAGAATCTCGTCTCCGTCGTGCCCGCCGCGCTCGCGCCAAGATCCGCGAGCTGGGCGTGTATCGCCTGTGCGTCAACCGTACCCCCCGTCACATCTACGCGCAGATCATCTCGCCGGATGGTGGCAAGGTGCTGGCCAGCGCTTCCACGCTGGACAAGGCCCTGCGTGAGGGTGCGACCGGCAACGCCGACGCCGCCGCCAAGGTGGGTGCGCTGATTGCCGAGCGCGCCAAGGAAGCAGGCATCACTCAGGTAGCCTTCGATCGCGCCGGTTTCAAGTACCATGGCCGCGTCAAGGCCCTGGCCGACGCCGCTCGTGAAGGCGGCCTGGAATTCTAAAGGGTTTTACGATGGCGAAGAACGAACAGCAAAGCGGCGACCTCCAGGAGAAACTGGTCCAGGTCAACCGTGTCGCCAAGGTGGTCAAGGGTGGCCGTATCTTCGGTTTCACCGCGCTGACCGTCGTGGGCGACGGCAAGGGCCGTGTCGGCTTCGGTCGCGGCAAGGCACGTGAAGTGCCGGTCGCGATCCAGAAGGCGATGGACCAGGCTCGCCGCAACATGGTCAAGGTCAACCTCGCGGGTGGCACCCTGCAGTACCCGGTCAAGGCTCGCCATGGCGCCTCCAAGGTGTTCATGCAGCCGGCCTCCGAGGGTACCGGTGTCATCGCCGGCGGCGCCATGCGCTCCGTCCTGGAACTGGCGGGCGTCCACGACGTTCTGGCCAAGTGCTACGGCTCCACCAATCCGGTGAACGTGGTGCGGGCTACCGTCAAGGGCCTGACCTCCATGCAAGCGCCGGAAGACATCGCCGCCAAGCGCGGTCTGTCCGTCGAAGCGATCACGGGGTGAGCACCATGGCAGCAACGATCAAGGTTACCCAGACCCGCAGCACCATCGGCATCCTGCCCAAGCACAAGGCCACCATGAAGGGCCTCGGGCTGCGCCGCATCGGTCACACGGTTGAACTGGAAGACACCCCTGCCGTACGCGGCATGGTCCACAAGGTGAACTACCTTGTGCGCGTTGAGGGAGAGTAATCCATGAAACTCAATAGCCTGAGCCCGGCACCGGGCTCCAAGCACGCCGAGAAGCGCGTCGGTCGTGGCATCGGCTCCGGTCTGGGCAAGACCGGCGGCCGCGGCCACAAGGGCCAGAAGTCGCGCAGCGGCGGCAGCGTCAAGCCCGGCTTCGAGGGCGGTCAGATGCCGCTGCAGCGTCGTCTGCCGAAGTTCGGCTTCACCTCCATGAAGTCGCTGGTCTCCGAGGAAGTGCGCCTGGGCGAACTCGCCAAGGTCGCCGGTGACGAGGTCACCCTCGAGACCCTGAAGCAGGCCAACGTGCTGAAGGACGCCACGCAGCATGCGAAGGTGATCCTCTCCGGCGAACTGAACAAGGCGGTTACCGTCCGCGGCATCAAGGTCACCAAGGGTGCCCGGGCTGCGATCGAGGCCGCCGGCGGCAAGGTAGAGGACTAAATGGCCAAGTCAGGAAAGATGCCGGCGATGGGCAGCGGTCTGAGTGAACTGTGGGCGCGTCTGCGCTTCGTGCTCCTCGCCATCGTGGTGTACCGGATCGGTGCCCACATCCCCGTGCCCGGTATGAATCCTGACCAGCTTGCTGCCTTGTTCAGGGAGCAGCAGGGCACCATCCTGGGCATGTTCAACATGTTCTCGGGTGGCGCCCTGGAGCGCATGAGCATCATGGCGCTGGGCATCATGCCCTACATCTCGGCGTCGATCATCATGCAGCTGCTGACTGCCGTCTCGCCCCATCTTGAACAGCTCAAGAAGGAGGGCGAGGCCGGCCGTCGCAAGATCAGCCAGTACACCCGCTACGGCACCGTGCTGCTCGCGCTGGTGCAGGGCACCGGCATGTCGGTGGGCCTGGCCAGCCAGGGCGTCGCCTACACGGCCGACTTCAGCTTCTATTTCACCGCCATCGTCACCTTCGTGGCCGGTGCGGTGTTCCTGATGTGGCTGGGCGAGCAGATCACCGAGAAGGGGATCGGCAACGGTATCTCGCTGCTGATCTTCGCCGGCATCGTCGCCGGCCTGCCCGGCGCCGTCGGCCAGGCCTTCGAGCTGGCCCGCAACGAAGGCGCCTGGAACGTGCTGCCGCTGCTGGGCCTCTCTGCCCTGGGCGTCGCCACCGTGGCCTTCGTGGTGTTCATCGAGCGCGGCCAGCGCCGCATCACGGTGAACTACCCGCGTCGCCAGGTGGGCAACAAGATGTACGCCGGTCAGAGCAGCTACCTGCCGCTCAAGGTGAACATGGCGGGCGTCATTCCGCCGATCTTCGCCTCGAGCATCCTGCTGTTCCCCGCTTCCCTGGGGCAGTGGGTCGGTGCAGGTGATGGTCTCGAGTGGCTGCAGCGCGCTTCCCAGGCCCTCGGCCCGGGTCAGCCGCTGCACATCTTGCTTTTCGCCGCGGCGGTGGTATTCTTCTGCTTCTTTTACACAGCGCTGGTCTTCAATCCCAAGGACGTCGCCGACAACCTCAAGAAGTCGGGTGCCTTCCTGCCGGGGATTCGTCCGGGCGAGCAGACCGCTCGCTATGTCGACAAGGTCATGACCCGTCTGACCCTGTTCGGCGCCTTGTACATCACTGCGGTTTCCCTGATGCCCCAGTTCCTGATCGTGGCGTGGAACGTGCCGTTCTTCTTCGGTGGCACGGCCCTGCTGATCATCGTGGTGGTCATCATGGACTTCATGGCCCAGGTGCAGTCGCACCTCATGTCGCACCAGTACGAGTCGGTGATGAAGAAGTCCAACCTGAAAGGCTACGGTAGCGGCGGCATCATGCGCTGAGGCGTGCCGCACGTGCATTGGCGCGCCGCGGGTCGAGGCATCGACCCGCGGTGCGAGCCAACCTTGGAGAGGAACGATGAAAGTTCGAGCTTCCGTAAAGAAAATGTGCCGCAACTGCAAGATCATTCGTCGCAATGGCGCTGTCCGCGTCATCTGCAGCGAGCCGCGGCACAAGCAGCGTCAGGGCTGATCCCCTGGCACTGTGATGGACCGGCGCCGGCATGCCTCTTGCCCTTTCCGGGGTAAAGGGGTATGCTGTTGCGCCTTTTGTAGATGACCCAACGAGCAAGCCGCTCAAATTTCGGAGTAAGCTGATGGCCCGTATTGCAGGCGTCAATATCCCGGACAACAAGCATGCGGCGATCTCGCTGACCTATATCTTCGGGATTGGCCGCACTCGCGCACAGGAGATCTGTGCCGCGTCCGGCATCGCGCCGACCACCAAGATCCAGGAACTGTCTAGCGAAGAGCTCGACACCCTGCGTTCCGAGGTTGGCAAGTACACCGTAGAAGGTGACCTTCGTCGTGATGTGACGCTGAATATCAAGCGTCTCATGGACCTGGGTTGCTACCGTGGTCTGCGTCATCGTCGTAGTCTTCCGCTGCGTGGTCAGCGTACGAAGACCAATGCGCGTACCCGCAAGGGCCCGCGCAAGCCGATCCGCAAATAACACGCACGTTCTGGCGTAAAGACAGGAAGAAACATCAACATGGCTAACCCGCGTAGCAACCGTAAAAAGGTTAAAAAGCAGGTGGTGGATGCCGTAGCGCATATCCACGCCTCTTTTAACAACACGATCATTACGATCACAGACCGCCAGGGCAACGCTCTTTCCTGGGCGACTGCCGGTGGTTCGGGTTTTCGTGGTTCTCGCAAGAGCACCCCGTTCGCTGCTCAAGTAGCAAGCGAGCGTGCAGCGACCGCTGCAGCCGAGTATGGTGTGAAAAACGTCGACGTGCTGGTCAAGGGCCCCGGTCCTGGCCGTGAATCCGCCGTGCGCGCGCTCAATGCCGCCGGCTTCCGCGTGCAGAGCATCACCGACGCGACGCCCATTCCCCACAATGGCTGCCGTCCGCCGAAGAAACGCCGCGTTTAAGGAGACAGATTCATGGCTCGTTATATTGGACCGAAGTGCAAACTGTCTCGTCGTGAGGGGACCGACCTCTTTCTGAAGAGCGGTGTCACTCCCTTCGAGAAGAAGTGCAAATCCGAGCAGATCCCGGGTGTGCACGGCCAGCGCCGTCAGCGTCTTTCCGAATACGGCTTGCAGCTTCGCGAGAAGCAGAAAGTGCGCCGCATGTATGGCGTACTCGAGAAGCAGTTCCGCAACTACTACAAGGAAGCGGCCCGTCTCAAGGGCGCGACCGGCGAAGTGCTGCTGCAGCTTCTCGAATCCCGACTGGACAACGTCGTCTACCGCATGGGCTACGGCTCGACCCGCTCCGAAGCTCGTCAGCTGGTCAGCCACAAGGCCATCGCCGTGAACGGCAAGACCGTCAACGTGGCGTCCTACCAGGTCAAGCCCGGTGACGTGGTCTCCGTTCGCGAGAAGGCGAAGAATCAGGCGCGCATCCAGAACGCCCTGGCCATTGCCGCCAACCGCGGCGATGTGGCCTGGATCGAGGTCGATGCCAAGAAGATGGAAGGCACTTTCAAGGCGCTGCCCGAGCGTGGCGACCTGACTGCCGACATCAACGAGGCCCTGATCGTCGAGCTGTACTCCAAGTAAGCGCTGCTAGCGCCCGACCCCCTGACGGGGGTCGGCTCCGAGTACCGAGTATCCGTTTGGCAGCCTGATAGGTGTACATATGCAGCGTTCAGTGACCGAGTTTCTTCGTCCGCGCGACATCAAGGTCGAAGAGATCAGCGCACATCACGCGAAGATCGTGCTCGAGCCCTTCGAGCGTGGCTTCGGCCACACCCTGGGCAACGCACTGCGTCGTATCCTGCTCTCGTCCATGCCCGGCTGTGCCGTGGTGGAAGCCGAGATCAGCGGCGTCGATCACGAGTACAGCGCGATCGAAGGCGTCCAGGAAGATGTCATCGAGATCCTCCTGAACCTCAAGGACGTGGCGATCAAGATGCACAGCCGCGACGAGGCGATGCTCTCGCTGAACAAGCAGGGCCCGGCCGTCGTGACCGCAGGGGATATCGCCCTCGACCACGATGTCGAGATCGTCAATCCCGAGCACGTCATCGCCCACGTCAACGAGGGCGCCGAGCTGAAGATGCAGCTCAAGGTGGCTCGCGGTCGCGGCTACGAGCCGGCCGACGCGCGCGTCGGTGCCGACGATGAATCTCGTGCCATCGGCCGCCTGCAGCTGGATGCGACCTTCAGCCCCGTGCGTCGTGTTTCCTACAGCGTCGAGGCCGCGCGTGTCGAACAGCGCACCGACCTCGACAAGCTGATCATCAACCTGGAAACCGATGGCACCCTGGATCCGGAAGAGGCGATCCGTCGCAGCGCGACCATCCTGCAGGAGCAGCTGGGTGCGTTCGTCGACCTGGAAGCCGACAAGGAACAGGAAGTGGAAGAGGAAGAGGATCATATCGATCCTATCCTGCTGCGCCCCGTAGACGATCTCGAGTTGACCGTACGCAGCGCCAACTGCCTGAAGGCCGAGAACATCTACTACATCGGGGATCTGATCCAGCGCACCGAAGTGGAGCTGCTGAAGACCCCCAACCTCGGCAAGAAGTCCTTGAACGAGATCAAGGACGTTCTGGCAGCGCGCGGTCTTTCCCTGGGCATGCGGCTGGAGAACTGGCCGCCGGCTAGCCTGAAGGACGACAAGGCCTCCGCGTGAGCGCCGACTCGAGTCCCAGTTTGGTAAGGAATCACAACCATGCGTCATCGTAAGAGTGGTCGTCACCTGAATCGGACCAGCTCGCATCGTCAGGCCATGTTCAAGAACATGAGCGTGTCGCTGATCGAGCATGAGGTCATCAAGACAACCCTGCCCAAGGCCAAGGAGCTGCGTCGCGTCATCGAGCCGCTCATCACCCTGGCCAAGCAGGATAGCGTCGCCAACCGTCGTCTGGCTTTCGCCCGCACCCGCTCGAAGGAAGCGGTCGGCAAGCTGTTCAACGAGCTGGGTCCGCGTTACGTCGAGCGTCCGGGCGGTTACGTCCGTATCCTCAAGTGCGGCTTCCGCACCGGCGACAACGCGCCCATGGCCTACGTCGAGCTCGTCGATCGTCCGATCGTCGAGGGCGAGGAAGCCGCCACCGAGGAGTGATCCTCGACCGGCCTTCTGCCTAGGCACGCCAAACCGGCCCCTCTCGAGGGGCCGGTTTTTTTCGTTAGCGTGTTCTTGTAGGAGCGCAGCTCCGCTGCGCGATAGCGGTTTTCCTCTGATGCAGGCGATGCCGTAGTGCTTTGAAGAGCGGTCAACGGGTGTTGCCCGGGGCCGCCTGCGGCGGCCAATCGCGCAGAAAATCTGCGCTCCTACGAGGTCGTGGCTTCCACTTGGGTTGTGGCGGAGCGGGCCCGCTCCAGCAGCGGCGCCAGGAAGCGGCCGGTGTGGGAGGCCTCCATCTTCGCCACCTGTTCCGGGGTGCCCTCGGCGATGATGCGACCGCCGCCGGAGCCGCCCTCGGGGCCGAGGTCGACCAGCCAGTCGGCGGTCTTGATCACGTCGAGGTTGTGCTCGATCACCACGATGGTGTTGCCGTGGTCGCGCAGGCGGTGCAGCACCGTGAGCAGCTGGCGGATGTCCTCGAAGTGCAGCCCGGTGGTGGGCTCGTCGAGGATGTAGAGGGTCTTGCCGGTGTCGCGCTTGGCCAGCTCCCGGGCCAGCTTGACCCGCTGGGCCTCGCCGCCGGACAGCGTCGTGGCGCTCTGCCCCAGGCGGATATAGGAGAGCCCCACATCGAGCAGGGTCTGCAGGCGTCTGGCGATGGCCGGCACCGGCGAGAAGAACGCCAGGGCGTCCTCCACGGTCATCTGCAGCACCTCGTCGATGCTCTTGCCCTTGTACTGGATCTCCAGGGTCTCGCGGTTGTAGCGCTTGCCCTTGCAGACGTCGCAGGGGACGTAGATATCCGGAAGGAAGTGCATCTCCACCTTGATCATGCCCTCGCCCTGGCACGCCTCGCAGCGCCCGCCCTTGACGTTGAAGGAGAAGCGGCCCGGCTTGTAGCCCCGGGAGCGCGCCTCCTGGGTGCCGGCGAAGAGCTCGCGGATCGGCGTGAAGATGCCGGTGTAGGTGGCCGGGTTGGAGCGCGGGGTGCGCCCGATGGGGCTCTGGTCGATGTCGATCACCTTGTCGAGCTGGTCGAGCCCCTCGATGCGCTGGTGGGGTGCCGGAGTCAGGCTGGTGGCGTGGTTGAGCTCCCGGGCGGCGATGGGCATCAGGGTCGAGTTGATCAGGGTCGACTTGCCGGAGCCGGAGACGCCGGTGATGCAGATGAAAAGCCCCAGGGGCAGCGTCAGGGTGACGTCCTGGAGGTTGTTGCCGGTGGCTCCCTCCAGGCGCAGGGTCTTCTCCGGGTTGCCGGGGATGCGCCAGGGCGGTACCTCGATGCGCCGGGTGCCGGCGAGGTACTGGCCGGTGAGCGACTCGGGGGTGGCCATGACCGCCTCCGGGGTGCCCTGGGCGATGATCCGGCCGCCGTGGACCCCGGCGCCGGGGCCGATGTCCAGCACATGGTCGGCGGCGCGGATGGCGTCCTCGTCATGCTCTACCACGATCACGGTGTTGCCCAGGTCGCGCAGGTGCTCGAGGGTCTTGAGGAGGCGGTCGTTGTCGCGCTGGTGCAGGCCGATGGAGGGCTCGTCGAGGATGTACATGACCCCCACCAGGCCGGCACCGATCTGGCTCGCCAGGCGGATGCGCTGGGCCTCGCCGCCGGAGAGGGTGTCGGCGCTGCGCTCCAGGGTCAGGTAGTCGAGGCCCACGTTGACCAGGAACTCCAGGCGGGCGTGGATCTCGTTGACGATCTTCACCGCGATCTCGCCGCGGCGGCCCGGCAGCGCGAGGGTCTTGAAGTAGCGCCAGGCCTCGCCGATGGGCAGGTGCACCATCTGCGGCAGGGTGTGCTCGTCGATGAAGACGTGGCGGGACTCCTTGCGCAACCGGGAGCCGTCACAGGCGGGGCAGGGCTGCACGGCGATGTAGCGGGCCAGCTCCTCGCGCACCATGTTCGACTCGGTCTCGCGGTAGCGGCGCTGGAGGTTGGGCAGCACCCCCTCGAAGGGGTGCTGGCGGGTCACCTTGCGGCCGCGGTCGTTCACGTAGTGGAAGGCGATCTCGTCGTGGCCGCTGCCGTGGAGGATCACCTCGCGCTCGTGGCGGGCGAGCTCCTGCCAGGGGGTCTCCAGAGTGAAGCGGTAGTGCTCCGCCACCGCCTGGAGCTGGTTGAAGTAGAAGACGCTGCGGCGGTCCCAGCCCTTGATCACCCCCTCGGCCAGGGAGAGCTCCGGGTGGCTGATCAGCTTCTCCGGGTCGAACACCTGCTGCACGCCCAGGCCGTCGCAGGTGGTGCAGGCGCCGGCGGGGTTGTTGAAGGAGAACATGCGCGGCTCGAGCTCGGCGATGGAGTAGCCGCACACCGGGCAGGCGAAGCGCGCCGAGAAGGCGATATCGTCGCGCTCGCCCTCCATGAAGTGGATCATGGCGACGCCGTCGGAGAGGCCCAGGGCCGTCTCGAAGGACTCGGCCAGGCGCTGCTGGAGCCCCTCGCGCACCTTGATGCGGTCCACCACCACGCTGATGTCGTGCTTCCTGTTCTTGTCGAGAGGCGTGACGTCGTCCAGCTCCAGCACCTGGCCGTCGATCATGGCGCGCACGAAGCCCTGGGCGCGCAGCTCGGCCAGCAGCTGCAGGTGCTCCCCCTTGCGCCCCTTCACCACCGGGGCCAGCAGCATCAGCTTGCTGCCCTCGGGCAGGGCCAGCACCTGGTCCACCATCTGGGAGATGGTCTGGGCCTCCAGGTCCTCGCCGTGTTCCGGGCAGCGCGGCGTGCCGGCCCGGGCGAACAGCAGGCGCAGGTAGTCGTAGATCTCGGTGATGGTGCCCACGGTGGAGCGGGGGTTGTGGGAGGTGGACTTCTGCTCGATGGAGATCGCCGGGGAGAGCCCCTCGATATGGTCGACGTCGGGCTTCTCCATCATCGACAGGAACTGGCGGGCATAGGTGGAGAGCGACTCCACGTAGCGGCGCTGCCCCTCCGCATAGAGGGTGTCGAAGGCCAGCGACGACTTGCCGGAGCCGGAGAGCCCGGTCACCACGATCAGCTTGTCCCGGGGCAGCTCGACGTCGATATCCTTCAGGTTGTGGGTGCGCGCACCCCTGACCAGAATCCTGTCCATTCCCACCTCATGAGCTCGGCAAAAGAGCGCGGCAAAAGATCGATTATACGGGCCCGCCCGTGGCGGCGGCAAAGCGACACCGGGGCGCGGCTTTCCCTGGGCGGTGGCGAGCCGCTAGAATATGCGATTCACTCAGGGGTGCCTCGCACCCGAGCATGGAACGTCAACAACCCTATGCGAAAGGTTTCCGGGCTGCTGCTCCCCACCGAGCGGCGTGCCATTTCCGGCCTGGCCGGCCTCTATGCCACGCGCATGCTGGGCCTGTTCATGGTGCTGCCGGTGCTGGCGCTCTACGCCGACGACCTGGCCGGTGCCACGCCGCTGCTGGTGGGGCTGGCGCTGGGCGTTTACGGCCTGACCCAGGCGGTGCTGCAGATCCCCTTCGGCGCCCTCTCCGACCGCCTCGGCCGCAAGCCGGTGATCGCCTTCGGCCTGCTGCTCTTCCTGGTCGGCAGCGTGGTGGCGGCCCAGGCCGACACCATCGGCGGCGTGATCCTCGGCCGCTGCCTGCAGGGCAGCGGGGCGGTGGCCGCCGCCATCATGGCGCTGCTCGCCGACCAGACCCGGGAGCAGGTGCGCACCGCCGCCATGGCGACCATCGGCCTCTCCATCGGCGTGGCCTTCGCCGTGGCCATGGTGCTGGGCCCCTGGCTGGCCGCCTCCTTCGGGCTTTCCGCGGTGTTCTGGTTCACCGCGCTCCTGGCGGGGCTTGGGCTCATCGTGCTGTGGAAGCTGGTGCCCCCTGCGCCGCGCCGCCTGCGCCACCGGGACGTGGGCATCGACCGCGCCCAGCTGGGGGCGACCCTGGGGCGCTCCGACCTGCTGCGCCTGGACCTCTCCATCTTCGCCCTGCACCTGATCCTGATGGCGATCTTCGTGGCCGTGCCCTTCCGGCTGGTGGAGGCCGGCATCGCGGTGGAGCGCCACGGCCTCACCTACCTGGGCGTGATGCTGCTGGCCTTCACAGGCATGGTCCCGCTGGTGATCCTGGCCGAGAAGCGCCGCCAGATGAAGGCGATGTGCCTCTCGGCCATCGGCGCCATCGCCCTGAGCCTGGGGGGCATGGCGGGCCTCGGCGGCGGCCTCTGGGGCCTGCTGGCCTGGCTGTGGCTCTTCTTTGTGGCCTTCAACCTGCTCGAGGCGACCCTGCCGTCGATGCTCAGCAAGCTGGCCCCGGCGGGCGCCAAGGGCACCGCCATGGGGGTCTACTCCACCAGCCAGTTCCTGGGCGCCTTCCTGGGCGGGGTGCTGGGCGGCTTCCTGGCCCAGCAGTGGGGCCTCTCCGCGGTCTTCGTCGGTGCCGGCCTGCTGGCGCTGGGCTGGCTGGCGGCCATGGCGGGGATGGCGCCGCCGCCCCACCTGGTCAGCGAGGTGGTGGCCCTGGACGAGGAGCACCAGGGCATGGCCCTGGAGGCCGTGGCGGCCCGCTTCGCCGAGGTGGCCGGGGTCGAGGACGTGCTGGTGGTGCCCGAGGAGCGGCTGGCCTACCTGAAGGTGGATCGCCAGCGTCTCGACGAGGAGGCGCTGGCCAGAGTGATCGATAATGGCAAGGAGCGCGCCTGAGGGGCCAGAGGCCCCGGCCGCGCTCGCAACCGGGCGCCCGATGCGCCATCCTGCAGGCCTGCCTGCAGACACATGCATTCATGATTAAAGGAGTCCCAAATGGCCCGTGGCGTCAACAAGGTCATCCTCATCGGCAACCTGGGACAGGATCCCGAGGTTCGCTTCCTGCCCTCCGGTGCGCCGGTCGCCAACCTGCGCCTGGCGACCACCGACACCTGGATGGACAAGCAGTCCGGTCAGCGCCAGGAGCGCACCGAGTGGCACAACGTGGTGATGTTCAACAAGCTGGCCGAGATCGCCCAGCAGTACCTGAAGAAGGGCAGCAAGGTCTACGTCGAGGGCCGCCTGCAGACCCGCAAGTGGCAGGGCCAGGACGGCCAGGACCGCTACACCACCGAGATCGTGGTCAACGACATGCAGATGCTCGACTCCCGTGGCGGCGGTGACTTCCAGGGGGGCGGTGCGCCCCAGGGCGGCCAGTATGGCGGCGGGGCTCCCCAGCAGGGCGGTGGCTACGGCGGCCAGCCCCAACAGGGCGGTGGCTTCGGTGGCCAGCCCCAGCAGGGCGGTGGCTTCGGCGGCCAGCCCCATCAGGGCGGTGGCTTCGGCGGCCAGCCCCAGGGCGGCGGTGCTCCCCAGCGCCCGGCCCAGCCCCAGCAGCGCCCCGCACCGCCCCAGCAGGGTGGCCAGCCCCAGCAGGGCGGCCAGCAGGGCAACTACGGAGCGCCGGACCCCGGCAGCTTCGACGACTTCGACGACGAGATCCCGTTCTGACGACCCCGTCGCGAGCGGCTGACCGGGAGCCCCGCGGGCCCAGGGAGGAGCACGAGTGAAGCTGCTGATACTGGATGCCGGCCACTGCCTGAGCCTGGCACTGGCGCGGGAGGCCAACCGGCGGAGCGATACCGAGCTGGTGATCGAGGCCGCCAGCGTGATCGACGCCGAACGGCTCGCCGAGGTGGCGCCGGATGCGCTGATCATTCCCCCTCTGTCCCGCCCCATCCGGGCGGCGCCGGCGGAGGTCACCGCCCACGCCGAGGCGGTGGAGCAGTGCATGGAGCTCTGCCATGCCGCCGGGGTGCCCCTGGTGTGGTGCGTCTCCGACCAGCTCTACGAGGACGGCTTCGCCGAGCCCATCGACGAGCACGTCATCCCGCGCCCCCGGGACGAGAGCCTGCGTCGCCTGGTGGTGACCGGCGACCGCATTCGCGCCGAGCATCCTCACCACCTGATCGTGCGTCTGGGCCCGCTGTTCGCCCTGGAGGGGGGCCACGCCTGGCTGGGCGAGCTGATCGACTCCCTGGTGAGCGGTCGCGAGGTGCGCGGCGAGGCCGACGTCACCTGCTGCCCCACCTCGGCGGACGCCGTGGCCATGGCGCTGATCGGCATGCTCCAGCAGCAGCACTGCGGCGCCGATGCCTGGGGCAGCTACCACATGGCCGGTACCGAGCCGGTCAGCGTCTACACCTTCCTCTCCATGGTGCGCACCCAGCTGGCGACCCGCCTCGAGGGGCGCGGCGAGCAGGTGACCCTGGGCGAGGTGAAGGCGCTGCACCACCACCATGACCATCCGCTGCGCCGGGTGCTCAACTGCCGGCGGGTGCTGGAGGCCTTCGGCGTGCACCAGAAGCCCTGGCGGCTGGAGGTGGGGCGCATGCTGGATACCTGGTGCCAGGCCAACCACCGCTGCCAGGAGCCGCCGGAGGAGCCCACGTCTTCATGAATGCCCTGCGCAGCCTGCTCTTCTATGCGGGCTACTTCCTGGTCATGCTGGTGTGCGGCGTGCTCTTCCTGCCGCTGGCCCCCCTGCTGCCGCTGGGCAGCCGCTACCGCCTGCTCAACGTCTACAACCACCTGATCACCGCCTGGTTTCGCCTGGCGTGCGGGGTGCGCTACGACATACGCGGACGCGAGCGCCTGCCCGCGGGCCCCTGTGTGATCCTGGCCAACCACCAGTGCGAGTGGGAGACCATCTACCTGCAGATCCTCAAGCCGCCGGTCTGCACCGTGCTCAAGCAGGAGCTGCTGCGCATCCCGCTGTTCGGCTGGGGGCTGCGCCTGCTGCACCCCATCGCCCTGGACCGCAGCCGGCCCGCCCGGGCCATGAAGCAGGTGCTCACCCAGGGCAAGCAGCGCCTGGACGAGGGGCTCTCGGTGCTGATCTTCCCGGAGGGCACCCGGGTCGCCCCGGGGCAGCGCAAGCGCTACAACAAGAGCGGCGCGGTGATCGCCTGCCGGGCCGGCGTGCCGGTGCTGCCGGTGGCCCACAACGCCGGCGAGCGCTGGCCCGGGCGCCACTGGGTCAAGAACCCGGGGCGGCTCTCCCTGGTGGTGGGGGAGCCCATCGAGACCGACGGCCGCACGCCGGAGGAGGTGCTGGTCGAGGTGGAGGCGTGGATCGAGGCGCGGCTGGCCGAGATCTCCGAGGTGCCACGGCCGTCGGCCTGATGAGGCCGCGATGCGAGACTGATAACGAGAACGGCGCCCCGCGGGGCGCCGTTCTCGTTGGCCGGGAGGCCGAGGATTGCCTCAGCCCTTGAACTTCTCCAGCACCAGGCAGGCGTTGGTGCCGCCGAAGCCGAAGCTGTTGGAGAGCACCCGCTCGACCTTCACGCCGTCGCGACGCTGGGTGACGATATCGAAGCCGTCGGCCTGCTCGTCGAGGGTCTCGACGTTGGCCGAGGCGGCGATGAAGTCGTTCTCCATCATCAGCAGCGAGTAGATCGCCTCCTGCACGCCGGTGGCGCCCAGGGAGTGGCCGGTCAGCGACTTGGTGGAGCTCATGGCCGGGGTGGTGTTGCCGAATACCTCGCGGATCGCCTTGAGCTCGGCCACGTCGCCCACCGGCGTGGAGGTGCCGTGGGTGTTGATGTAGTCGATCGGCCCGTCCACCGTGGCCATGGCCTGGCGCATGCAGCGCACGGCGCCGTCGCCGGAGGGGGCGACCATGTCGTGGCCGTCGGAGGTGGCGCCGTAGCCGACCACTTCCGCGTAGATCTTCGCGCCGCGGGCGCGGGCGTGCTCCAGCTCCTCGAGCACCAACATGCCGCCGCCGCCGGCGATGACGAAGCCGTCGCGGGCCTGGTCATAGGGGCGGGAGGCCTTCTCGGGGGTCTCGTTGTACTGGGTGGAGAGCGCCCCCATGGCGTCGAACAGGCAGGAGAGGGTCCAGTGCTCCTCCTCGCCGCCGCCGGCGAAGACCACGTCCTGCTTGCCCATCTGGATCTGCTCCATGGCGTTGCCGATGCAGTGGGCGGAGGTGGCGCAGGCGGAGGAGATCGAGTAGTTGATGCCCTTGATCTTGAACGGCGTGGCGAGGCAGGCGGAGACGGTGCTGCCCATGGTGCGGGTGACCCGGTAGGGCCCCACCCGGCGCAGGCCCTTCTCGCGCATGATGTCGGCGGCCTCGACCTGGTTGGCGCTGGAGGCACCGCCGGAGCCGGCGATCAGGCCGGTGCGCTCGCTGGAGACCATCTCCGGGGTCAGGCCAGAGTCCTCGATGGCCTGGGCCATGGAGACATAGGCGTAGGCCGCGGCGTCGCCCATGAAGCGGCGCAGCTTGCGGTCGATCAGGGCGTCCAGGTCGATATCGACCACCCCCGCCACCTGGCTGCGGAAGCCGCGCTCGGCGTACTCCTCCTTGAAACGGATGCCGGAACGCCCTTCCTTGAGCGCCTCGAGAACGGCCTGACGGTCATTGCCCAGACAGGACACGATACCCAGGCCGGTGACTACCACTCGTCGCATGGAAGCCTCCTGATTCAGAAGTTCGCGGTGGAGGTGAACAGGCCCACGCGCAGGTCGGTGGCCTGGTAGATATCGCGGCCATCGACCGACACGGTGCCGTCGGCGATGCCCAGGATCAGGCGCCGGGTGATGATGCGCTTGATGTCGATCTTGTAGGTGACCTTCCTGGCATCCGGCAGGATCTGGCCGGTGAACTTCACCTCGCCGCAGCCCAGGGCGCGGCCGCGGCCCGGGTGGCCCAGCCAGCCCAGGTAGAAGCCGACCAGCTGCCACATGGCATCCAGCCCCAGGCAGCCGGGCATCACCGGGTCGCCGGGGAAGTGGCAGTCGAAGAACCACAGGTCGGGGTGGATATCGAGCTCGGCGATCAGCTCGCCCTTGCCGAAGTCGCCGCCATCCTCGTAGATGCGGGTGATGCGGTCGAGCATCAGCATGTTGGGGGCCGGCAGCTGGGCATTGCCCGGGCCGAAGAGCTCGCCGCGGGAGCAGGCCAGCAGTTCTTCGCGATCAAAGGAGTGTTGCTTGGTCACTGGGTCATTCCGAAGGTCGAAGTTATTGTGCGCGGCAGGCGACAGGCCGCCGCCAGGCGACTGCCGGTAAGTCTACTGTCCACGCAGGGGGAATGCACGTCGAGAGCGCAGCGGGAAGGCTCAGGGCAGGGAGTCGGGCGAGGTGCTGCCGAGGCGTCGGCTCAGCCACAGGCAGAGCAGCCCCCACACCAGCGCCTGGGCGGGAAGCAGCCAGGGGGCCAGCTCGACCCCCGCCAGGCGGGCGCCGGCGTAGTAGGAGAGGGGGCCGCTGAGGGCGCCGCCGACCACCGCCAGCCAGCGCCACTCGCCTGGCCTTGCCTGCCGGGCCAGGTGCAGCGCGATCAGCGCCGCCGCCGCCAGGGCGCCGATCACCGAGCCCCCCAGCACACAGGCCAGCCAGCCCAGCTCGAAGGCGGCGAAGTTGATCAGCAGC
>Ga0209075_1000395_pt1 | contig 42244 bp, 35 predicted proteins | sample Stecom2011_FD_187523 | JGI IMG/M metagenome (GOLD analysis project Ga0209075, IMG submission 187523) | Agricultural soil microbial communities from Utah to study Nitrogen management - Steer compost 2011 (SPAdes) (version 2) | ecosystem: Environmental > Terrestrial > Soil > Agricultural land...
TAGGTTGTTTGGTCCTATTGGTAGGAGAGCTGGTTGACCAGCGGATTGGCATACATTTCCATCAGCGTGGAAAAGATGAAATCGCGATCGCAGTCGGGAATCCGACCGATGTGCTCTTCAATATAGGTCAAAAAGTCCTTTTTGTCCTCCTCGGAATACTCCCCGGTATAATCCTTGCTTTGGTGCAGGAGGTCCCAGGCGATGTAGTTCGAGGGCCACAACTTATAGTTCTGGTGCACGTGCTTGTCCACAATCTCGGCAAGGGTCGAAAACTGATCGTTTTTTACCGTAAGGGCCTCGATGGGATTCAGCTCCTGCTCAAGGGGTTGACCAAAAGCAATGTGCACCCTGCCCTTTCTGCCACGCAGTCCCGTTGCCATATGCATCAGGTCATCGTCCTTGGTCTTTTGATAGTCGGGCTGGTCGCGTTTCATCTGAAACTCCCGGGCTTTGAGGTAATCGCAGGGGTCCAGTTCATAGGAAATGGAAACCGGAACCAGTTTGAGCTCCTTGAAGTTGTTGGTGATGCTGTCCTGCCCGCTGATGTTGAGCATTTTCAGGAGACTGATTTGCGTGCGGTCGTTGCCGTCTTTGGAGCGTCCTTCGCGTTGCGCAATCCATACGCTGTGCTTTTTGTGCGTTAGGGTGTGTCTGATGTAATTCGACAGTTGTCTGGAACTCTCCATCATTTGCTTCAAGGGGAGATTGCGCTTGACAATGAAGGTGCGATTGAGCTTTACCAAATCGGTGATCCAGGGGAAAATCAGTAAGTTGTCGCCGATGGCAATTTCGGTGGTGTTAAAGCCATTTTCAAAGAGCAGTACATTTAAAATCGCCGGATCCAACACAATGTCTCGGTGGTTGGAAAGGAACAGGTAAGCCTCGTTGGGATTGAGCTTATCGAGTCCTTCTACACTGACCCCATTGGTGGTGTTTTGGATCACCTGTTTGACGTAGGCTGAAATGACTTCTTCCTGAAATTGGCGGATGGAGGTCATGTCCATCAATCGCTCCATAAATTGGGTGGGAGGTACTTGGGGGTACAGAAATCCGAGTAGTCTTAGAAATGCGGCTTCGCCCTTAAGACGCGAGAAAACTGTTTGAATCTCATGGTCCTCGTAGGGACGGATGGACTCAAAATCCATAGCTTGTGCTTGTACCATTATGTTTTTTGATGGTTTGCTGCAAAATTACGTTAAACTATTAAGTTATGGAAATTTTGCCGGTTTTATCCGGCTTGTTCCGCACCCTCTTGCAGCAGGTCCCAGTATTCGATGGCGCGACGGGTATGGGGTATTACAATGGTTCCGCCAACGATGTTGGCTACAGAAAAAATCTCCAGCATTTCAGGCGTGCTCACTTTTTGCTCGAAGCATTTTTCGAGGTGGTATTTGATGCAGTCGTCGCAGCGCAGCACCATGGAAGCTACCAGGCCCAACATCTCTTTGGTACGCGAATTCAGTGCTCCATCGGCATAGGTGTTGGTATCGAGGTTAAACAGTCGTTTGATGACCAGGTTGTCGGCACTCAGCAGGCGCTCATTCATTTTGGCGCGGTAATCCCGGAATTCTTCTAAGGCGTTTGGCATTTGATGTTTGTTTTAATACTAAATTAGAGGGCGAAGTTAGTGCTTTCATAACTTTTTTTCAGCTTGGTCGTAAAAATTGAGAAAAACTTAATCTCTTAGCCATGAAACGAATTTTAGTGCCCGTAGATTTTTCCGAAGATTCCGTGTTTGCCGTGGATGTAGCTGTCCAGGTGGCCAATGCTTTTAATGCCAAATTGCGCCTGATGCACGTGCGTACCGGGAGACAATACCACCCCGAATTTGCCAAGGACAATCCGCATTTTGTTATCGACAACAAGGACACGGCCTATGCTGAGTTTCTGACTAAAAGGGCAAAGCTGGCTTATCAGGTCGATCAGGGCCAGGTGGATTTCAAGTTTCGTGAAGGCAACGTGGTTCGGGAGATTAGGAACCAGGCACATTACGACGATTCCCTGCTTATTGTGATTGGTACGCATGGGGTTTCGGGCTTTGAAGACCGCTGGGTGGGGAGTAATGCCTATCGACTGGTGTCTAACGCGCCCTGTCCTGTGCTGGCTGTTCGTAAGCAAATGCAAATAGGTGCGGAACCTAAGATTTTGTTGCCCATCGATACCAAAAAAGTGAGTCGTAAGATTGTCCCCACGGTGGCTGGTTTTGCCAAAGTGATGAAGGCATCGCTGCTGGTGGCCGGCATCACCAAGCGCTCGCGCTGGGCCTTGCCCGGCAGGGTAGCAGCCTACGTAATGCAGGTGGAGCGCTTTCTTAAGAAACGGGCCTTTTTGCCGTATGAAGCCGTTATGGTGGATGGCTCCGATGGACCCCAGGAGTTGCTCGACTACGCGCATCAAAGTAAGGCTACAGTAATTGCGCTGCCGGTACGTCGTACCATAAACCCTTTTGAAAGCATCTTTTATCCCTTTGCCAATGAGTTGCTGAACCGTTCGGATTTGCCCATTCTTGTGGTTCCGGAAGCAGAGTAGTATTTGTCCCCTGCTTGTGTTTTATCCGCTTAAATTACTTATTTTTGCAGTTCAAACAATACCCTTAGGGATTAAAACACCGGCAGATGGGAAAGCTTATTATTGTAATACTTTGGGTCTTTGGCAGTCTGAGTTTGGTGGCGCAGAACGATGTTTTTGAGCGTGTTCAGTCCCGCAGCACCGGCGAGGGACAGGTCAGCATTCGCCAGTCGCCCGGCGTGGAACGCATGATGAAGGATTACCTGCAGAGCAATCGCAGCGCTTCAGGGGTCGAGGGCTATCGCATCCAACTCTACTCAGGCACTGGCAACAATTCCAAGCAGGAGGCCCAGGAAGTCCGGAGCAAACTACTGGGTTTGTTCCCCGAAGAGAATGTTTTTGTGGAGTACAACGCGCCTTTTATGCGGGTGCGTGTGGGGAGTTTCAGGCACAAGCACGAGGCTTTGCCCCTGTTGCGGAAGTTGAAAAGCAGTTTTCCGTCCTGTTACATTGTACGGGACGCATCCATACCACTTAGAGAATTTTAGCCCCGGGCCCGTCTCCATCAGAGATGGGCTTTTTTGGCTATAACGGGTTCAGTCGGTAAATAATCAATGGTTTAGTGCAGAAGAATTATGAGTGAACAGTTGAAGCATGAGTGCGGCATTGTATTGATCCGCTTGTTGAAGCCTCTGGAGTATTATCAGGAAAAATATGGAACCTGGCGCTACGGACTCAACAAACTGTATTTGTTGATGGAGAAGCAGCACAATCGGGGACAGGATGGTGCCGGAGTGGCTAATTTGAAGATTGACCAGCCTTCGGGGAAAAAGTATTTTTTCAGGGAGCGGTCCAATTTGACCAACCCGATACAGGACGTATTCAAGCGCATATTTAAGCACTTTGCCTACGACGACGATCATCATCCCGAATTGTTTCAGAATCCTGCCTGGGCCAAGGAGAATATGCCCTTTGCCGGAGAGTTGTACCTGGGGCATTTGCGTTATGGGACCTTTGGTAACGACGCTCTGGATTACGTTCATCCTGTGATGCGCGAGAACAATTGGCGCTCACGCAATCTGGTGCTGGCAGGAAATTTTAACCTGACCAATACCGATGAAATTTATAATGCCCTTGTGGAGCTGGGACAGCATCCCAAGGATTATTCCGATACGGTCTCCATTTTGGAGAATGTAGGGCATTTTTTAGATGAGGAGAATCAGTTGTTGTTCCGGCAATTTAAGAATGAAGGTTACAGCAATAGGGAGATCTCGGCATTGATCGAAAAGAGTCTGGATGTCCGTAAAATCCTGGAACGTTCGAGTCGCCGCTGGGATGGGGGCTATGTGATTGGGGGACTTTTTGGGCATGGCGATGCCTTTGTTATGCGTGATCCCAACGGGATCCGCCCCGCTTCCTACTATATGGACGACGAAATCGTGGTGGTGGCCTCGGAGCGACCGGTTATTCAGACCGCACTCAATGTTCGCGCCTGTGAGGTGCAGGAGCTGAAGCCCGGTAATGCACTCATTATAAAGAAAGACGGGCGTGTCAGCGAAGAAGTGGTGAATGTGCCCCATGAAAGACGATCCTGCTCTTTTGAGCGTATTTATTTTTCAAGGGGGAGCGATAAAACAATTTATCTGGAGCGTAAGGAGTTGGGGCGCTTGTTGGCACCCCGGGTACTCGAGCGGGTTGGCTACAATCTGCGCGATACTGTTTTTTCTTATATTCCCAATACTGCTGAGACGGCCTTTTATGGTATGATGGAAGGGGTGCGTGAGTATTTGGTGGACTGGCGCATGGAGCAGCTACGCCTTCTGGTGTCTGAGCCGAAGACAGAAGCCATCAAGGAAGTGCTGTCGCTGGAGCCCCGGGTCGAGAAGATTGCCATCAAGGATGTGAAGATGCGCACTTTTATTACTGCTGATTCGTCGCGTGACGATATGGTGGCCCACGTTTACGACGTGACCTACGGCATTGTTAAGAATAAGGTGGATACCTTGGTTATTATTGATGATTCCATTGTGCGCGGAACCACCCTTAAAAAGAGCATTCTTAAGATCCTTGATCGCCTGCACCCCAAAAAGATCATCGTTGTTTCGTCGGCGCCGCAGATCAGATACCCCGATTGCTATGGCATCGACATGGCCCGGATGGGCGATTTTTGTGCTTTTACTGCGGCCATTGAATTGCTGAAGGATACCGGAAGGGCCGGAGTCATTGAGGAAGTGTATCAAAAATGTCTCTCGCAGCGCAATCTTCCGAAGGAGGAAATGGTGAATTACGTGAAAGACATTTACCGACCTTTCAGTGATGAGGAAGTCTCGGCCAAAATTGCAGAAATGCTGACCCCACCGGACATTGATGCGGAGGTGGAGATTTTGTATCAAACGGTGGACAATCTCCATCGGGCCTGCCCCAACGATAATGGCGACTGGTATTTTACGGGCGATTATCCGACTCCGGGAGGCGTGAAGGTGGTTAATAATGCTTTTATCAACTACATGGAGGGTCGCAACACCCGTGCTTATTGTTGATTCAGTACCTGGCGTGCCAAAGAAAGCCAGGTGTAGGCATCTTGAGTATGGGCACCGCAGTATATTTCGCTGCGGCGATGCCCCAATCGTACTACCACGGCATTCGTTTCGGGCAGCACAAATATGTACTGGCCCAGAATGCCGCGCAGATAGGGAATGATTTCGCCCTGCTGCTGCAGCAGCCAGATTTGGTAGCCGTAGTAATTGACTGTGTCGCCATCTTCATCTTTAAGGTGTGTGGCCGGACTCAGGGCTGCGTTGATGTAGGCTTCCGGAAGCAGTTGTTGCCCCTTCCAGTGTCCTTTATTCAGCAGTAATTGCCCCAGGCGTGCAAAGTCGCGTGCGTTGCTGTTGAAGCAGCAGTAGGCTTTTTCCATTCCGTTTTCCTGGTCGAGTGACCAGAGGGCTGCTTGTTCGGCACCCAGGGGGCGCCAAAGCTTTTCTGCGGCATAATCGGCCAGGGACCGACCGGTGGCATTGAGCAGAATTTGTGCCAAAAGCTGGGTATCACCACTGCGGTAACTGAAGGTATTACCCGGTTTTTCTTCGATTTGAAGGCGCTGCAGCAGCTTTTGTAAATCATTTCCGTAGTAGGCCTCCGTAGTAATGGAGAAGGGCGAACTGTAGGATTCGTCCCAACTGGAGCCGGAGCTCATGGTCAGCAAGTGGTCCAAACGCAGACCCTTCCCATGCAGTTTGGGCAGGTCGGGCAAAAGTTCCTCCACCCCCTGTTGGGTGCTTTCTATATTGCCATCGGCAAGGGCGCATCCAATCAGCAGGCTCACAATGCTTTTGGCCATGGAGAAGGAGTTGCCGGGGGCTTCGGGGTCCAAACCCTCCGGATAATACTCATAAAGAATGGAATCGTTTTGGATCACCAGAAAGGCAGTGGTCTCCATGCTTAGTAAGGAGTCGCGCAGTGCCGGTGAAGGTTGCATTTGATTGTAGGCTGCGGACAGTTCCCAGGGCTGGGACAGCCCGGTGCCTACTGTTCGGTTGTTAAATATCTGGTAATCGTAGATGCCCGGTTGTTGGTGAATCAGTGCCTGACGCAGATAGGCAGGCAGGACCAGCCATAAGACAAACAGGGCAACCAGTATGCCCAGGATAAATTTTGCCGAACGTTTCATGGAGCCTGGGTTTTTTATTCTTCGGGCTTCCACGCTCTGATGTAAATGTCGTCGGGGAAGGCCTGGGGTTTGTAAATGGAGCGTTCACCAATGGTTCGGAGGCACTCCTGGATGCCTTCGGCCACACTGGGATGGGGGTAGAATATTTTCAGCACCTCGCGGAGACTGTCGCCCTGATTGATGAGGTGGGCCACCGATACGATGTAGGCCGAGGCCTGGGGGCCGGAGGCACGCATGCCCAAAATCCGCTGATTGTCGTCGTTGCTTACCAATATCTTGATGAAGCCGACCGTGCTGCGCATGGCAATGGCCCGGTTGATGAGCTTGTTGGAGTAATAAGCTGCTTTGTAGGCGATGCCTTTTTTTTGCAGCATTTTTTCGTTGGCGCCAACAGCGGCCACCTCGGGTTTGAAAAACATGAGGGTGCTCATGTGCGAGTAATCCAGAGGATAGCCTGCCTTGCCTACCATTTTCTCTACCGCCTTGCGTCCCTGCAACTCGGCTACACTGTAGAGCTGAGAGTGCCCGCTCACATCACCGGCAGCATAAATGTGGGTAGGTTTGCCGTTTTTAAGCACCTGGCAACTGTCGTTGATGGTCAGGGTACCCCGCTCTGTGGGTACCAGGCCCGCATTTTCTGGTTTTAGGGCTTCGATGGTCGATACCCGCCCAATGGAAATCAGTGCTACATCCACTTCCAACACCTTGCTGTGTCCGTCGGCATAATCGAGAATCACTTCCAGGTAGTCCGGAAGTTTTCGAATGGTGCGCAATTGGGCGGTATGGTGAATGGTCACCCCGTTGCCGGTGAGGTTTTCGGCCACGTAATCGCTGACGTCGTCGTCTTCGTAGGGGAGCACCCGGTTGGCACGGTCGAGCAGGTGCACTTCCGTCTGCTTGAAATTGGAAAAGATGGTGGCGAATTCACAGCCGATGATGCCGGAGCCGATGATGAGAATGCGCTCGGGGAAGTCTTTTAGAGACAGAATGCCGTTGGAGTCGATGATGCGTACCCCGTCGGGTTCCAATCCCGGGTATTCACGGGGTTTGGAGCCTGTAGCAATCAAAAAGTTGGTGCCGGTAACTACTTCTTCACCATCCTGAGTGGCTACCCGCATGCTTCGGTCGTTGATAAAGGAGGCCCAGCCCTGCATCAGGGTGATGCCCCCCTTCTGAGGCTTGGTGCGGGCAAAGGTTTCGATCTGACTCCGCATCTGGTATTGCTTTTCCTTGGCTGCCTGAATTACGGTGTTACGTACCTGGTGGTAGTCTACCGTCAAGGCCCCGGCCCGGTAGCCGCGGTCGACCCGTGCAGCAATGGAATAGTCCAGGGAAAGTTCGTACATGGTTTTGGAGGTCAGGGCACCATGCATAATGCCGGCCCCACCTAAGTGCCCCCCTTCTATGAGACAAACATTCATGCCAAAGTCCACTCCCCGAACTGCGGCTGAAAAGCCGGCGGGTCCACTGCCTATTATAACCAGGTCGTAATGCTTCATACCATTGTTTAATCGTGCGGGTCGTTGGGGTTGTAGGAGTTTACGTGACGGTTGATTTTGGCCTCGTACAATTCCTTAATGGTGATGATGATGCCTGTTTCTTCAACATCTCCAAAGCCATCGTTGACTGCCGTGCCGAAGGATTTCATGGAGGGAGAAAGGTTCATATAGGCATTGATCAGGGGCGGAATGTTTTCGCCCAGCTCCCGCACTTTCTTACTCAATATTTTGTAGTCGTCGGTGTACGACTGGCCGCTGAAAAGTGCTTTTACCACCTCGTCCGGAATGGTCGATTCTACCGGGTTTTTGGGATAAACCAGCTTGTTTTTATCTCTGAAATACAAGCCCATGAAGGAGCGGATTAAATCCCGCGCTTCCTGGTTCGACTGGGTGTACATGGTCACTTTCCCGAAGAAATACTTCATGAAGGGATGGTTTACCATCAGGGAGCCCAGTCCGTCCCATAAATTATCTAGGGCAAAGAGGCTTTTGGCGCCCATTTTACTGCTTTGGTAGTTGGGTTGCACAAAAGAGCGTCCCAGCTCAATGGTGTAGGGCAGGTAATCGTTAATGAACGTTTCCGAAAAATGAAACATTTTTGCGGTGGCAATTTCTATTTCCCCTTTGGCATTCTTTTTTACCTCATTGCCCATGATGTAACGGTAACCTCCCAGGATTTCCTTTTCTGAAGGATCCCAAACGATCAACTGGCGATACGGCACCTCGCTGGTGTCGTAGTCGTCCAGGTCCAGTTCTTTTCCCGTCCCTCCGCCAGCAGATCTGAAACTGAGTTCGCGCAGGCGTCCCACCTCCCTGAGGAGGTTGGGTGCTTCATGGGCCGAGAAATCATAGATTCGGTTGTCCCCCTTGTTGGTCTTGCGCACAAAAATCTCCTTGGTCAGTTCTGCTTCGAGCAGGTCTGTGGGGACTGGGGGAATCAATGCTTTATTGGCTTCCATTCTGATATTAAATTTCGGTGTTGAATTACAAAATTAGTCGTTTTTGGCCAGGGCGTATACGCTTTCCTTTATTTTTTGCGCTAAGGCCTGTGCATCATTGGTCTCCTGAAGTTTTTGCCAGGGAATGGGCGTGCCAATACGAATGTACAGGCGCTGCCCCTTTTGCTTAAACATCTCGTCGGGCAGGTAAAGCATTTCAATGTTGGCTTTAATCCCCAGGCGCTTGCGCCATTTGGCCAGGCGGTAAAAAAAGAGGGTGTTTTCGCCCGAAATATGCACCGGGACAATATCGCGCTGATGCTCGATGGCCTTTTTTACAAAGTTGCGCTTCCATTCCAGGTCCTTAATTACACCGCCTTTTTGCATGCGACTGACCAGTCCCGCCGGAAAGAACAATACCTGGGCATCGGAGCGGTAAGTGTCTTCGAGCTTTCGGGCTGCTTCGCGCGAATGCCCTCCATGCTTATTTACCGGCAGAAAAACATTGTTGAGGCCCTTAATGTTCATAAGGATGTCGTTCACCGGGAATTTAAGATTGGGAAAGCGCTGCCCTATTGCGCTTAAAAATGCGATGCCGTCCATGCCGCCTAAGGGATGGTTGGCAGCAAACAAGTAGCGCTTGTCGGTAGGCAGTTGGTCCAGGCCGCTCACTTTAAATTTTACCCCAAAGTCGTCGAGAATGGCCTGAGCAAAAGGGAGTCCCTTGAGGTGGGTGTTGCTGATGATGATGCGATTGACGTCGTCTTGATGGGTGATGCGCTTCAGATACCGAATAATGAAGCGGGGAATCCATTTCAGCAGTGCCGGGTTTTTGCTGCTTATTACCTGCTCTATGTCAATGAGCAGTTCTTCTTTTTGCTGAAGGTTCGGCTGCACACTCTTGTTTTCTTTCTCCTGCATTGAAAAAGATTTGTTTTAGATGGCACAAGGTACGAAAAAAAAAGAAAATGGTTTCGGAACGACAATAAGGGCAGGCTGTTTCGGTGGGGTAAAAAAAGCAGCTTTTTGGGAATAAAGTGGGGTAAAGTGGTTGATTGTGGGGTAAAAATATATTACCTTTACCCTCCAAAGAGGTGTTTTGTAATGGTCACATTTATAGGCGATTTTGAATGTAAAGCCGATGCCAAGGGGCGCATTGTGCTGCCCGCTGCCTTTAAAAAGGCGGTGGGGCAGGATGAGCAGCGCTTTGTGGTGCGGAAAGATTTGTTTGAAACTTGCCTGGTTTTGTACCCCTATGCATACTGGGAGGAAGAGTTGTTGCGCCTGCGACAACGATTAAATCCTTATAAGCGTGAGCACAAGCAGTTTTTACGCGATTTCTTTAGGGCTTCGGCTGAGGTTCAGCTTGATTCGGGCGGTCGGTTTTTGATTCCCCGTCGTTTGATGGAGCAGGTCGCTGCCGATCGGGAAGTGGTTTTGGTGGGGGTAGATCGTTACATCGAATTGTGGGCGAAGCCCATTTATTCGGCGATGAGCGATAATGCCGTTTCACTGGCCGGACAAGCCGAGTTGCTATTGGGCGGTGCGTCCGCTGACAGTGAGTAAAGAGACCTGGATGGTCTGTCATTTTTAAGCGAATTGTTATGAGTACGACCTATCATATTCCGGTTTTGTTACAGGCCTGTATCGATGGCCTCGACATTAAGCCGGAGGGACGGTATGTGGATTTAACCTTTGGCGGAGGCGGACACAGTCGTGCCATTTTAGAGCGCCTGGGTCCGGAGGGGCGGTTGGTGGTTTTTGATCAGGATCCGGATGCCTGGGAGAATCGGATTGACGACCAGCGCGTCACTTTTGTACGCCACAATTTTCGCTATCTGTATCATTTCTTAAGTTATCTCGACTGTCTTCCGGTGGATGGGATACTGGCCGATTTGGGTGTTTCGTCACATCATTTTGATGTAGCTGAGCGGGGTTTTTCTTTTCGCTTCGACGGGGCCTTGGATATGCGTATGAATCAGGGTGCCGGGCGAAGTGCTGCCGATGTGTTGAATACCGCTACGGAGGAGGAGCTGTTGCGTATTTTTAAGTTGTATGGTGAGTTGAAAGAGGCGCGTCGTTTGGTGAGGGAGGTCCTTGCCTTTAGAGCGCAGCAGCCCTTTGTCAGCACCACCCAGCTGCGTGATGTGGCGTCGAAGTTGGCGCCACGAAAGGATGCTGCCCGTTTTTTATCGCAGGTTTTTCAGGCCTTGCGTATTGAGGTTAATGGGGAAATGGAGGTGCTTCGTGAGATGTTGCAGCAGACGGTGGAGGTGTTGGCACCCGGTGGTCGCTTGGTCGTTATGTCGTACCACTCTCTGGAAGATCGTTTGGTGAAGAATTTTTTGAGGTCGGGTGATATGGATCGGGCGCAGGTGGAGAGTGATTTATTCGGACACCGCTCGCTTCCTTTTGAGCTGGTGAACCGAAAAGTGGTGGTGCCCGATGAGACGGAAATAGCAAATAATCCAAGAGCGCGCAGCGCGCGTTTGCGGGTGGGCCAAAAGATTTAACCAAAAAGTGAAGCTATGTTTTGGAAGCGTATAAAGAACAGTAAGGAATTTGAGTCGGGCAATGAGGTGCTGCAGGACTTGAAGGGCTATTCGCTGAAGGATTTGGTGAGCGGCAAGGTTTTTACACGGACTTCCTTTACTGCGCAAGGCCCATATTTCTTGTTTTTGGTGTTGTTGGCTTTTATTTACATCAACAATCATTATGCGCTCGAAAAACTGTTGAAGCGGCAGGTTGCCCTTAATAAGGAGGTGCAGGAATTGCAGTATGAAGCCATTACCACTTCCTCGGAATTGATGCAAATGAGTCGCCAGTCGGAAGTGATTCGTCGGGTGGAGGCGGCCGGATTGGAGCTGGAGGTGCTGAAAACACCACCCAGAATAATAAAAGCGGACTAGAGCAGGGAGTATGACCATTAAGAGAGACATAATTATCAGATTTGGGTTCATCTTCGCATTGTTTGCGTTGTTGGCCATCTGGTTGTTTTTTCAATTGGTCTCGTTAAAATATTTGAATGCCGAGGAGTGGAAGTCCAAAGCCCGGCAGATTGAGCGAAATGAAAATGAGGTGGCACCTAAGCGGGGCGACATTCTGGACGTAAACGGAATGAAGATTGCCTGCTCGGTGCCCAGTTATCGTTTGTATATGGATTTGCTGGCGGAGGGATTGACCGATGCTAAGTTTAATGGGGCGGTGGATTCTCTTGCGCTGGAGTTGTCGCGCTTTTTTAGGGATAAGGGGGCGTCTGTGTATCGGCGTGAGCTGCAACGGGCGCGTCAACAGGGACGCCGTTACTACCTGGTGCACCCCCGACGTATTTCCTATACCGAGTTACAGGTGGTGAGTCGCTTCCCCCTGTTTAGAGAAGGGCGTAACCGTGGAGGCTTTATACCGGAACAATACGACCAGCGTAAGCAGCCTTTTGGTTCCCTGGCATCGCGTACCATTGGCAAGCTTTACGGAGAAAGTTCCAAAGGGGGACGGGTAGGACTGGAAAGAGCTTACAATGAGGTGTTGCGGGGGACTTCGGGGACCAGTGTGCAGAAGCGCATTTCGGGTCGGTGGGTGCCTGAAGTGGTAAGCCCTCCGGTTGACGGACTGGATGTGGTGACCACATTGGACATAGGCATTCAGGATGTTGCTGAACACGCTCTGCGTACGCAATTGCAAAGGCACAACGCCCGCCACGGGGTGGCCATATTAATGGAGGTGGAAACCGGAGCCATTCGGGCCATGGTTAACTTATACCGGCAGCGGCCTGGTGTTTATACCGAAGATTATTTTAATTATGCCATCGGAGAGGCCTCAGAGCCTGGTTCAACTTTTAAGTTGGCGGCTATGATGGCGGCGCTGGAAGACCGGGTGGTGCGTTTGAGCGATTCCATCGATACCGGAAATGGGGCTTATCGCTTTTACGATCAGGTGATGCGCGACAGTCGTCAGGGTGGCTACGGTCGAATGAGTATGCAGGAGGTCTTTGAAAAATCTTCGAATATTGGCATTTCGCGCCTGATTTTTGAACAGTACAAAGACAACCCACGTCGTTTTGTGGATCGTTTGTACCAAATGGGACTTAACAAACCCTTAGGTATTGAGATTGACGGGGAGGGGCGGCCCGAAATAAAATACCCCGGCGACACCATGTGGTCGGGCACCACTTTGCCTTGGATGGCCATCGGTTATGAGGTTAAGATGACGCCGCTTCAAATATTGGCACTTTACAATGCCGTAGCCAATAAGGGGAAAATGGTTAAGCCGATGTTTGTGAGTGGATTGAGTCGCCACGGCAGGATGGTGGAGCGTTTTTCACCAGAGGTGCTGAATCCTTCCATTGCCAGTCGCGAGACGGTCGAAGCGGCACACCGGCTGCTGCTTGGGGTCGTGGAGCGGGGTACGGCTACGAACATACGAAACAATAACTATTCCATTGCCGGGAAGACCGGAACCGCTCAGGTGGCGAAAGGGGCCCAGGGTTATCAGGCCGGAGGGGTAGAGCACCAGGCCTCCTTTGTAGGTTATTTTCCGGCCGAACGCCCTCGGTATTCGTGTATCGTTGTCGTGGCCAGTCCCTCCAACAACGTTTATTACGGAAATGTGGTGGCTGGTACGGTGTTTCGGGAGATTGCCGACCGGGTTTACGCCACCGGCTTTGATTTTGTGCAGACCGCCGGCTGGAATCCGCCTGCTGAGGATCGGGTTTATCCCTATGCCAAGGGGGGGACCATAACAGAGTTGCACACTATTTTCAGGGAACTGCGAATGCCGGCCTACCAACAACAGGAGATTCACGACTGGGTGTCCACCTTGGCGGTAGACAGTGGGGTGGTGTTCAGACCAAAGCCCATGCCCGGGGGGACCGTTCCCGGCGTGATTGGAATGGGGGCCAAAGATGCGGTGGCTTTGCTTGAGAATGCTGGTCTGAAGGTACATCTTCAGGGAGTTGGAAGAGTCGTTTCCCAGTCGATACAGGCAGGGGGGCCGATACGCAAAGGCAGCACCATATTTATTAAATTGGAATGATGTCGCCCAAAACGGGCAAATGAAATAAGCGTCTATGAAGCCATTGAGTAATTATTTGGAAACCTTGTCGTTGTTGGAACGTCAAGGGAAGGAAGATCCGGAAATTGAAAACATTGCTTTTGATTCGAGGCAGGCCGGAAGGGGTGTTTTGTTTGTCGCCCAAAAAGGGAGTCGTGTCGATGGGCACGACTTCATCGACCAGGCCATTGCTGCCGGTTGTCCGGCCATTGTATGTGAAAAAATCCCTGCGCAATGTCAGCCCGGAGTGGTTTACCTACAAGTGGCCGACTCTTCCGAGGCGCTGGGACAGTTGGCTGCTGTGCATTTTGGGCATCCTTCCCGGGAGCTCAAGCTGGTGGGCGTCACAGGTACCAATGGGAAAACAACCGTGGCTACGCTGTTGTACCGCCTGGCTATGGAGCTGGGCTGGAAGGCCGGTCTGTGTTCAACGGTAGCCAACTATATTGGTGGCAGCAGTCTGCCAGCTACCCATACCACCCCCGACGCCCTCACTTTGCAGGGCCTCTTGCGTCAGATGGTGGATGCCGGCTGCGATTATTGTTTTATGGAGGTGAGTTCGCATTCGGTGGTACAGCAACGCATCGCCGGCCTGCAATTTGCCGGCGGGGTTTTTACCAACTTAACGCACGATCACCTCGATTACCACGGCACTTTTGACGCCTATTTAAAAGCTAAGAAGGGCTTTTTCGACAGTCTCCCTGCAGCGTCTTTTGCGCTGGTTAATGCGGATGACAAAAACGGACCCGTTATGTTGCAAAATTGCAAAGCAAGGGCTAAGTTTTTCTCGCTGCGCGAGTTGGCTGATTTTAGGGTGAAGGTTTTGGAGAGTCTTTTTGAGGGGATGCATTTAGAGCTGAACGGGCAGGAGCTGTGGACCCCCTTCATCGGCCGCTTTAATGCGGCCAACCTGGTGGCTGTTTATGGGGCAGGCGTTTTGCTGGGCTGGAAGGAGGCAGAGGTGCTGACTGCTTTGAGTCGACTTCAGCCTGTGGACGGACGTTTTGAAACTTTGCGTTCGGCCGCTGGCGTTACCGCGGTGGTGGATTACGCGCACACCCCGGATGCTTTGAAAAATGTATTGGAGGCCCTCAATCAGATTCGCGGGGCAGGCCATGCCTTAATTACGGTGGTGGGCGCGGGGGGCGACCGGGATCCGTACAAGCGGCCCATTATGGCAGCTGAGGCTGTAATGGCCAGTACCCGGGTAATTTTAACTTCCGATAATCCCCGAAGTGAGGATCCGGAGCATATTATCGCCCAGATGCTGGAAGGGGTCGCTTCTTCCGAGCGCTCTAAAGTGCTTTCCATTACCAATCGACGAGAAGCCATACGCACTGCCTGTGCCCTGGCCCAAAAGGGCGATGTGGTTTTGGTAGCCGGTAAGGGGCATGAGACGTATCAGGAGATTAAGGGGGTTCGTGCGCACTTTGACGACAGGGAGGTGATCAGGGATTTTTTTGATGAAGGATCTAACAATCTTTAATAAGGTATTATGCTGTTTTATTTGTACGAGTATTTGCAGTCGATAAACTTCCCCGGGGTGGGAATGTTTCCATACATTTCCTTTCGTTCGGGCATGGCGGTTATCTTTTCTCTGCTGATGGCCACTTTCATTGGGAAGTACGTTATTCGTTTGCTGCAGCGGCAGCAAATCGGCGAGGTGGTCAGGGATCTGGGACTCGAAGGGCAGTACCAAAAAAAGGGTACGCCGACCATGGGTGGATTGATCATCATCGCGTCCATATTGGTGCCGGTGCTTTTGTTTGGCCGACTCAATAATGTGTATGTGCTGTTGATGCTGGTAAGCACGGTTTGGTTGGGTGCTATTGGCTTTTTGGACGATTACATTAAGGTATTTAAAAAGAATAAGGAGGGCCTGGCCGGAAGGTTTAAAATCGTTGGTCAGGTTGGCTTGGGCATTATTGTGGGGCTGACGCTTTATTTTAACGATGATGTAGTGGCACGCCTTAAAACTCCGCTGCCTGTTGGTCAGGAGGTCGCTGCAGATGTGGTGGTTCAGGAGGGGCCTGAAGGAAGTGGTACCATGGTGCAGGTGGAGACCATTAAGGCGCCGGTGACCAACGTGCCCTTTTTCAAGAACAATCGCATTGATTATTCGTCTTTGCTCGACTTTTTAGGCGATAAGGCCAAGCCCTGGGGCTGGGTGCTCTTTGTTCTTGTGGTTATTTTTATCATTACAGCCGTGTCTAACGGGGCCAATATGACCGATGGACTGGATGGTCTGGCGACGGGGGTGTCGGCCATTATTGGGGTCACCCTGGGCGTGTTTGCCTATCTTTCGGGTCACACGGTGTATGCCGATTACCTCAACATCATGTTTATTCCGCATTCTCAGGAATTGGTTGTGTTTATGAGTGCCTTTATTGGTGCCACCATCGGATTCCTGTGGTACAATTCTTTTCCGGCTCAGGTCTTTATGGGCGATACGGGCAGTCTCACCCTGGGGGGCATCATTGCGGTCTTTGCCATTTTGGTACGTATTGAATTGCTTATTCCCATTTTGTGTGGGGTGTTCTTGGTCGAGAACCTATCGGTGATGATACAGGTGGGGTGGTTTAAATATACGAAACGGAAGTACGGGGAAGGACGAAGGGTGTTTAGGATGGCGCCCCTGCACCATCATTATCAGATGAAGGGCTATCCCGAATCGAAGATCGTGGTGCGTTTCTGGATTGTGAGCATTATTATGGCGGTGTTGGCAGTGGTTACGCTAAAAATCAGGTAGGTATGCAAAAGGAGGTGGTGGTTTTAGGGGCCGGAGAAAGCGGCGTTGCTGCAGCCTTGTTGTTGAAGGCAAGGGGAATTCCTGTCTTCGTATCGGATCGGGGGCTGCCCTCTGCTTATTTTTTGGCGGAGCTGGAGCAGGCCGGCATTCCTTATGAAGCAGGCGGACACAGTAGGTCTCGGATTTTGGCAGCTGCAGAAGTGGTCAAGAGTCCCGGTATCCCCGATGAGCTGCCGCTGATAAGTCAGCTGGATGCTGCAGGAATTCCGGTGATTTCTGATATTGAACTGGCGGGTCGCTACAGCAAGGCCCATGTGGTGGGCATTACCGGAAGTAACGGAAAAACCACCACGACGCTTTGGTTGCAGCATGTTTTGCAGTCCGCCGGAGTGGATGCCGTATTGGCCGGAAATGTGGGGGTGAGTCCCTGTCGCACGCTGTTGCAGCGTGATCCGGCTGTTTTTGTTACCGAGTTAAGCAGTTTTCAGCTCGACCGAATGTACCGTTACCGTGTAAACACAGCGGTCATTACCAACATTACACCCGATCACCTCGACCGTTATCACCATCGTTTTGAGGAGTATGTGGCGGCGAAATACCGTATCCTGCAAAATCAGACGGGGGAGGATGCCTACCTTTGGTGCAGCGACGATGCGGTTTTGCGTGCTGCGAATGAGCAGTTTTCAACGGCTGCCCGCTCGCTTCCTTTTGGTTCGGAGGACACTACGCCTGGCCGGGTGGAAGGAAATGAGCTGGTGGTGGAAAATAATGGGCTTGTTTTGCGTTTGCCTTTGGCGCAACTGCCGTTAAAAGGCAAGCACAATTTGTACAATGCCATGGCGGTGGCCTTGGCTGCATTGGAACTGAAGGTTCCGGTGGCTCAGGTGGTGGGGGGACTGACTTCATTTAAGGGGGTGCCGCACCGACTGGAGGATTGTGGGGAAGTGGACGGCGTGCGTTACATCAACGATTCCAAGGCCACCAATGTGAATTCGGTTTGGTACGCCCTGGAGAGTATGACCCGTCCGGTGGTGTGGATAGCGGGTGGAACGGATAAAGGCAATGATTATGCTGAGCTGAAGGAGTTGGTGGCTGCTAAAGTGCATACCCTGGTTTGCATGGGGGTGGACAACCGTAAGCTTGAAAAGGATTTTGAGGCTGTGGTGCCTCGTGTGCTCAGTACCCACAGCATGGAGGGGGCCTTGTCTGCAGCCCGAGAATTTGCCCGCAGTGGCGATGCAGTGTTGCTGTCCCCGGCCTGTGCCAGTTTCGATTTATTTAGGAATTACGAGCATCGGGGTGAGCTGTTTAGAGCAATGGTAAAAAAATGGATGGAATGAGCACTTTGCTGAGAAAATATGTAGGTGGGGATAAGGTTATTTGGTTAATCATTGTCCTGTTGTCGGTGGCATCTCTGCTTTCGGTCTACAGTGCAACGGGTTTTTTGGCTTACAAGCATCAGGGCGGCAATACGTCGTACTATATGTTTAAGCAATTGTTTTCCCTGAGTTTTGGGATTTTAATCATGATTGTGGTACACCGCATCCATTACAAGTGGATTGCGCGCTTTAGTCTGATGGCGCTTTACGGGGCCATTGTGCTGTTGCTGATTACTTTGGTGTCGGGGGTGAATTTGAATATGGCTTCGCGTTGGCTGACCATTCCGGGTATCGGCATTACTTTTCAGCCTTCTGAGTTGGCTAAGCTGGCCTTGATTGTTTATGTGGCTAAGGTGCTGGCACAGCACCAGAAGGAAGATGAGCCCGCCCGCGGGGCTTTTAAGCCGGTGATGATTTATGTTGGGATGGTGGCGGGCTTGATTTTCAGGGAGAACCTCTCAACAGCGGCGTTGGTGGTCATGGTGAGTATGGCCATGATGTTTGTGGGGCGGGTTCCTTTGAAGTACCTGTTTGGAACAGGCGCTGCGGCCATAGCGTTGGTGGCGCTGCTGCTGTTGCTGGCTTCACAGGTGAGTTTTCTGCCCAGGGCGCAGACCTGGGCGGCTCGTGTGGAACAGTATTTTCATCCGGAGGAGGCCGATGATGCTTCTTCTTACCAGGTTGATCAGAGTAAAATAGCCATTGCTTCGAGTGGCTTTTTTGGTAAAGGGCCTGGCAACAGTGTGCAAAGGAATTTTATTCCGCATCCTTACAGCGATTTTATTTATGCCATTATTGCTGAGGAGTATGGTTTGGCCGGGGCTTCGCTTATTCTGTTTTGCTACCTGATGCTGTTTTATCGGGTGGGGGTTATTGTGTATGCCAGCAAAAGAACCTTCCCGGCCTTTTTGGTGCTGGGACTGGGTTTGATGTTGGTGTCGCAGGCTTTTATTAATATGGGGGTGGCGGTTGGTATTTTTCCGGTAACGGGACAACCCTTGCCCCTGGTGAGCCTGGGAACCACTTCGGTTTTGTTTACCTGTCTGGCCTTTGGGATAATTCTGGGTGTGAGTCGACAAAATATGCTGCAGGCCGCTCAGGAGCGTGCGGCCCAAGGTGTAAAAACGGAAGAACAGGAAGGGAGTTAGGCGGACTGGTTGTTGGTTGAGCGAGTTTTAGCGTACAATATTTAGATACAAAAAGGCATGGAAAAGAAAGAGGGATTGCGCATCGTCATCAGTGGCGGAGGAACGGGTGGACATATCTTTCCGGCGATAGCTATTGCCGATGCGCTGCGTCGACAGCGGCCCGATTGTGAGTTGTTGTTTGTTGGGGCTTTGGGACGTATGGAGATGGAACGGGTGCCTGCGGCCGGTTACTCCATTGTGGGTTTGCCGGTGGCTGGGTTTCAGCGCAGTTTGAGCTGGAAGAATGTGACTTTTTTCTTTAAGCTGGCTGCAAGTATGCTGAAGGCACGTCGACTGGTGAAATCTTTTAAGCCTCAGGTGGCCATTGGGGTGGGGGGCTATGCCAGCGGCCCTGTTTTACGTGCAGCAGCGGCGCGGGGAGTTCCCACGGTGCTGCAGGAGCAGAACTCCTACCCGGGTGTTACCAACCGGATTCTGGCCCGGAAAGCGGCCTTGGTTTGCGTGGCTTATCCGCAAATGGAACGTTTTTTTCCGTCGACCCGGCTGGTCTTTACGGGCAATCCCTTGCGGGAGGCCTTGTTGCAGGAGCAGGACCGAAAGGCCGCTGCAGCGGCCTTCGGCCTCGACCCCAATCGACCCACTTTGTTGGTAGTGGGGGGTAGTCTGGGTGCCCGCAGCATTAATGAGGGGATTGTAGCGGGTTCAGCGCTGTTGAAGGAGAGTGGCGTGCAAGTGCTGTGGCAAACCGGAAAGCTTTATTACGAAGCCCTGGCGGAGGAACTTAAGGGGGAACTCACTGAGCAGATGGTGATGCAGCCCTTTATTGGGGATATGGCCAAGGCCTATGCCTTGGCCGATGTGGTGGTTTCCCGTGCAGGTGCCGGGACCATTAGTGAGTTGTCTGCTTTGGGGAAAGCGGTTGTTTTGGTGCCTTCTCCCAATGTGGCGGAAGATCATCAGACCAAGAATGCTATGGCCCTGGTAGAGCACGGGGCTGCAGTTATGGTGAAGGATGCCCAAACAAAGGAAGCCTTGGTACAGGAGAGTCTTGTTTTACTTAATGATAAGGAGCGTTTGACAAAGCTTTCGAAGGCCATTTCGGCATTTGCTCGCCCCCGTGCGGCAGACGATATCGCGCTGGAGGTTTTGAATTTGATAGGGGGTAAACAGAAATAGAACAGAAATGATGCAGGTGGAGGAAGTTAAACAGGTATGGCTGGTGGGAATAGGCGGCATTGGAATGAGTGCCCTGGCCCGTTATTTTCATCGTGAGGGAAAGCCCGTGGCGGGTTACGACCGAACGCCTTCCGGGGTGACCGAAGCCCTGGAGAGCGAGGGTATTTCGGTGTTTTTCGATTCGTCCCCGGATTGTATTGCACCGGTTTTTAGAGCGCCGCGACATACCCTGGTCATTTATACCCCTGCTGTTGAACAGGAGCAGGAGCAGCTGGTGTGGTTCAGGAAACAAGGGTTTGAGGTGCTGAAGCGTGCGCAGGTGCTGGGCATGCTTAGTGCTCGCAAGGAGGCGGTTTGTATTGCCGGCACCCATGGTAAAACGACCATTTCTACACTTACGGCCCATCTGTTTCGCCAGAGCAAAGTGGGATGTACGGCCTTTTTGGGAGGCATTTCGAAGAATTACCGCAGCAACTTTTTATGGGACGAGCAATCGCCTTATGTGGTGCTGGAGGCCGATGAGTTTGACCGCTCCTTTTTGTGGCTGAGTCCCTCCCTTGCGCTTATCTCAGCTGTGGATGCCGATCATTTGGATATTTACGGTTCGCATCAGGAGGTGGAAAAGGCCTTTGCTGCCTTTGCCCGGCGGGTTAAACCTAATGGGGTGCTGGTTATGAAGCAGGGCCTTCGGGTGCAGGACGGAGGGAAGACCGATGTAAAAGTGCTTACTTATGCCCTTGAAGATGCAAGTGCAGATTACTATGCCGTTGAGCTGAGCTTGGAGGAGGGGCTTTACTGTTTTAGTTTGCAAACCCCCGGTGGACTAATTCCTGATTTGAAAATGGGGATTCCCGGTTTGCTGAATGTAGAGAATGCCATAGGGGCTATGGCCCTGGCTTTAAATGCCGGTGTGGAAGCCGAAGAAATCCGGGCTGCCTTGTCGGATTTTAAGGGGATTGCCCGACGTTTCGATTTGCATGTAAGCTCCCCCGGTCTGGTGTATATCGACGACTATGCTCACCACCCCGAAGAGATTCGGGCAACTCTGAGCAGCGTTCGCGCGCTGTACCCTGGTTTTCGGCTGTGTGGGGTATTTCAGCCTCATTTGTACACGCGGACACGTGATTTTGCCGAGGGCTTTGCGGAGAGTTTGGCCTTGCTTGATGAGCTGTTTTTGATGGATATTTATCCGGCCAGGGAGCTGCCCCTGCCCGGGGTGAGCGCACAGACCATTGGTGAACTTATCAGAGAGGTGCCGGTTGGCTATGTAGGACCTGAGGATTTGCCCGAAGTCCTTCAGCCCGGAGCGCAGCCTACGGTAGTTTTGACGATGGGGGCAGGCGATATCGATCGCCTGGTACCCCGGATAGCAAAGCATCTGTCTCGTTTGGTCAGCTTGAAGTAGTTGTTCAAAGAAGGCCGGAAGTTGTTGATAAATAATTGGATGCTGTAAAGAGGACCAGCTTTTAAAAACATTATATTTAAGCGGTTAATTGGATTTTGGAGGAAGCTATGATGCGTAAGTTTTTGGGACTGTTGAAGTGGGTATTGTTGCTGGGATATTTCCCGGTGATCTTGGCCTTTGTTGCTTCCAGTCAGCGCAGCATGGTTTGTTCAGAGGTACGGGTAGCTGTGCGTGACAGCATGGAGGCGCGCTTCGTAAGTGCGGAGAATGTTCGGCTTGAGTTGTTGAAATCCTTTCCCGATCTTTTAGGGGCACCGCTTTCATCGCTCAATTTTGAGGAGCTGGAAGCGCATATTGGGCAGCACAGTGCCATCCGCTCGGTAGAAGTTTTCAACAGTGGTTCGGGGGTCGTGCATGTTGAGGTCAGTCAGCATGCGCCCATTTTGCGTGTTTTTGCTCCGGAGGGGACTTTCTACCTCGATGCTGAGGGGCGGCGTATCCCGGTTTCGGACCATTTTTCGGCCCGGGTTCTGGTTGCCAGCGGGGCCATTTCCAAAGATTTGGAGCCGCTTTTAAAGCTGGCGCGTATGGTGGAGGCCGATGAATTTTTAAAGGCGCAGATGGAGCAGCTCTATGTGCGTCGCAACAATGATTTTGTTTTGGTGCCCAGGGTGGGCGACCACCTTATTTTATTGGGGCAACCCGAAGACCTTGCACTTAAGCTTCGCAATTTGCGTTTGTTGTATACAGAGGGGCTCAATCCCAGGGAATGGAACGAGTACCGAACCATTAACCTCAAATATAAGAATCAGATTTTGTGTTCGCGCAGACGCGAATGGTAAGCAAATAGAATGTATTTAACCCGGAATGATATGAACCAGGAACGAAAAATAATTGCAACGGTGGATATTGGAACCACCACGGTAGTGGCCGCCGCAGGCCAAAAGCACAGTGATGGGCGAATGGAAGTGCTGGGCGTAGAAAAGGCCGTTTCTACCGGTGTGAAGCGGGGTGTTATCCTGAATATTGAAGAAACCGTTACGGCCATTAAGCAGGCAGTAGGGGCTTTGGAAGAGCGCCTGGATGTAAAGATCAGCGAAGTGTTTGCCGGGATGGCTGGTTATTCTATGCGGAGTTTTACCAATTCTTGTTACCGTTTTATCAACAAGGAAAGTGAGATCAGCAGCTTTGATTTGGATCAGCTTTTACGCGACAGTCATCGCTTGTCGCTGGAGCCTGGGGAAAAGATCATCCACGTTATTCCCCAGGAGTATTCGGTAGATAAGGAACACAGCGAGAAGAATCCTGTTGGGATGTCGGGTCAGCGCCTGGATGCCTATTTTCACGTAGTCACCGGAAAGGAAACGGCCCTGAGCAATATAGAAAAGTGTATTCAACGGGCAGGCTTAAAGATGAACGGTGTGGTGTTGGAGTCTCTGGCTTCTGCAGAAGGCGTGCTTACCGAAGAAGAGAAGGAGGCTGGAGTGGTTTTGGTAGATATCGGTGGGGGCACCACCGATATGGCCCTGTTTTATGATGGCATCCTTCGGCATACGGCAGTTATTCCTTTTGGGGGGAATGTGGTGACGAGCGACATCAAGGAGGGCTGTTCTGTTTTGTTTAAGCAGGCGGAGTCGCTGAAGGTGCGTTTTGGTTCTGCCATGAGCAGTCTGGCCCGTGAGGACATGGTTATTGCCATTCCTGGCATGCCGGGTTGGGAGCCCAGGGAGATCTCCTTGCGCAGTCTCTCCTGCATCATTCAGGCCCGCATGGAAGAAATTGTTGAGTATGTGGCCCGTCATATTGAGCGTTCGGGTTATTACGACAAATTGGGTGCAGGGATTGTTTTAACCGGCGGAGGCGCTTTGCTCAAGCATCTGCCTCAGCTCATCCGTTTGAAAACCGGACTGGATGTGCGCATGGGCCAACCCCTGCTTTTTCAGGATACGTCTTACGCAGAGGAAGAACTTGCAGGTGAACCTTATGCAACCGCTGTGGGCCTGCTTACAGCATCTGCCGTGTACGCATCGCCTAAGGGAGGGCGTCAGCAATCCTTGTTTGAGGAGGAGAAGCTCGAGACCCCGGTGGAGTCCGTTGAAACGACTGCCCGTAAAGTTGCCAAGGCCAAACCAAAGAAAAGTCGTCTCAACAGAGAAGCGATGCCTGGTGATTTGTTTGGCAGTCTGAAAAGCAAGATTGGAAACACTTTTGCGGGAATGTTCGACGACGACGATGTAGAGATGTAGTCGGTCGGTAGTTATTAGGGATGGCGGTATAAAGAGGAAATATTATGAACGACGATTTGATTAATTTTGAAATACCCGGAAAAAGCACGTCCATCATTAAGGTTATTGGTGTTGGAGGAGGCGGCAGCAATGCCGTCAACTTTATGTACAGTCAGGGCATACGAGATGTTAGTTTTGTTATTTGCAATACCGATGCCCAGGCCCTGGCCAATAGTCCCATTCCCCTGAAGGTGCAGTTGGGGCAGACCCTTACCGAGGGGCGCGGGGCCGGCAACAAGCCCGACCGGGGACGACAGGCGGCTATTGAGAGTACCGAAGAGTTAAGTCGTGTGTTGCAGGACAATACCAAGATGGTGTTCATTACTGCCGGTATGGGAGGAGGCACAGGAACAGGAGCTGCTCCTGTAATCGCCAAAACCGCCAAAGAAATGGGTATTCTGACGGTGGGCATTGTGACTATTCCTTTTAAGTTTGAGGGGAAGGTGCGTATCAATCAGGCCATTGACGGAATTTCAGAAATGGAGAAGAACGTAGACTCCTTGTTGATCATCAACAACGAGAAGCTGCGCGATATGTACGGTGACCTTAAACTGAGCAATGCCTTTGCCAAGGCCGATAATGTATTGACTACAGCGGCTAAGGGAATTGCCGAAATAATAACGGTGCATGGTTACATTAACGTGGACTTTGCCGATGTGGAAACGGTAATGAAGGACAGTGGTGTGGCCATTATGGGCTCGGGCAGCGGGGTGGGGGAATTCCGCGCCATTGATGCCATTCAGGCTGCTCTGGAGTCGCCCCTGCTCAACAACAACAACATCTCAGGGGCAGGTAATATTCTTCTGAACATCACCTCCGGTAAGGACGAGATCACCATGGATGAGGTAGGTAAAATAACCGACTACGTTCAGGACGTGGTGGGGCATTCTGCCTCTATTATCTGGGGTACGGGTAATGATGAAACCCTCGATGATGAGGTGGTGGTGACCATTATTGCAACAGGTTTTGCTTACAGCAATATGGTGGAGCCCGAACCCAGGCAGCCCGGGAAAAAGGTTACCCGTTTGGAAATGGATGCCGAGGGCAACTTGTATAAGGCAGAAGCACCGGTGGGCGACACTTTTGAGGAGGAGATTGATTTTACCGAGGAGGCACCTCGTGTAGTTACCTTTAAGCAGGAAGACGAGGAGAAGCAGCGAAAGATTGAGTTGTTGTATGGCAGCGACAAGGAAGAGGCGGCGGTGGTGAGTAGTGGCGACTCAGAAACAGGCAGTCACGAACCTCGTGTTTTTATTCGTCGCCCCGATGGCTCCCGGGTCTTGGCCGATCCGGATGAACTGTTGGACGACAGTCGGCTTGATCAGTTGGAGCGGGAGCCGGCATACAAGCGCAGGCCGGTTGATCAGGCAGAAAAGGGCCATGGTACCCAGGCACCCCAGGTATCGCGTTTTAGTCTCGATGACGATGGAAAAGGACGGACCACGCTTGGAAACAACAATCGATTTTTGCACGATAATGTAGATTAACTTAAACCGGAGTATTATGCTACTTTTTGATCAGGTAAGCGAAGATATAAAGCAAGCTATGAAGGCGCGGGATGCACTGCGTTTGAACGCGCTCAGGGCTGTTAAAAAGGAGTTTTTGGAGGCCCGCACAGCTAAGGATGCGGGAGGAACTTTGGATGCCGACGCGGAGCTGAAATTATTGCAGAAGATGGTGAAGCAGCGCAAGGATGCAGCCGATATTTTTGTGAGTCAGGGGAGGGTTGAACTGGCCGATAATGAGTTGAAGGAAGCAGAAATTATAGCAGCCTATCTTCCGGCGCAGATGTCGCCCGAAGAACTGGAAGCCGGTATCGCCGCTTTAGTCAAGGAGTTGGGGGCTCAGAGTATGGCCGACATGGGAAAAGTTATGGGCGAAGCCAGCCGCCGTTTTTCCGGGCGGGCAGAAGGTAAGGCCATCTCATCTTTGGTGCGCAAGTTGTTGGCGTAGATCCATGCTTAAACAGCAGGCTGTTTCTTTAAACACAAAAGGCCGGTTGCGCATCGCAACCGGCCTTTGTATTTTAAGCTTGTTTCCGTTTAATAGAAATTGGCTCTGTTATCGGTGATTTCTGCTTTCTCACGAATGGCCTCCAGCAATTGGTAATCAACCTTCATACTGAGGTTCTGGTCCAGTTCGCGACCGATGTTGTCGGCATTAACAGTTATATCCTCGAGCTGCTTCACTTTAACAACATATACGCCATTGTTTCCTTTAAAAGGTTGAGAAACCTGGCCGGCCGGAACCGTAACTGCAGCGGCAGCCAGGGCTGGTTCTACGCCTGCTCCGGGGACCTGGAAGGCGGCAAAACCAATGTTGTCGGCACTCTGAACACTGCTGTTGAAGGCTGCAGCAAGTGTTTCCAAGTCGGCACCAGCTTCCAGTTTTTCCTGCATTTGGGCCAGCAATTGGTCTGCTTTTTTATCGGCAATAAGTTGGCGCTCAATTTGTGTGCGAACTTGCTCAAAGGCGCGAACACCTTCTTCACGCACCTCCGTCAGATGCGCAATTACAAAGCGGTCGCCGAATTCATAAACAGGAGAAAGGTCCCCTTTTTTAGCCTCATAGGTCCAGCGTACCAGCTCTCTTGAGGCTTCCAATCCGCTTACTCCGCGATCGTTGGCGCCAATGGATCGGCCGAAGCGCTTGGTTAGTCCTTCTTCTTCAGCGGCGGTGCTGAATTTTTCCGCACTGTTGTTTTGGGCAGCAAAACGATTGGCCTTGCTGTAAACTTCCTGATAGGTTTTAGAACTGTAGGAGATTTCACGGGCCAGGGTCGCGATCTGGTACTTGGGAGAGGCAGCGCCTTGCTGCTGAATGTGCACGATGTGCACACCAAACTGGCTTTCTACTTTTACAATATCACCGGCTTTTCCGTTAAAGACTGCATCGTTAAAAGGTTGCACCATGATCCCTTCGGTAAACCATCCCAGGTCGCCCCCGTTGATGGCCGAACCCTGATCCTGAGAGTGACGACGCGCCAAATCAGCAAAGTTGCCGCCACTACGCGCCAGGTTCAGTAAGCTGTCGGCCAGTTGATGTGTGGCCTCAGGAGAGGCTTCACGCAACAAAATGTGACGGGCCCTAACCGAGTCGGGCAAATTGTTGATGGCTACCAGGCGAACGGCTTTGTAACTTTCGTTTTCGAGGTAGGGGCCATAAACTTCTCCGACTTGTGCTGTGCGCACAAAGTCCTCAATGCGTGATGAAAACTCGGCCGACCTGTGGTTACGCGCACTGAAAGGTTCATCAGAATTGAGGTTAACGTACTGAACAGGGTCGGTTTCCGGACGTGAAAAGTCGGCCATACGCTCTGTCACCCAGTCGAGGGTGGCTTGACGGTCCTCCTCTGTTGCTTCGATGGGGAAGGTGATGTATTCGATGTCTCTGGCAGCCTCTTGCTTGAAATCATTTTGATTGCGGTTGTAGTAATCTCTGATTTCCTTGCTGGCAATGCTTATGCTGCTGTCGGGAACCGCACTGTAACGGGCCACCACAAAATCGATGTCTGCTTGTTTAGAACGGCTGGCCAGTTCGCTGTCCTTCCAAATGGCGGGGATGTACATGCCATTGCGAAGGAGGGCGGCATATTTGGTGTAAAGGCGCTCATTAATCAGCTGTTCTTCCATCATCATCCAATAGAAATGGGCGCTGGGGTCTTGATTCTTAATCTGTAAGAAGTTAAGTACCTGGTTTTGGTCGAAAACACCGGTTTGCTGGTTGGCAAAAAGTGGATGCTGTCGAATGGCGGGGTGAATGTTACGACCGGCTACCATATCCATCAATTCTTCAGAACCAACGGTGATGCCCAGTTGTTGGTATTGCTCATCCAGCAAAAGCTGATTGACCATTTGGTTCCAGGTTTGTTCGCGGAGGCGGTAGACGTCCTCTTCCGACAGTGTGTTCACACCCCGGTTCATTTTGTTGAACTCTTCCATTTCAGAAACTTTATTCTGAAATTCCTGGATGCTTACCGAAGTGCCATTGATGTTGGCTACCTCCATTTGGCTGCCCGAAAACATCGACCCTCCGGAACTCATGAAGTCCATCATGATGAAAGCAAAAAGCGCGAAGCCAACGAAGATGGCCACAAGAATTCCTCCTTTACTTCGTATTTTTTCTAAAGTTGCCATTCGAAATACAGATTTAATTTTTAGCGTTTTAAAACAGGGTACGAATATACAAAAAAATGTTTTACCACCTTGTTGCCGATCGTTTTGATTGCTTTATTTATGGGGGCGTGTGGGCGGTTTAAGCCGTAGGCAGGGTTATTTGTACCTGTTCTATTTTTGATTTGGAGGCATCAAGAATTTTAAGGGAGAATTGGTCAATGATAATCTCCTGCCCTTTTTCAGGAATGGCCTCGTTGTGATAAAGTATGAGGCCTGCCAGGGTTTCATATTCATCGGAAACGGGTAAGTTGAGATTGTATTTCTCATTCAGATAGTCAATTTCAAATCGACCTGAAAAGCTGTAGCTGTTTTCGCTGATTTGTATTTCGGTAAGGTCAGAGGTGTCGTGTTCGTCGTCAATTTCACCGAAAATCTCTTCCAGAATATCTTCCAGGGTAACAATCCCCGAGGTTCCGCCGAACTCATCCACCACCAATACAATACTTTTGTGTTCCTTGGTGAAGGTCTCCAGCAGTTTGCTGGCGGGCATCGACTCGGGCACAATAGAAATGGGGCTGATTACATTGCGTAATTTTTTGGGATTACGGAAAAGAGCGGATACGTGTACGTAGCCCACTATGTTGTCGATACTTTCACGGTAAATCAGAATTTTGGAAAAGCCGGTTTCCGTAAAACGCTCGCGGAGCACCTCCAGTTCCTCATCGATGTCCACGGCTTCGAGCTCGGTTCTCGGAACGGAGCATTCTCTGACCTTGACCGTGGAAAAATCCAGTGCGTTTTTAAAAAACTTCATTTCTTCCGGCACTTCATCGTCGTCGCTGCCCTTTTCCTGCTCCATAATTAAGTGGTCCAGGTCTATCCGGCCTATTACGATATTCTCCCGTTGCGGGTGCCCGGGCGATTTTATTACTTTTTTTATCAAAAAGTTAGATGTGGACAGCGTCAGTTTTGACAGGGGGTAGAAGAGGGTATAGACGATCCACAAAGGGAAGGCCATAAAGTTGAGGGAGGCGGTAGGATTGAGACGGAAGATGATTTTGGGAAGAAATTCAGCACTGATCAGGATCAGCAGCGTTCCAGCCAGTGTTTGAATAAAGAGGATGCCGAATTCAGAATCGATGAAGCGGGTCAGATAAGGTTCAAGCAGACTGGCCATAAACATTCCATAAATCACCAGTGCAATGTTGTTGCCTATGAGTATGGTCGATATAAAAAGTCCGGGGTTCCGGTGGAAACGGTCGGTGATTTTACTCAGGGAGGGATGTTTCTTCCGGTTGAGTTCGATCATCAGTTTGTTGGTGGACAGAAATGCCATTTCACTGCCGGAGAATACGGCGGAGAACAGCAGGGTGACAAGAAGAACTGAAAGGGTATCCATTTTGTTTTTTTCTGATCACAGTAGGCTGTGGCTTTGTCCTTTGCTCCTATAAGCCACCTGGTTCGCTAAAGGTAATAAATAATTCCCCATCGGCGATCGGCCATAGATGATTTATGGTGCTGTAGGTTCTGAAGCAGAAGATGCAGGCGCTTCCTCAACCTGAAGGATGCCACTGATGTTCTTTATTTTATAATTTTCCATTCTTTCGTCTGATTCAAACCCAGTACCCGTAATGATCTCGGTATCTGTACTGATCTTAATAAACTGGTCCGAATACAGTGTCTTGGCAGACATGTCCCAATACATCAGCTCGGTGTTGATCACCTCACCGTCCAGATTAACGGCCTCAACGTTCTTTCGCAGCTCCCACAAGTCTTTGGTTTGGTGATAGGTGGCCTGTTTGCATTTGATTTGGGCATCGATTTCTTCGAGACTGTTGTACACATACAGATGCAAACCTTCCGGAAACTCAACGGTGGCTTCCTTCCGTTGATCGAACTGTTGCATTACAGGAGTGGTGAAACGGTAGCGAATTTTCCCGGAATCGGTAATGGTGCTGTGCAAATCCCTGTAAGTAATAGTTGGAAGTTCTTCCCTATTGGTCAGCTCCTTGATTTCTTCGGGCTTGTTGGGTGCACAGGAAGGAAAAAAAAGCACGGTGGCAAGCAGCAAAATGCTGCCTGCCACGGTGCTTATCAGATGTAGTTTGTTTTTTCGTTCAGAAGACATGTTTAGCGACTGCGTATGGTCGTTCTTTCATTGATCCATCCTCCTACGGTGTAGGTGGCACCTACTTCCAAACCTTCGAAGAAAATCTCATCGGTGGCCGGAAAGTGGGCTGAGAATGTGGCGATTTGGCCGTTGGCTTCATCTGCCACGTTGCTGTCTACCGATTTGGCCTTCATGAATTTATCCACGGCTGCCCAGTAGGCTGCTTTTTTCTCAATTTCTTTTTCGCCAATGCTGTTGGCTGAAAGCGCATAGGCACGACCGATGGTAAGATAAGGTACCCCCCAGTCGGGACGCGCCTCTATGGCCCTTAGGGCATGGGCGCGAGCCTGAGAATAGCGGTTTTGCGAAAGGAGAATCAGTGCCATCTGATGGAGATACTCTCCTTTTTGTCGGTTGTCGTCGGTAAGCTCAACAGCCTGGTTGAAGAATTCCAGGGCACGCTCAATATCTCCTGCCTTCAGATACATTCTGGCCAGGCCAAAAGCTGAAGCTCCGGAAGGTTCAATGTTATGCTGGTATTCCGATACTTTGTACAGCAATTCAGCGTCCTCACACAGACCCCGTGCCAACAGTTGGCTGACGCGTTTCAGCCAGGCCAGGTCAAATTTGTTGTCCTCCAGTTGGGGCTCATAAATACCGATGATGACATCGCAAGTCGCTGCACCACTGTTGGCAAAGAGACTTTCCACACCGCTTTTTACCTGCTCGTAAACAGGGTGGCGCGACGCGCGCGCCTTATCCTTAAGAACTTGCTCGGTCAGGTCGCTGATTAAGGTATAGTTGTTCACAAGGGTGGCGGCATCAATCTTCCCTGCGCCGTACATATTCACTGCGGTACTCATAAAAGTGGCCAAAAATGCAGGTTGGGCGGCTCTTTTAAGTTGCGTAACGGCGTCGTTCAGCAGGCTGTAGGCCTCTTCTACCACGGCGGGGTCGTTGCGCTTGTATTTGAGCATATCCAGTGCCTTACTCCCTTTTATGGCAGGGGTTGGATAGCGCGGGTGATCGCCAAAATACTCCATACGCTGGTCGTATACCTTCATGAGGTAGGCATAAAGCTCCTCAAATTTTGCAGCGTCTTTATTGGCTTCAATTTTGTCGCTGAGCATTTTCGCTCCATCCAGATAGATGTTGACGGTGGCTGCAGGACACTCTTTGAAAACCACCTCCCACGCGGGAAAAGCAGCTTCAAAGTTTTTGTTTCTGAAATCTTCGGAATAAAGAGAAAGGTTCTTTACACAACGGATACTGTCTTCGCCCACCCCGTATCTGGTGCCCGACTCCAGTCCCGTTTGTGCGGCGGCATAAGTCATGGTCATCAACCACCCCAGTACGATTAATTTTATGGCTTTCATGTCTCTAGTTTTTGATAGTTAGTGTATTGCTTAATCAAATTTTCGTTTAAAGAACCAGTATTCATGCAGGGTGAAACCCAGGGTAAACTTACTGTAGGTTTCTTTCATCTCACTGCTTTGCCCGGTTCCTATGTTTCCGTATTCAAAACCCAGGTTGATGGAAGTGTTGCTTCTTCCAAGTGGTAAACCCAGCCCAAAAGCCATGCCAAAGTCTCTAAGCTGGTTGTTGTTGATTTTGATGTAGTCCTGTGCGTAATGTAAGCCGGCTCTGTAGCGTATGCGTTGATGGTAACGGTTGCCGGTTCTTTCGTTGGGGATAAATTCTGCACCCAATGCAAAATAATTGGTGTTGGCGGTTTGTGTATTGACGTCCGGAAATTGTACATCGGCCCAACGCTCGGTCGAATAGTCGGCAGCCAAAATGAGTTTGTTTTGGATGGTGTAGGACGCTCCGACCCCCAGCTTTAAGGGCATCTCGAAGCTCCTGCTGCGCCAGCTGTCCGAGGAGAAGGAGAGGGTGTCGTTGTTGGTAAACAGGTCGCCCTGAACGTCATAGCCTGTGCCACGGGCCACCAGGTGACTGCTTCTTCCGCTAACTGCTGTTTGCGGTCGAAATACCAGGCCCAGCGTAAGGCTGCGGTTCTCGTCCAGCAAGGTGGTGTATTGTAAGCCAAGGTCGAAGAGTAGGGTTCCGATGTGGTGCTCGGTACGACTGCCATAAATATAGGCGTTGGGGTCACTTACGAAATCCTGAAAAGAGGTGTGTTTGATGTCTCCAAACCAATAGGAGGCATTAATTCCGGCCGACAGCGAGGGGCTGATGCTGTAGGCTACGCTGGCATAAAGGTCAGTGAAGTTACCTTCGCCCTTGATCTGAAGGAGATGGGGGTCGTTATTGGCCGTTTGCAGGGATTGAAAGTCATAGCCCGCCTGCGTGGCCGGTCTGAACCCCAGCGATATGCCCATCTTGGGTCCAACGGCAAATCCGAGGGCAAAATAATCGAAATTCATTTCTGAGAAGGACTCACTGGCTCCGTTTTCTGAAATGTTTTGGGTGAGCGACTGCAGTCCGGTTTCAAAGAAAAAGGACATGGAATCAAGCGCCGAGTAGGAGGCCGGATTCATGTTGTTGAGGTAGCCGGCCGATCGCAGGCCAATCCCTGTTCCTCCCATGGCCTGGTTTCTGCTGAAGCCCTGGGGATTCAACTCGCCCATGCCGTAGCGTGAAAAAGGGGAAGAGGTGCGATTTTGAGATTGAAGAAGGCTGACCGGTATAACTATCATCAGTCCAGAAAGCAGCAGCTTTAGCGTTTTACACATTGTATTCCAATATTCGGTTTAGTCCTACCAGTACTAAATTTTGATTTACAAAGATGGGGTTTTTTAGTTTTCTGGCAAAAAAATCTGAGTCTCCGCCGGTTATTATTGTCTTATCGATACCCCATTTGTCCAGACAGGCGGTGCGGTAGCCCTCCATTTCAAAAACCATTCCATTTATTACTCCGGAGGCAATGGCTTCTTTGGTGTTTTGCCCCGCAAGGGGACAGTTTTCCTGTTTGTCGACCAGCGGCAATCTGCTGGTGAAGCTGTTAAGTGCTTTAAAACGCATGTTTAAGCCGGGGGATATATTTCCGCCATAGTATTGATGGCCATCCAACAGCACTTCGTAGGTCAGGGCGGTTCCGGCGTCAATAATTAACAAGGAAGCTTCCGGAAACTGGAACTGCGCTCCGGCCACAGCGGCAAGGCGGTCCCTTCCAAGGGTTGTTGGCGTTTTGTACCCAATTGAAAAAGGAAGGGGGGTGTTGTTGTCCAGTACAATAAGGCGACCCGAAAACGCCGGCAAGCTGGAGAGATCAAGGGGTTCCCTTACCGAAGAAATGATGGCAGCTTCCGGTTGGTAGTCGCTGATCACTTCTCTCAACCGGTTTTGGTCAGGCCCATCTGCCGTCTCGGCTAAAATTAACTTGTCTTTGTCAAAAATGCCGTATTTAATAGCGCTGTTGCCTTGGTCTATTACTATCTTAATCATTATTTTTGAACACGGTTGAGCGTTTTATGCCGGCAAATTTAGTCTTAAGTGTTTTAATATCCGCACTTGAGTCTTCTTTATTTCAAATTGTTACTAAGTACCTGAGAATATGCGCAGAATTTTGATAGTTGAGGACGATAAGTTTCTTTCGGCGATTTTTGCGCTGTTTATTAAGGACATGGGTTATGAGTTAACGGGGCGTTGTGGATCGGGGACAGAGGCTTTGGAGCTTTGTGCGCGGGAGCGACCCGATGTGGTGTTGATGGACATCCATTTGGATGGAGAGCTGGATGGCATTCAAACTGCTGAGAAGATTCAAAGGGAATTGGAGCTTCCGGTAATTTTTGTTTCGAGCGACACCAGCTCCGGGGTGGTTGAAAGAGCCATTGTGAGTAATTCCTATGGTTATCTGGTAAAGCCGGTGCAGAAGAAGGAATTGGCCATTACCATTGATTTGGCCTACTACAAGCACAAGGCTGTGCTGGATCAAAAGCGGAGAGAGGAGCGTTTTCGCAAATTCTTATCGGATGCACCCGTCCCGGTTGTCATCCTGGAGCAGGGGAAAATCCAATACTTGAATATGGAGGCACTGAATTTGTTTCATTCGCACTATATTGAAGATATGATTGGCCTGCCTTTCCTGAATTTTGTAGCTGAAGATTTCAGGAATGATTTTGCAGGCTATATCGCCCAGGAGGCCATTTCAGGAAAAGTGCCCAAGCGTTTGGGCATACAGGTGTGCGGCTTACATGGCAAACCACTGGATGTGGCCATAAGTGCTTGTTGGATAAGTTTTAACGGGAAGCAGGCTTTGCAGTTGGTTTTAAACGACATTACCGCAGAGCGGGTGGCTGTTCGTGCCTGTAATCATTTTCGTTCGGCCATTTTTGGTGAGTCGGGTGGCATTGTGGTGGTCAATCATAAGGGACAAATCGTGGGACAGAGTCCCGGGTTCAAAACTGTTTTGCCACAAATGGCCGAGGGAGGGAGTCTGGCTGCCTGGCTGGCCGACTTTGCGCCCATTCAAAAGTTGATTGAAGGGGAAGAAGGGGGAACGACTCAGGTGGAGCTGCTGGTTGAACAGAAGACTTATCCTTGCGAAGCCACCGCCATTGGGCGTAACTTTTTGGGCAACCGGGAAATTCTTTTGCGTTTGTTGTCCTAAGCGCTGTTTGCCGATCCTTCTCCAACTCCAACAGGGGTTTTTAATTGTTGCAAAAGCGTCTCCAGCTGAGTTACCTGAGTAAGCTTGGGTACCAACAACCAGAGTTTGTCTTGTTTTTCTTCCATACGCGCCAATTTATGATTGCGCTGCAACCACTGCAGGATGTTCTGAAATACCGACGAGCGGTAGAAGGGGGATTCCTGATTGGAGACAAAGGACAGGCGAACATGATTTCTTTTGTAGCTGATTTTTTCAATGCCCAGAGTAAGTGCTGTAATGCGGATGCTCACAAGGGCCAGCAGTTGCGCTGCTTTTTCGGGCAGAGGCCCGAAACGATCGATCAGGTTCTTTTCAAAGGTTTCCAATTCTTCTTTTTCCTTTATGTTGTCGAGTTCGCGGTAGAGTTCCATGCGCTCGGCGGTATTGGCGATGTAGGTTTCCGGGAAACGTACATCCAGGTCGGTGTCGATCAGGCAGTCGCTTACGAAGCGCAGGTCTTCCGGCACCTTGGCGGCCTGTTGGGGACGCACCTCCAGGTCGGGGAATTCGGTCTCGCGTAGTTCCAACAAGGCCTCTTCCAATATCCGTTGGTAGGTTTCGTAGCCAATGTCGCTGATGAAGCCACTTTGCTCGCCACCCAGCAGGTTCCCGGCTCCACGTATGTCGAGATCCTGCATAGCGATTTGAAAACCGCTGCCCAGGTCGGAGAACTCTTCGAGGATGGTCAGGCGACGACGGGCATCGTTGGTGAGGGTACTCACGGGGGGTGCCAGCAGGTAGCAGAAGGCTTTTTTGTTGGAACGTCCCACCCGTCCGCGCAGCTGGTGCAGCTCACTCAGACCAAACTGATGGGCGTTGTTGATGATGATGGTGTTGGCATTGGGAATGTCCAGTCCCGATTCGATAATGGTGGTGGCTATGAGTACGTCGTAGGTGCCATCAATAAAATCGAGCATGATTTTCTCGAGCGTGGTGCCGTCCATTTGTCCGTGTGCCACTACGGTCTTGATGTCGGGAAGTATTCGCTTAATCAGGTCCTGAATTTCCTGAATGTTTTGAACGCGGTTGTTGATGAAGAATACCTGACCGTTGCGCTCCACTTCGTAAAGGATGGCTTCTTTGATGATGTCTTCGTTGAAACCGTGCAGTTCGGTAAAAATGGGATGGCGGTTGGCCGGAGGTGTGTTGAGAATGCTTAAGTCGCGGGCACCCATGAGCGAGAACTGCAGGGTGCGCGGGATGGGGGTGGCGGTGAGGGTGAGGGTGTCGACGTTGATTTTTAGTCTTTTCAGTTTTTCCTTTACGGCAACGCCAAAGCGTTGCTCTTCATCAACGATGAGTAGTCCCAGGTCTTTAAACTGCACATCCTTTCCAATCAGGCGGTGGGTGCCAATAAGAATGTCGACCTTCCCTTCGCTGGTGTCTTTAAGGGTCTGGCGTACCTCTGCAGGCTTTCGCAGGCGACTGACGTATTCAATGCGTACCGGGAAATCGGACAGGCGCTCGCGAAAGGTGTGGAAGTGTTGAAAGGCCAGAATGGTGGTGGGCACCAAAACCGCCACCTGCTTGTTGTCGCCGGCTGCCTTAAAGGCGGCGCGGATGGCTATTTCGGTCTTGCCAAAGCCCACATCTCCACATACCAGGCGGTCCATCGGTGTGGGCTCTTCCATATCGGCCTTGACGGCCTGTGTGGCCTTATGTTGGTCGGGGGTGTCTTCATAAATAAAGGAGGCTTCCAGTTCGGTTTGCAGGTAAGAGTCGCCCGAAAAGGCATAGCCGGGCTCGGCCTTGCGCCGGGCATAAAGGGCAATGAGCTCGCGGGCAATGTCTTTGACCTTTTTCTTGGTCTTTTCTTTCATTTTGGACCAGGCGGCGTGGCCCAGTTTGTGTACTTTGGGTGGCTCGCCCTCCGAACCCTTGTACTTGCTGATGCGGTGCAGCGAATGGATGTTGACCAGCAGCACATCGTTGTCGCGGTAAACGAGCTGGATGGCCTCCTGGCGAACCCCGTTCTCCTCCATGGTGACGAGTCCCCCAAAGCGTCCGATACCATGGTCGATGTGTACCACATAATCGCCCGGATTCAGTCGCGTCAGCTCCTTCATGGAAATGCTCTGGCGGGCGGTGCGACTCTTATCTGTACGTAAGGTGTATTTATGAAAGCGGTCGAAAAGCTGATGGTCGGTGTAGCAACAGAGCTTCAGGTCGTGGTCGGTAAAGCCCTCATGCAGGGCGTGGCCCAGTTCTTCGTAGTGAATTTTGGCACCCCGGTCCTTGAATATGGCGCGCAGGCGTTCGTGCTGGCGCGGATTGTCGGATAGAATAAAGACCTGGTAACCGGCATCCTGATTTTTGCGGATGTCTTCCTCTACCAAATCAAAATTTTTGTGGAAGAGGGGCTGGGCCTGTGTTTTAAAGCGCAGGGTTTGTTCGGGGCGGAAGCTGCCGGCCTGGTTCAGCAGGAGCAGGGGACGGCCGCTGAGGTCGTGGAACAACTGGTCGCCGTCGACCAGTTGGGTGGGGGCGGGGATTTTCTGGTCGCGACTTTCTGCTTCCACAAGTCGCCCTTGCTTTTCTACCACCTTCTCCATAATCTGATTCATGCGCTCGCGAATCAGGTCGGGGCTGTCTATCCATACCAGCACTTCCGCAGGAAGGGCCTGGGCCAGGGAGGTGAAGTCTTTGCCGTCTTCACCGGCCCCCAACTCGGGAATGAGGGTGATTTCGTCAAAGCTGCTTTGTGAAAGCTGGGTTTCGATGTCGAAGGAGCGGATGCTTTCGACCTCGTCACCAAAAAAATCGATGCGGAAGGGCTCTTCGTAAGAATAGCTGTAAACATCTAAAATGGAGCCGCGTACCGAATAGTAGCCTGGTTCGTAAACAAAGTCGGCTTTTTTGAAACCCAGCTCCTTCAGAAAATCCACGATAAAGAACAAATCGATTTGTTCGCCACGTTGCAGGGTGAGGGTTTGTTGCTCGATAACCCGACTGCCCGGCACTTTCTCGAGCAGGGCCTCGGTGTAGCTGACACAAAACTGTCCCGCCTTAGCCCGTCGCAGTTGCTGCAGGGCCTCGGTGCGCAGAATGAGTTGACTGCTGTCGGGCTGCCCAAATTCGGGGGAGCGTTTGTAGGTAGAGGGTAAGAAAAAGACGCTTTCCTCGCCATGTAACTGCACCAGGTCGTGGTACAAATAGGCCGCAGCCTCCTTGTCGCTCAGCACCAACAACTGCGGGTGCTGGTCCCCGAGGGCCCCTGCCACCAGGGCGGTGGACGAGCCGGCAAGTCCCTTAAGCAACAGGGGCTGCCCGGCGTTTTGCAACCAACGTTGGAGTGTTTCGACCTGGGGGTGTTGCAGATAACGCTCTGCCGGCGTAGGAACGGAACTCATGCGCTAAATTTTTGCACAAAAGTAAGGTTTTTGAAAGTATTTACTTTTATTTTGGCCCAGTCAACTTTTATAATAGAACAAGACCTTAAGATTTAAGCATTAATGCAGGTATATAAATTCGGTGGCGCTTCGGTACAGCATGCCGATGGCGTGCGCAACATCAGCTCCATTGTTCGCTCAGCCGGGCAGCCCTTGGTGGTGGTGGTTTCGGCCATGGGTAAAATGACCAATGCTTTTGAAGAGCTTACGCGCTTTTATTATGATGGGAAGCCGGAGCAGCTTTGGGAAAAGTTTGCTCAGATTGTCGGTTTTCACCATGGTATCATAGCCGATTTGCTGGGTGGGGAAAACGAGAGTGAAGGATTTAACCGACTTCAGGAGCATTTGGCGCAGCGTCTGCAGCAAGCCCCTTCGCTGCATTACGATTTTGAATACGATCAACTGGTGTCCTTTGGGGAGTTGTTTTCTACCAGCATCATCAGCGATTACTGGCAGAAGGTAGCGCTGCAGCATCAATGGGTAGATGTAAGAACAGTGCTTAAAACCGACGATTTGTACCGCGATGCCAATGTGGATTGGGCGCTGACGCAAAAGATGATGCAGGCAACCTTTGATGAGGCCAAAGGAAAGTTGTGGCTTACCCAGGGCTTTCTGGGAGGCACACGCAGCAACCTGAGTACCACGCTGGGTCGTGAAGGCTCTGATTACACGGCAGCCATCATCGCGCACAGCACGGGCGCGGCGTCTGTGGCCATCTGGAAGGATGTTCCGGGCGTGCTTAATGCCGATCCCCGTTGGTACACGGATGCTGTAAAGCTGGATGAACTCTCGTACAATGAGGCCATAGAACTGGCCTTTTACGGGGCGCAGGTCATTCATCCCAAAACATTGAAGCCCCTTCAGAACAAGGGAATTCCCTTGTATGTGAAGTCGTTTATTGCTCCGGACGATCCCGGAACCGTGATTGCAGATGGCCGGGAAGGGGATGCCCGCCAGCCCATTTATATCCTTAAGGATAAGCAGGTGTTTCTGACCGCCTCCCCCAGGGATTTCTCTTTCATCATGGAAGAAAAACTGGTGGAATTGATTTCTTATTTCTCACGCTTTCGCATAAAAATGAACCTGATGCAGAATTCGGCATTGAACTTCAGTGCCTGTTTTGATCACAACGGCGCCACCGATGCACTGCTCGAAGCTTTAAACAGCAACTTTGTAGTGCGCTACAATGAGGGGGTACAACTTTTGACCATCAGACAATACAACCCTGCCGCCATTGATGCCATGACGCGGGGACGGGAAGTCATTGATTCGCAAATTACCCGTAAAGTAGCCCGTTTTGTGTTGCGCTAGTCGGCAGGGGTGTTGAGTCTTATTCTCAGTACCGGTTTGCGACCACGGAGACTGCCGTCGCTGGCATAGAGACTGTAGGCCAGTACCAGGGCGTGGACCTCCTTGTGGAAGCGTTGCTCTCCGGGCAGATAGTACCAGCTTTCTTCAAACTGAAACTCTTCCACCAGGTCCCTATGGTAGTCGTCGGCCTGTTCGCGCCGACGCACCTCCTCGATGCTCAGCGGTTCATTGCTGAAATAGTCGTAGGCCTGCAATCTCCCTTCATAAACTTCATTGAGCAGGAAGTCCGCCATAGGTCGCGGCGCCACATGGCGCAGACGCCAGGCCGACCAGGTATCCAGACTGTCGGTGGCCACCAAATCGACACTGTACACCAGGGTGTCGCTCAGCAAAACGGCGCCTTCGGGCAAGTGAGTAAGGATGGGTGGGCGACTTTGCTCCTGTCTTGGCTCACAAGCCCCCAATGCCATTAACAGCAGTCCCGCCAGGCCAATAAGCATTCTTTTTGGTTTAAAGCTGCTCATTCTTTTCCTTGTTTTTATTTGACAAAGCGCAGGCGTTGCCCACGTACCGATGCATCAATACTGCCTTTATGAAAAACCCTTTGCCCGTTGACCCAGGTGCTTTCCACACTGTGCGCAAAGCTTTGTCCGCTAAAGGGACTCCACTTGCATTTGTAGTGCACGCCTGCATCGCTGATGGTTTGTGCAGCTTTGGGGTCGACCAGCACCAGGTCGGCATGGTAGCCGGTTCTAAGGTAGCCTCTTTTTTCGATGCGAAACAGGGTAGCCGGTGCGTGACACATTTTTTCCACCACGGTTTCCAGGGTAAAAACACCTTGCTCTACCAAGGCCAGCATGGCCAGGAGGGCGTGCGCTACCAGCGGCCCTCCTGATGGCGCAGCAAAATAGGCCTGGTTTTTTTCTTCCAGGGTGTGGGGGGCATGGTCGGTAGCCACTACATCCAGGAGGTTGTTTTTCAGTCCCTCACGCAGGGCCTCCCGGTCGCTTTCTTCCTTTACCGCCGGATTCCATTTGATGCGCGCGCCCAGCCGGTCGTAATCGGCGCGACTGAACCACAGGTGGTGAACGCAGACCTCTCCCGTAATTCTTTTTTCGGCCAGAGGCAGGCGATTGCTCAACAGGGAGAGTTCTTTTTCGGTGCTCAGGTGCAGGATGTGCAGGCGGCTGTTGTAGCGGGTAGCCAGGTCTACCGCTACCGACGAAGAGCGGTAACAAGCCTCGGTGCTGCGGATGTCGGGATGGTAACGGAAGGGCATTTGTTCCCCATACTTTTCACGGAAGAGGGCCGTATTATGCCGGATGGTCGCCTCGTCTTCACAGTGGGTGGCAATGAGCATGGGAATCTCGCTGAACAAGAGTTTCAGGGTTTCCTTGTTGTCGACCAGCATGTTTCCTGTGGATGAGCCCATGAAGACTTTGATGCCGCACACTTCTTCCGGATTAACCTTCAGGACCTCCTGAAGGTTGTCGTTGGTAGCCCCCATATAAAAGGAGTAGTTGGCCAGGGATTTTTCAGCGCCCAAACCGTATTTGGCTTCCAGGGCTTCCAGGGTGGTGGTTTGCGGATGGGTGTTGGGCATCTCCATAAAGGAGGTTATCCCACCGGCTACAGCTGCAGCGGATTCACTGGCGATGTCGGCCTTGTGGGTGAGGCCCGGCTCCCGAAAGTGTACCTGATCGTCGATGGCACCCGGCAGCAACCATTTGCCCTCCGCATCCACCAGTACATCGGCTTTCGGTAAAACCTCCCCTTCCGGAAAAATCCCGGCAATCAGTCCCTCCTTTATAAGCAGACTGCCCTTAAAACTTTTGCCTTCGTTGATAATCAAGGCATTTTTAATCAGTGTGCTGCTCATACTTGTTGTTTATAAGATTTAAAAAAACTGCTCAACTTCATTTTTAATACGCCCAGAACCGCCTCGCTAAAGATGCCTCCGCTCATTTTAGAGCTGCCTTGTTTCCGGTCGGTAAATACTATGGGCACTTCAATAAGGTGAAAGCCATATTTCCAGGCTGTAAACTTCATTTCTATTTGGAAAGCATAGCCCTTAAAGCGAATCTTGTCCAGATTGATGGTCTCCAGCACCCTGCGGTGGTAGCACTTAAAGCCTGCTGTGGTATCCATGATGGGCATGCGCGTTACCAGTCGCACATACACCGAAGCAAAGTACGACATCAATACACGCCCCATAGGCCAGTTGACCACATTAACCCCCGATTTGTAGCGTGAACCAATGGCCAGGTCGGCCCCTTCCAGAGTACAGGCCTCATACAAGCGAAGCAGATCTTCCGGGGGGTGCGAAAAGTCCGCATCCATTTCAAAAATGTAGTCGTAAGCTTTTCCCAGCGCCCATTTGAATCCGGCAATATAGGCCGTTCCCAAACCCTGCTTGCCGGCACGTTCTAGTAGATGTAGCTGCCGGGGAAATTCCTTTTGCATTTTTTTCACCAGGGTCGCCGTGCCGTCCGGCGAGTTGTCGTCGATAATCAGAAGGTGCAGGTTGGTAATGGGTTGGTTCAATACTGCCCTGGTGATGGCTTCAATATTCTCACATTCGTTATATGTGGGGATGATAACTACGCTTGTTGACACTTGAGGCGTTTTAATTGGTTTGTTGCGAAGATACAACAACGAAAATAATTTTGCAGACAGCAAATCTTTTTTCTTGTATTTTTAATGGCTGTTTTGTATCTTTACTGTTCTCACCTTTTGTGAAAGGGTGTTAAAAGTGAAAAGTCTTGCACTTGTTTTTAAGCGCTTTAGCTTTAGAGCCTAAATTTACTTGCTTTATTCGTTTGGAAGCGGTTGAAATTTGGCTTTACTTTGCATCCGCTTTCAAACAGAAAGTATGCAGGCCAAACGCGGCAGGCAGGAGCA
>Ga0209075_1000396_pt1 | contig 42173 bp, 37 predicted proteins | sample Stecom2011_FD_187523 | JGI IMG/M metagenome (GOLD analysis project Ga0209075, IMG submission 187523) | Agricultural soil microbial communities from Utah to study Nitrogen management - Steer compost 2011 (SPAdes) (version 2) | ecosystem: Environmental > Terrestrial > Soil > Agricultural land...
TAAACAAAAGCGGACATTTGGGTCAGGGCTTTTCCCTCATAGACTCCAAGCTAATCAAAGCCGTCTATCTTGAAAAACACAGCAGCTGAGAACCTGATAAATTCCATTTGCCAAATTGGCATACTAAGTTGATCGAGGTGGTTAAGTGTGCCAGAATGGCACACATGGATTGAGTCCTTTGAATAACTATTATCAAGGAAGAGGGTTTTCTTGGGTTCCAGTCGATCCTATCCCACCATCGGTGAAGTATATGATGAACACACTAGGTAAAGACACGCGCTTGGTTGCCCGTGTCGATGAAGAAACGCAGAGACTTATTGCTCATGCAGCAGAGTTAACGGGCCGCAGCTTGAGTCAGTTCCTGATCTACGCTGCAAAGAAAGAAGCACAAGAGGCCGAGCGTCAGGCGCTACAAATCCAGGTTTCCCGGCAAAGTGCTGATCTTATGCTGGAGCTGCTGGATAACCCTGAGCCGATTAACCCAAAGCTTCGGGAAGCTGCACTCAACCACAGGAAGTTGGCTGGTGACTTTAAGAACCGAAGAGATCAGTAAAAAGCACAATCGGCGAGAGTTTGACTGCGGTAAACCTGCACTCAACGAGTTCTTGAAGAAAATTGCGCGGCAAAGCAGCCAGAAGAGGGCGACACGGACTTATGTGCTGATTGAAGATGAGGCCGACCCGACGGAGATTCTGGGTTATTACACTCTTCTTCCCAGCACCCTTGTCTTCCCGCAAGGGCATCCCCTGCAAAAGCGATTTCCGTCGGATCCGCCGGTTTACCGGCTGGCACGGCTTGCGGTTGATAACTCTGTGAAAGGATATGGATTAGGCGCATACCTTTTGATCGAGTGCCTGAGGCGAGTTGTTGATGCGTCGATTTCAGTTGGAGGTATAGGCTGCGCGGTAGATGCCAAGGACGCCGACTCGAAAGGATTCTACGAAAAGTTTGGGTTCGTTGCTATTGATGCCGTTGAGGGTGACTCTTTAGCTCTTTGGCTACCTTTTGAACAATGTTTGGAAGCAGTTGAACTCTCACTCGCAGGTGGTGAACAGTAGCCGGGTTCCGCCCTGTTACTGTGGATCTTGCCGAAAAGAGACGGAGTTTCTCTCGGGCAAGTATTGGCCTATCCGCCTGAATGTTCGCTTTGCGACCATTGCGGTGATTGCGAAAGTTTCTATCCAAGACGTCGATTATTTTCTGGGCGGATTGCACAGTTAACTAACAAGCAAGGCGATTATAGAACCCCTCGATGCGTGATAACGCGTTATCCACTGCTCTGGAATAGCCTTTTTTATTGAGGTAATAGCTGAACTGCACACTTACCCGGTAGCCAGTCTGGAAAGGGCGGCATTCTACAACGCGGGCGCAAACCTTCGATTCATTGATGTACTTACCCTCAAAATCCATATGCAAGCGTGTGCCGGGCTCCAGAGGTCGTGGGCATAGCAAAGCCATTCCGTAGCGGTTCAGATCAAGGCAGGTGGCCTGAAAAGGCTGCTTGTTTTTGGTGAAAAAACCACGTTCCCGAACCTGCACTCTCAGGCAGGAAGCAGGGTAGCGACCTTTGATTCGACGATCTTCGGAAACACTCATAATAAGTCGTCATCCGTTGCATATTTTGTAGTTTTTATAGCCGACGTTAAGACTAAAGAATAATAGTCACAAGATGAAGTGTAATGATTGAAAAAAGTTGAGAACAACAATAAAACAAAAAACGTGAGCTTGGTCACGCGGTGGCAGTTACGGGGTGTTTGCCACAATTCTCTCTCCCGAGCGCGACAGACCGGTTCACAGAACCTACAATGACCGGCCAATGAGTCAACTGTTACAGGACCCAACCTTGAAGTCACTGCCTCTGCATCAGCTTTATAAAGCCTGTGTTCTGAAAGAACTGCCGTTCAAATCCACCAGACAACTGGAGCCGTTGGCAGAAATTGTGGGCCAAAACCGCGCTCAGGAAGCTGTGCGCTTCGCGCTGGCCATGCCCCATGGCGGTTATAACGTATATGCCGTGGGCCGAAACGGTCTGGGTAAGCGCACCATGATGCTGCGCTATCTTGAGCACCACTTGGATACCGAGCAGCAAAGCCACGACTGGTGCTATGTCGCGGATTTTGAGGAGCCCCGTGTTCCCAAGCTTCTCCAGTTGCCCGCAGGAAAGGGCATGCGGCTTAAGCAGGACATGGAAAAGCTCATGAGCCGGTTGGTGAAAGTGATTCCCCAAACCTTCGACAGCGATAGCTTTCTTGAGCGTTCGGAACAGCTGAAAGAAGAATACGGCAAAAAGCAGGAAGACGAGCTTGAGAAAGTGGCCGCTCAGGCCCGCCGTAAAAAAGTCAGCCTGACCATTACGACACCTGGCGGTTACCGCCTTGTGGCGATGAAAGGTGACAAGCCGCATACCGCAGAGACGTTTAAAGAATTAACGGATGCGCAACGCGATAAGTTTGAAGACTCCATCAACAAGCTTGAGAAAAAGCTTCGCCAAGCGCTTCGTAAGCTGGCTGACTGGGAGCAGGAGTATGCAGATAAACAGCAAGCGCTAAACAAAGAAACTCTGGAAGGTATATCTGGCCATCAGATTGATGAGCTGATTGAGAACTACAAAGGCCTTCCGGATGTGGTGGCCTACTTCGAAGCGGTGCGGGCGGATTTGGTTGAGAACCTCGAGATTTTTCTCGACGACAACGAAGAGCAGGCTGCCATTGCCTATGCGTCGCTGGATAAGAAGATGCCGCGGCGCTATCTGGTGAATGTCGTGGTGCACCAGAAGACTAACGAAGTACCTATGGTGGTTGAGGATAACCCCACGTATCACAACCTATTCGGGTACGTTGAGAATGTTACCTACAAGGGCACCGTATTTACTGATTTCTCTCTGATCCGGGCAGGCAGTCTGCATCGGGCCAACGGCGGCTACCTTCTGATGGATGCCATCAAAGTGCTGGAACAGCCCTTCGTGTGGGATGGCCTCAAGCGGGCACTGCGTTCCAAGTCTATCCAGATTAACTCGCTTGAGCGTGAGCTTACGCTCTCTGGCACTATCTCCATTGAGCCGCAAGCTGTGCCGCTGGATGTGAAGCTTGTGCTATTCGGTGACCGTGAAACCTGGATGTTGTTGCAGGACTATGATCCCGAGTTTGCAGAACTGTTCCGGGTGACAGCAGATTTCGAGAACGAGATGTATCGTTCCGAAGACAGTCAGGTCACCTATGCAAAGTTTATTGCCAGTGTTGTCAAAGAAAAGAACCTGCTGCACTGCACCAACAAAGCTGTGGCGCGAATTATAGAATACAGTGCCCGCATGGCCGAGCATCAAGACAGGCTCTCCCTGCATGCCGCCAATATCGCCAACCTGCTCCGGGAGTCGGACTTCTGGGCCAGACAGGCAGATGCCAAGCTCATTCAGGACATTCATGTAGAAAGGGCTCTGGAGAGCGCCAAATACCGAAGTAGCCGTATTCGTGATCAGTTTTACGATTCGATCCGCGATGGTTCTACACTGGTGTCAACCCAAGGCTCGGTTGTTGGTCAGGTGAATGCGCTTTCTGTGCTCTCTACTGGCGGGTTTGAATTTGGCTTGTCCAATCGCGTCACGGCGACCTGCTATTATGGAGACGGTGGCATTATAGACATTGAGCGAGATGTAAAACTGGGCGGCAATATTCACTCCAAGGGCGTGATGATTTTAAGTTCCTGGCTTGCTTCGCACTTTGCCGTCACTGATCCGATGCACCTGTCTGCCAGCCTTACCTTTGAGCAAAATTACGGGGAGGTAGACGGCGATAGTGCTTCGTTGGCGGAACTCTGTGCGTTGATATCCTCGCTATCTCGAATCCCTGTGCGTCAGGAACTGGCCATTACCGGTTCCGTCAACCAGTTTGGTGAAGTGCAGCCGATTGGAGGCGTGAATGAAAAAGTCGAGGGCTTTTTTGCGACCTGTCAGCTTAAGGATGGTCTGACCGGAACACAGGGCGTGATTGTACCAGCCAACAACGTGCAGAACCTGATGTTAGACAGCGAAGTGGTGCAGGCTGTTCGGGATAAGCGCTTTGCTGTTTACTCTGTTTCAAGTGTTGAGGAGGCAGTAACGCTGCTGTTGGGCAAGCCAGCTGGTAAGGCAGACAGCAAAGGCAACTATCCGAAACACAGTGTTTTTGGCATTATCCAGCAACGGCTTGAGCAAATGCGCGAACACGAGCGCCAGGAACATGCCCGGGACGATCAGAAAGATCCGTCAATCCATTGACCGGTCGGCATAATAAAATAGACAGGAGAAAACACCCCCATGACTGATATCCAGCAAACTGTATACGTGGTCGAGGACGACGAAGCCGTTCGTGATTCACTGGAGCTGTTACTGAAATCCGATGGTAAGCCGGTCAAAACCTATGAAAACGCGGCGATATTCCTCAAGGACTACTCCGAAAAAATGGCAGGCTGCATTGTGTTGGATATCCGCATGCCCGGTATGGATGGCATGGAGCTGCAAAAAAAGCTGAACGACAAACACTCCATTCTGCCCATTATTTTTGTGACCGGTCATGGCGATGTGCCCATGGCGGTTGATGCCATGAAAGAAGGCGCAGTGGATTTTATCCAGAAGCCTTATCGCGAAGAAGCGCTGCTTGAGAAGATTGAAGCGGCTCTGGAGCAAGACCTTGAACAGCGTAAAACGCTGGATGAGAAACAGGAGATCATCCGCAGGGTCAAAAGCCTAACGCCCCGGGAACACGAGATCATGGATCGTATGATCGAAGGTCAGGCGAACAAGGTAATTGCTATCGAACTGGAAATCAGCCAGCGCACGGTAGAAATTCACCGTTCCCGGGTGATGCATAAAATGGGTACCCACTCACTCGCACATCTGGTGCGTATGGTGCTGTCCGTAAAGAACCTTATCGACGCGCGGTAATCCCGGCGGCATCATGCGGTTATCTTTTTGACCGGCCGTTTACTATATGACTGCAGCTGTCAGCGAAAATTCAGAGGTTACGGTTCTGCTTGTGGATGATAATCCACAGAACCTGAAAGTTCTCTACGAGACACTCAAAGACAAAGGCTATCGGCTTTTGATTGCCAATGAAGGCGAAAAGGCACTGGATCTTGCCCATCGCCATCAGCCTGAAGTCGTCTTGCTCGACATCATGATGCCTGAGATGGACGGTTACGAGGTGTGCGAACGCCTCAAAGCCGATCCTGAAACAGCCGACTGCGCCGTCGTGTTCCTCTCAGCCCTTGATGATCTGGAAGCAAAAGTAAAAGGCTTTTCCCTCGGCGGTGCGGACTATATTTCCAAACCCTTCCAGTCTCAGGAAGTCATTGCCAGAGTTAAAACCCACGCCAGTGTTATCCGGCTTGAGCGTGAACTGCACGCTCGTAATCGGGAGCTTCAGAGCGATCAGGCGCGCATCCTCAACTCCATCAGTGAAGGCATCTATGGCCTCGATGAGAGCGGCACCATCGAGTTCGCCAACCCTGCAGCCGCCGTCATTATGCGTTGCCCGGTTGAAGACCTGATTGGGCGCAATTTTTTCGAAACGCATTTCTCTACGGCGGCGCAGTGCCCGGATGGTCTCCCTGTTAATGCCACATGCCGTCAGGGTGTTGCCGAAAACCAGCGCGATATACGAATGCTGCGTGCCGATGGCACCGGGTTTCCGGCGGAATACCGGTCTACGCCCAAGCTTGATGGCGAGGATTTACACGGTGCAGTGGTGGTGTTCCGCGATATTACCGCCGAGCTTGAGGGCGAGAGGGCGCTGGAGGAAGCACGAGAGCTTGTTCAGGAGCAGCGTGATCAGCTGGCGCACACGTCCCGTTTAACCACCATGGGTGAAATGGCAGCCGGTGTGGCCCATGAGGTAAACCAACCGCTAACGGCGATTGCGAATTACGCCCGGGTGTCTAAGCGGATGATGGCAGTTGAAAATCCTAATCTGACGCTATTGCAGGAGACCCTCGACAAAATCGAGGCCCAGTCTCACCGTGCAAGTGAGATTATTCGAAGAATTCGCCGGTTCATGAAGAAGCCCGCCACGGGCAAAGAAGTCTTGTCGGTTTCCTCTTTGCTGGAGGATACGCGTCAGTTTGCAGAAGTGGATGCGCGCAATAACGACGGTGCTATCGAGCTTAGTGTGCCGGAGGACATGCCGGATATTCTGGCCGACCCTGTACAAGTGCAACAGGTTGCGCTCAACCTGATACGAAATGCTCTCGAAGCCACGCGCACAGCAGAATCTGACTCGCCAGTGGAAGTAACTGCGCAAGTGACGGGAGACGGCTGTGTTCGGGTTGAGGTGCGTGACTACGGCGTAGGGCTGGCTGAAGATGCCGAAGAAAAGCTGTTTCTGCCGTTCTACACCACCAAAGACGAGGGCATGGGGATTGGTTTGTCCACCTGTCGCTCGCTGATTCAGGCTCAGGGAGGGGAAATAGGTTTTGAGCGCCCCGAGGATGGCGGTGGCGCCCGTTTCTTTTTTACGCTTCCTGTGGCGGCACCGCTCCCCTCATCGAGCGATGAGAGCTCCTGTGGCGCGATTTAAAGCCATTCGATTTGACCGCTGAGGTGAGGCGCATCACCTCTCGCATTCAGTAGTTGATAATCCCATGCCGTTTTTCCTTCCCGCCAGTTCAGGTGCGCTGTGCCCGGCAAAAACACCGGTTTCTTGAACTGGCAGCTAACCTTCAGCGGACCTGATTGCCACCCATCCTGTTGCCCCATAATGGCCAGCGCGTGTGCCTTGCTCCACATGCCATGCGCAATAGCTTTGGGAAAGCCGAAAGCTTTGGCGGTCAGGGCGTGCATGTGAATCAGGTTGCTGTCACCAGAAACTTTTGCGTACTGGCGCCCGATAGACTCTCCTACTTTGATCTCTTTTGTATTCGGGTACTGCTCTAAAGCGGGTGGCGCGGTTTTTTCAGTTGGCTTCCCGTTGGGTTCGGACTGGCGGAACAACATGGTGCTGCTTTCTTCCCAAACCACAGAGCCTGCAGAACTCGCCGTGGTGATCATGTCGAATTCAATGCCTCTGCTGGTTCGCTCCTGCCCGCTTAGGTGCACATCCAGCTTCAGGGCTTCACCCGTTCCAATTTGTCTGTACTGGGTAATGGTATTGCGCAAGTGAACCAAGCCAAGGAGCGGAAGCGGAAAGGTTTTTTCGGTTAGTAACTTCAATTGCAGCGGAAACGCAAGAATATGGGGCCAAGTAATGGGTAGTTGGTTGCTGGGCTGAAATCCGCACACACGCTCGTATTGCTCTAAGTCGGCTCGCGATGTGTGCGCATACAGAAGCGTTGCAGAGAGCTCAGGAATCCTAACGTCGGTTCCGGAAGAGACTTTTTTCGGTAGCGCGGCTTTAGCGAAAAGCGGTAGCAACGTGGGTGGTGTGTCTCTATATACAAGCGTATTCGACATAAGTATTTGTTCCCAATGGTCAAACGATAATTTATGGGCATCAAAGATAAGCAAAAGAAATCGAATGCAGGTGCCCGTTGTGCTCGGATTCTGGTAAAACTGTGAGTCTATGGCCTGATATGCTCTAATGTAAGACGATAGTCTAGGTCGATTTTTTTGCGATTCGGACAGAATTAGAGCCGGGCAGGCCGTTTTCTCAAGCTTGTTGCAAGTCTGGCAAACCCGTCCGGACGACGCATTGACTTAGGGTGTTCCGGCGGGTGTCCGTCGGGCCAAAGTAGTATCCAATAAATACGAAGCGGGATTATATGCAGGAACTACGTGACGCAGGCGTGATGTTGCGCCTTATCTACGAGGCGATGAAGACAAAGGGTATTGATACCGATCTCATATTTAGTCGCTTGGGCGTGGATGCAAACTATGTATACACGGAGCAGCTTCGTACTCCGCATAGCGCCCAGATGTTTTTCTGGCAAGCTGTAGAAGAAGTTTCCGGTGATCCCGATATTGGCCTCCATCTTGGTCAGGTTTTGCCGGTCTATAAAGGTCAGGTTCTGGAATACCTGTTTCTAAGTAGCCCGACGTTTGGGGAAGGCTTGCGGCGTGCAAAGAACTATCAGCGTTTGCTGAGCGACGCGGCTAATACAGATTTTTTCATCGAAGGCGAGAACGCCTATATGTTGCTGGATACCGCCTCCGATGATGTCCGGCGCCTGCGGCATTTCAACGAGTGTTTTGTTCAGGGGTTGATTACGTTTTTCCGATCCATCACCGATAACCAGTTTTACCCGTCGCGGATCGAGTTTGAGCATGATCGCAAAGAAGGGCGCGAGCATGTGGTCGAAGTGTTGGGGTGCGAGGTGGTTTTTGGTGCTGACGAAAACCGTTTGTACTTTCCCACAAGTCTGCTTTCCCACGCGTCCCCACATGCGGAACCGGAACTTTTGGACTTGCACGAGCGCTTTGCCAGCGAGCAGGTTGCTCGTTTGGAGAAAAAGGACATTGTTGGGCAGGTGGAGCGAATCATCGCCGAATTGCTCGATAGCGGCGACGTGACTTTGGATTCGGTAGCAACGCGGTTAGGCATAAAACCCCGCACGTTGCGCACACGGCTTACCGAGGCAGAAACCAGCTTTAATCAGGTACTGGCTGATTTCCGCTACCGTCTTGCTAGGCAGTTGCTGGCGACAACAGACGAGTCGATTGACGAAATTGTATACCTCACCGGATTTTCGGAGCCAAGCACCTTCTATCGCGCGTTCAAGCGTTGGTCTGGTATGACCCCGATTGAGTACCGGAAAACAGCACAGGGCAAAGATGCCATGGTCGATGCTATGTAAAACGCGGGTTTTTTGTTTTTTTTCAGAAAAGGCGTTGACTTAATCAGGCACCTCTTTATAATGCGCTCTCGTTGTCACCGAGCAATCTCCTGAAGTTTGCAACGCTTTGAATGTATTTAGAAAAGCAATCGGTTATAACTGTGGAGCGGTAGTTCAGTTGGTTAGAATACCGGCCTGTCACGCCGGGGGTCGCGGGTTCGAGTCCCGTCCGCTCCGCCACTATTTCGAAAAGCCGTTAGCTAGTTCCTAGCTAACGGCTTTTTTCGTTTTGTGTTCTGCTCAATTGGTCCTGTCTGTTTCTTGCATTTGGAGTCTACCGCTCGGCTGAAGGCAGTTGCTCAGGTAGTCCAGTAACATGCGCACTTTCGGCGATAAGTAGCGATTATGGGGGTAGATGGCCCAAACTCCGTCGTCTTCCTCTTGGCAATGCGCAAGAAGAGGAATCAGTTGGCCTGAATCCAGAGAAGGCTGCACATAATAATCCGGCAGCTGAACAATGCCGATGCCTTTCAGTGCCGCATCAAGCAAGCTCCAGCCACTATTGCATTTTATGTTGCCAGTGATTCGGATATTGCGCGGCTTGCCTTTCTCCTGAAAGCGCCAGTAGTCTAGGTTGCCTTGCAAGCAGTTGTGTTGTTCCAGCTCAGATAGTGAGTGTGGAATCCCATAGCTCGACAAATAATCGGGTGAGGCGCAAACGTAGAGGGTTCTTGATGATAGTCGCTTAGCCATCATGCTTGAAGCCTCAAGCTTGCCCATTCTCACTGCCAAATCATAACCTTCTGCAACGAGATCCAGCGTTTGGTTGGTGAGGTTCATATGCACCTCAAGATCCGGATAACGTAGGGCAAAGTCGTTAACTAAAGGAGCAATAACTTTTTCCCCAAATGTTACGGGCGCCGTCAGTCGTAGTTGGCCTTTGGGAACAAGTTGAAGGTTGGTGACGGAACGTTCGGCCTCTTCAAGCCCATCAAGCACTCTTCGGCACTGTTGATAGTAGATTTGGCCGGTATCCGTCACCGACACTTTGCGGGTGGTTCGATAGAGCAGTTTTGTAGATAGCCGGGCTTCCAGTGCGCTAACTTGGCGGCTGACTTGAGCCGTAGAGATGCCTAGCCTTTTTGCCGCTGCGGTAAAGCTTTGTGCCTCGGCCACCGCTACGAATTCACTAACTCCTTCCCATATCACAATTTTCTCCTTCTAGTTGTTGTGTGGATGGTGGGTAAAGATATACGTAAGACGGCCATACAGCTTATCATTGTTACGTATTAGTAAAAGTGAATTGCCGGTTTGTGGGATTATCTACGCGTCTGGAAATAATATAATGCTTCTATCAACATGGCGGAAGCATTCTGCCTGAGCATTACAACGACTGGAGCGCAATATGACCCAAACAATCAAATCCAAAGCCGCCATCGCCTGGGGCCCGAAACAGCCTCTGTCTATCGAAGAAGTGGATGTTATGCCACCGCAGGCCGGTGAAGTGCGCATTCGCGTTATTGCCAGCGGTGTTTGCCATACCGATGCGTTCACCTTGTCGGGTGAAGACCCTGAAGGAATCTTTCCAACCATTTTGGGTCACGAAGGTGGTGGCATTGTTGAATCCATCGGCGAAGGGGTTACCAGTGTGGAAGTGGGTGACCACGTAATTCCGCTTTACACCCCTGAGTGTGGCGAGTGTAAATTCTGTACCTCTGGCAAAACCAACCTTTGCCAGAAGATTCGTGAAACTCAGGGCAAGGGTCTGATGCCGGACGGCACCACGCGTTTCTCCTTGAACGGTAAGCCTATCTATCATTATATGGGCTGCTCAACCTTTTCTGAATACACTGTGCTGCCTGAGATTGCGCTGGCAAAGGTCAACAAAGAAGCACCGCTTGAAGAAGTCTGCTTGCTCGGTTGCGGTGTGACCACCGGTATGGGTGCGGTGATGAATACCGCTAAAGTTGAAGAGGGTGCCACCGTGGCTATCTTCGGTATGGGCGGTATTGGTTTGTCGGCTGTTATCGGTGCCACCATGGCGAAAGCCAGCCGCATCATTGCCATCGATATTAACGAGAGCAAGTTTGAACTGGCCCGTCAGCTCGGCGCGACCGACTGCATTAACCCAAAGGATTACGACAAGCCGATTCAGGAAGTGATTGTTGAGCTGACTGATGGCGGTGTCGACTATTCCTTCGAATGCATTGGCAACGTGGATGTGATGCGTTCGGCTTTGGAGTGCTGCCATAAAGGCTGGGGTGAGTCAGTGGTCATCGGTGTTGCCGGCGCAGGTCAGGAAATATCTACCCGCCCATTCCAACTGGTCACCGGCCGGGTTTGGAGAGGGTCTGCATTTGGTGGTGTGAAAGGGCGTTCTGAGCTGCCGGGTATTGTAGAGCAGTACATGAGAGGTGAGTTCAAGCTTAACGACTTTATTACTCACACCATGGGGCTGGAAAGGATCAATGAGGCCTTCGATTTAATGCATGAGGGCAAGAGCATTCGTACCGTTATTCACTTTGACAAATAACGAGGAGGGTCGCTTGGGTATGGCGCAGGCGACCATCTATCAGGGAGATTGCAATGAATATTGAGAATCTTAGTCGAAACAAAAGCTTTGGTGGCTGGCACAAGCAGTACAGTCACCACTCAGACACATTGAATTGCGATATGCGATTCGCTATTTATCTGCCGCCGCAGGCTGCCAACGGTAACAAGGTTCCTGCTTTGTACTGGTTGTCTGGCTTAACCTGCACCGATGAAAACTTCATGCAAAAAGCGGCTGCTCACCAAATGGCTGCTGAGTTGGGCGTTGCTATTATCGCCCCTGACACCAGCCCTCGCGGTGACGATGTGGCCGATGACGAAGCCTACGATTTAGGTAAAGGCGCAGGGTTCTATGTTAATGCCACTCAGGCGCCCTGGAACCGGCATTACCGCATGTACGATTATGTGCTGAACGAATTGCCGAATCTCATCGAGTCTGTTTTCCCGGTGAATGATAAGCGGTCAATTTTTGGTCACTCTATGGGTGGTCACGGTGCTCTGGTGCTGGCGATGCGCAACCCCGAGCGCTTTCAGTCGGTATCGGCCTTCAGTCCGATCAGTAATCCGGTAGATTGCCCCTGGGGAAAGAAGGCATTCGCTGCTTATCTGGGTGATGATCCCGACAGCTGGGCTGAATATGACTCCAGCTTGTTGATGAAGAACGCCACGCAGTTTGTGCCTGCGCTGGTAGATCAGGGTGAAGCCGATAACTTTCTGGTTGAGCAGCTCAAGCCGGAAGCGCTGGAGGCTGCAGCGAAGGTGAGTGGTTATCCACTGACTCTGAATCGCCACGAAGGCTATGACCATAGCTATTACTTCATTGCCAGCTTCATTGGTGAACACCTGCGCTTTCATGCTGAGCACTTGAACAAATAATATTAATCCCCGATGCGCTCTGCCGCTTGGGGTCGCTATTACCTTTGTTGGCTACGGGGTGGCCCGGAACTGTTTCCGATGCTCCCCCGGGCTTATTTCAAACCAACGGCGGTAAGCTTTGTGCAATGCCGCCGGGTTGGAAAAGCCCAGTAGCCAAGCGATTTCTGATAACGATGTTTCTGTTTCCCGAATATAGTCCCGCGCCAACTGTTTTCTGGTATCGTCCATCAGTTCTCTAAAGCCTGTGTTTTCAGAGGCAAGTTGTCGTTGCAGTGTCCAAGGCGTAACTCCAAGTTTTGACGCAATCGTCTCAAGGCTCGGTGTTTCTCCTCGAAACAAAGGCGTTAGTAAGCTCTTTACCCTGTCCCCGGTTGTCCACCCTCGTTGGATATCGCGCAATTCCGTTTCACACAATAGCAGCAGTTTCTCGTGCATGGCCGGTTGTGCCAGTAGGGTTGTCTGGCTCCAAATATCTTGACGTACCGCTATGCTATTTGTGGCTGCCCCAAACTGAACCGGGCAACGAAACCAGGCTTCATAAAGCTCATCCATGCCGGTAGAAGGGTATTCAATACAGACTTTCTCCAGCACATCCCATTGCCCGCTCACGGTTCGCAGAAACTGAGTCCAGGCGCTTAGCACTGAGTCAACAACGAAATAATTAAATGCGTTGTAGGGTTGAATGGAATAAAACTGAATGAGCCGTTTTTCGGGATCTGCGGTGGGTGTTCCACGGCTATTCCGGCTGGTCAGCAGGGAATAGTGAATAAGTGTTTGTATAGCGTTGCCCACGGTATTGGCGCACTCACCTGCAATGCCCGGCAATCCCATATCTACAGGTCTGGTCAAGGCGCCAGTGCGCAGCCCCAATGTGGCGTTGCCGCAGGCCTGAATCGCTGCATGCCCAAGTCTCATAAAGCGCGGAATGCTGATTCGAGCCTCAGCGGACGTAAGAGTTTGTGGGCTGAGCTGAAAGTGGCGGGCCAGTTCCTGCGCGTTTACGCCTTCGGCTTCAGCAGCCCGGAGCAATACCGAAATGTGGAGCACGCTGATGTCACCGAGCGGGTGACGGTTTGAAAAGGGCTGAAGGTGTGCTGGTTTCATGTCGATTCGTCACGCGCTGTTTTCTGAGGATAATATATTGTTGTTCAGGGATATTGTTGAACGCAACCTGCATGGGTACTTTAGACATCATCAAAAAAGAGTGGGGCGGTTAAGATCCTGCCTTTGATCACTATGAGGAGACCCGTTATGACGACCAATGCGACATCTGGCCTGGCCAAGTACCCTAACTTGCTTGAACCACTGGATCTGGGCTTTACCAAACTGCGGAACCGTACCCTGATGGGGTCCATGCACACAGGTCTGGAAGAGGCCAAAAATGGCTTCGAACGTCTTGGCGAGTTTTACGCTGAGCGCGCCCGTGGTGGTGTTGGCCTGATTGTAACCGGTGGTATAGCGCCAAACCCGGAAGGCGCCGTTTTTCAGGGTGCCGCCAAATTGACCAACGACGACGAAGTGGAAAAGCACAAGGTGATCACCAGCGCCGTCCACAAAGCGGATGGCAAAATCTGCATGCAGATTCTTCATGCCGGTCGTTATGCTTATTCCCCTGCGTTAGTTGCCCCTTCTGCTATTCAAGCGCCTATCAACCCATTCAAGCCCAAAGAGCTGGATGAAGCCGGTATCGAAAAGCAGATTGAGGATTACGCAGTTTGTGCCCAGCTTGCGCAAAAGGCTGGCTATGATGGTGTTGAGGTCATGGGTTCTGAAGGCTACTTCATTAACCAGTTTATTGTAGCTCACACCAACCACCGCACAGACCAATGGGGTGGCAGCTATGAAAACCGTATCCGTCTGCCTATCGAAATCGTGCGTCGCGTTCGCGAGCGTGTTGGCGAGAATTTCATTCTTGTTTATCGCCTTTCCATGTTGGATCTCATCGAAGATGGCAGCACCTGGGAAGAAGTAGTGCAGCTGGCTAAAGAAATCGAGAAGGCAGGCGCAACCATTATTAATACCGGCATTGGCTGGCACGAGGCACGAGTGCCTACTATCGCCACGTCTGTTCCCCGCGGCGCGTTCACTAAGGTAACCGCACGCCTTAAAGGCGAAGTAAGTATCCCATTGGTGACTACCAACCGTATCAACATGCCGGATGTTGCCGAGAAGATTCTGGCTGAGGGCGATGCAGATATGGTGTCTATGGCTCGCCCATTCCTTGCGGATGCCGACCTAGTATTGAAAGCTGCTGAAGACCGTGCAGAAGAAATCAACACCTGCATTGGCTGTAATCAGGCCTGCTTGGACCACACTTTCAGCGGTAAGCTGACTTCATGCCTTGTTAACCCTCGCGCTTGTCATGAAACGGAACTCACTTATGTGAAAACTGCAACGCCCAAATCGATTGCGGTTGTGGGTGCTGGGCCAGCAGGAATGGCGTTTGCAACCGTGGCGGCAGAGCGTGGCCACAAGGTGACGCTGTTTGATGCCGGTAAAGAAGTTGGTGGCCAGTTCAATGTGGCCAAGCTGATTCCGGGTAAAGAAGAGTTCTATGAGACCCTACGCTACTTCCGCGTGATGCTGGATAAGCACGGCGTAGATGTGCGCCTGGAAACCCATGTAAATGTGGACGATTTGAAGGCGGGTGGCTTTGATGAGGTAGTACTGGCAACAGGTGTGGAGCCACGCACGCCGGATATCGAAGGTATTGATCACCCGAAAGTGATCGGTTATCTGGATGCTCTGCTTGAGCGTAAACCGGTCGGCCAGAAGGTTGCCGTTGTTGGTGCTGGCGGTATTGGGTTTGATGTCTCGGAATTTATCGTGCACAAGGGAACCTCTGCCGCGCTGGATCCGGACCACTTTATGCGGGAATGGGGCGTTGACCTTACGGTAGAGCATCGCGGTGGTATTAAAGGCATGAAAGCAGACGTGCCTGAGCCAGCTCGCGACGTTTTCTTGTTGCAACGCAAAACCTCGAAAGTAGGTAAGAACCTCGGCAAAACCACAGGGTGGATCCACAGAACATCACTCAAAAACCGTCAGGTTCAGATGGTGCCCGGTGTGACCTATCGCAAGATTGATGACGAAGGCCTGCACATCACCGTCACCCCTAAGGGTGCGGAGCAGGGTGAAGATCGCATTCTGCCGGTAGACACCATTATTCTGTGCGCCGGTCAGGAGCCATTGCGTGAACTGCAGGGCGGGCTTGAAGCGGCAGGGCTGCCTGTGCACTTGATTGGTGGTTCAGATGTGGCCGCAGAGCTGGATGCCAAGCGGGCGATTGATCAGGGTAGCCGGTTGGCCGCCGAGATCTAATCACAAAACATTGTAGTTTTTTCCTATGCATCGGAGACTCTCTGACTAGACTATAAAGTCTTAGTCTGCCAGAGAGTCTTTTGATTTTGGGGAGTCTGTAATGGTACCTGCCGGTCAGGCAACCGATGATTATTCGGCCGTATTCTTTATCGAAGGTAATCAGGTGGCCCGGCAGATGCGTGCCAGCGAGTTTGGTGCTTTCCTTGATGGCTATGTTGGACTGTCGGACCTTGCTGAAACCGATGTGAAAGCCGTTCTGGTGGACCTAAGTAGTGATCTTCTGGTGCGCGCCCTTGTGTTTTTCCGTATTTGGTTTGATGAGGAAGGCAGGGCAGACAGCAACTGGAGTGTGCCCATCGAAGAGCTTGCTCGCATGGGTGCAAAAGGGCCAGATATGGGGGGCGGCGCTATTCGCCTCGTATGTCGCAGCCTGTGCCCAAAGCCCAGTTACGCCTCTGAATTGTGGGACCCGGACATGACGCCGGGAAACAACCACTTTCAACTTATCCGCAAAACTGTCAGCGCCAATGCGTTGAAATTCCGCCACGTGCCTCCCGAAGAAGAAAATATCCCGGTGCTACGAGCCGGAGAGAACGAGCCCGCTCCGGATGACGAATCGCGCATTGGCGCTGACCGGGCCCGCTTGGCTCAATTAATTCGCGAACAGCGCTTGCGCATTAAAACCCTGCAAAGCGTGCATCGGGATGTGCTTTCCGATGTTCAGCGAGAGCACCGGCTTGAGCTTAAAGCATTGCGCACTCAGGTTGATGATTTGGAGCAGAAGTACGAGCGGCAACGTCACAGCAATGAACAATTAAAGCAACGTTTGGCTGAGCGTAACCAGCAATACCTGAGCATGCAGGAGCAAGTTGAGTCCAACGGGGCGGGGAAAGACCGGGAAGATGCCAAGGCCATTGCCGAATTGGTCCTGCTCCGCGAACAGCTAGATCGCAAGCAGCGTGAGCTGGAATACAGAGATGAGAAGCTTGTTGCTCTGGAGCAGGAAGTACATGAGCTTCGAAGCCGGGAACCGGCAGAAAATACGGTGATGGGCCACCTAAAAGCAGAGTCCGTATTTTTAGTGGCCTATCGCCCGGGTGTGGGGCATTTGACGCTACCTTACGAAGATATTGAAACCTACTTTAGCAACCCGACAGCCTATGCTGCTGAGCGCTGTGGCATGAACGAACCAGCGTATCTGCAGTGGCTCGCCCATTACGAGAATCCGGTTTGCCAGTATTGTATCGAGAACGAAGAACCTTGCGGCGAGCCACTGTTGCGCGTCAGTCAGCCCGGGGACTTTCGGCCGGGAATCGACAATCGTTGTGAGAACCATCAGCCTTCAAAATAATGCCCCACCTATTGCGTATGCCAGAACTCTTTTCAGTATCCGGGTGACTTTGGGTAGACTGTAGCTCAGATAGTTATGGGTGAGAGCGGGCTTGGTTGTTTAAACCGTATTCCGACATTACAGGAAGCTTCATGGATCAATTCAGAAATATAGGCGTTATTGGCCGCATGGGCAGCGTGAAGGTTGTCGAGTCTCTGCGTCAATTAAAACAATATCTGGTCGCCAACCACTATCACGTTATCCTTGAGGAAGACACTGCCAGCATGCTGCCCGGCCACGGTTTGCAGGTTGCCAGTAAAAAGCTCCTTGGGGAAATATGCGATCTGGTTATTGTGGTGGGAGGTGATGGAAGTCTATTGGGCGCGGCTCGGGAGCTGGCCAAGTCCAAAATTCCATTGCTCGGTGTAAACCGGGGACGGCTGGGTTTTCTAACCGATATTTCACCCGGTGATCTGGAAGAGCGCCTTGGTAAGGTACTTGAGGGTGAATACATTGAAGAAACTCGGTTTTTGCTCGACGGTAATGTAGAACGCAACGGACAACCGTTGGGTTTTGGTACCGCTTTGAACGACGTGGTGCTACACCCGGGCAAATCTACCCGCATGATTGGGTTTGATCTCTATGTTGATGGCCACTTCGTTTACAGCCAACGCTCGGATGGCCTGATTGTCTCGACCCCCACCGGCTCTACCGCTTACTCACTGTCTGCGGGTGGTCCCATAATGCACCCTAAGCTGGATGCCATTGTTTTAGTACCCATGTTCCCGCACACCCTTAGTAGCCGCCCAATTGTGGTGGATGGAAAGAGCGAGATAAAGCTGGTTATTGGGGAAACCAACGAAACCTACCCGCAAATTAGCTTTGATGGCCAGATGAACATTGCCTGCGCGCCGGGCGACATTATTCGCATCGCCAAAAAGCCTTTCAAAATTCGGCTGATTCATCCCACAGACCACAATTTTTACGCCACCTGCCGCGATAAGCTTGGTTGGGCAAATGAAATAGCAGCGAGTTGATCATGGCTGGAAATAATCATACTGCAAGTCGTGGTTACGACATCATCGGCGATATCCATGGTTGTGCACACACCCTCGCGATGCTGCTGGAGCAGATGGGATACAGCAAGGTAAACGGTGTTTACCAGCATCGTCAGCGTCAGGCTGTATTCATCGGCGATATTATTGATCGCGGCCCGAGAATTCGTGAAGCTCTGCATTTGGTTAGGGATATGGTTGAACGCGGTTCGGCGCGTATTGTCATGGGAAACCACGAATATAATGCTTTGGGCTACTGCACGCGGGCCAGGGCGGGCAGTGATAAAACCTGGTTGCGCGAGCACAACCCGAGGCACGACCGGCTGATTCGGGAAACGCTGGAGCAGTTCGACGCCTACCCCCATGAATGGAACGATTTCCTCGAGTGGTTTTACACGATTCCTCTATTCATCGAGGAAGACGATTTCCGTGCGGTGCACGCCTGCTGGGATGACGAGCTCATTCGGAAGTTCAAGCAAGTACAAGGTGGCGCCTGCATTGACGAGGATTTTCTTCATGCGTCTGCAGCAATCGATTCATTTGCCGGTCAGGTAATGGACACCTTGTTGCGTGGAACGGATTTGCGCCTTCCTCCGGGTATGAAAATAACGGGGCGAGACGGCTACGTTCGAGAGTTCTTCCGCACCAAGTTCTGGGCCGATAATCCTCGTACTTATGCAGATGTTGTGTTTCAGCCAGATCCTTTGCCGCCTGAGGTGGCCAACCGCGTACTCACCGAGGACGAACGCAAGCAGTTAATCAGCTATCCGCTGGACGCGCCACCGGTGTTTGTGGGGCATTACTGGATGGACAGTGAGCCTGCTCCGTTAAAATCTAACGTCGCATGCATTGATTTCAGCGCGGTAAAATACGGCCGACTGGTAGCCTACCGAATGGATGGCGAGCGAGAACTTTCCCGCGACAAGTTCGTATGGGTTAACGTTGCTCGGGATCATCAAGACTCCCCGGATTATCCCACCAGTGAGGACAGTGTCGCACGCTAAATGCTAAGCAATAGTAGTGTGGGTCATTAATCTGAACATCCCGCGAGGCAAGGTAGATTGTGTACCGAGTAAAGCAGTTGGATATCAGTGTAGATCTTGGCGGGTTCAGCCAGTGGTTGAGAAGCCAAGGCGTTCCTCACCGAATCAGTGAAGAGGGCGGGTTTCAGGTATTGTGGCTGGAACATTCCGAGCATGCCGAACCCGTTCTGGAAGCGCTTGAGCGATTCCTTGCCGAGCCCGGCATTCGACAGGCGGTTGAGCAACAGAATCACTCGCCGGTGTTTGTGGCTGGACGTTGGCAGCCCTCTCCGCGCCATGCACCTCTGGTATTGGGGATCATTGTGCTTGGCGTGCTGATGGCCTGGTTTACGGGTCTCGGCAGTAATCAGCTCACGGCTAATTTGCTCATTGTCGACCCTAGGGTTTACGACTGGGGCACTATTGCCAGCCGCATCGATGCGCTTGCCGCAACGCTTGTTAGCGGCCAGATCTGGCGGCTTTTTACCCCTGACTTCCTGCACTTCAGTTGGACTCACATTATTTTCAATTCCGTGATGCTATGGTTTCTGGGAAGCCAAATTGAATGGTTTGACGGTCGTGGCCGGTTGGTATCGCTTTTTATAGTGACCAGTCTTCTCTCCAACGGCTTGCAATACATCGTTTCGGGACCGTTTTTTGGCGGTCTTTCGGGCGTTGTTTATGGCATTCTGGGCTATTGCTGGCTAAGTCAACGATCAGTACCGAGGTTCCAGTTCCCGCCAGCGTTGGTAACCTTTGCTGTAGTGTGGATGGTCATTGGCTTCACCCCTTTGCCCGAAATGCTAGGGCTAGGCCGAATGGCAAATGAAGCGCATTTAGGCGGGTTTGTCGCGGGCTTGGCCGTAGCCGCTATTTTGCCGCCACGTAAGAAGCGGCAAGCATAAAAAAACCCCACCAGAGGTGGGGTATAAAAGAAGCAAATTGCTCCTGATGAGAGAGACCAAATGATACGACCGTCGTCATTTGGTAGGGCAATGATAATCATTATCGTTTATATCTGTCAAACGATTCCTCTACTTTTTTATGAAGGTTTGTTCAGGAGAACCGGATGACCTACGAAGAGTTAATCAAGCGACTCGACCCTAACGTTTACCAGAGCCTGCGCCAGTCCATTGAACTTGGAAAATGGCCCGATGGCCGGAAGCTTACGCCGCAGCAGCGTGAAATTAGTCTGGAAGCTGTTATCTACTACGAGAACCTGCATGGTATCCCGGAGCAGGAGCGAGTGGGCTATCTTGATCGAGGCAGTAAGGCTGGCACCGCATGTGACCCGAGCGTGCAGCGTAATCAATCAGGCGGTAACAATATTGATCCTGACCAGTTTGTTGAGGTTAAGTCTTGAGCAACCTTGCAGATGTAACCGGGCGGCTCCGGAAAATGCCTGCCGAAACTGCCGACCCGGTGTCTTATGCGTTAGCTGTGGGCGATGAACGGGTGCCATTGAATGATCTCATAGGTAAGCCCATACGCTTCGATTATGAAGGCGTAATCCGATGTATTAACTGCGACCGAACAACGAAAAAGAGCTTCAATCAAGGCTTCTGTTACCCCTGTTTCCGTAAGCTGGCGGCCTGTGATAGCTGCATAATGAGCCCGGAAAAGTGTCACTACCACTTGGGTACCTGTCGTGAGCCTGAATGGGGTGAAACCCACTGCATGATCGAGCATGTGGTTTATCTGGCCAACTCGTCTGGCCTAAAAGTGGGCATTACCCGCGGCTCTCAGGTGCCAACGCGCTGGATTGATCAGGGTGCGGTGGATGCCATTCCCATGCTGAGAGTGGCGACCCGCCACCTTTCCGGTCTTGTTGAGGTGGCCTGTAAAGCGCACGTTGCGGATCGCACAAACTGGCGCGCCATGCTCAAAGGCGATGTGCCGGAATTGGATCTTGTGCAGGAGCGCCAGAGAATTTTATCCCTCATTACGGATGATATCGCTGCGCTGCGGGAAGAACATGGGCAAGGTGCTATTCGTGAGGTCGACGAGCAAGGGCTTGACCTGACTTACCCGGTACATGTCTGGCCAGCGAAAATCAAAACCCACAATTTGGATAAAACACCGGAAGTAGAAGGGATACTTGAGGGTATCAAGGGGCAATACCTGATACTCGACACCGGTGTGATCAATATTCGCAAATTTACCGGTTACGAAGTTCGTTTCCGGGTGATGGGTGCTTAATTAACCACCCATTCCCGGCCGCTTTTATAAAGCCCGAGTGCCTGCTTTGGACAGGTCTCGGGCTGAGAAATCTGGAGACAATAAATGCGCACAAATCAGCCGAAAACCATTCACCTGAGCGAATACAAAGTACCTGCCTATCTGGTGGACACCGTCGAACTTTGCTTTCAGCTCTACGATGATGGTGCAAGGGTCCACAGCACATTGAGCGTGCGCCAAAACCCGGAATCTAAAGAAGTGTCCGCACCGCTTACGCTAGACGGCGATAGCCTCAAGCTTGAGCAAGTTGAATTGGACGGCAAGGCGCTGGTAGCGGGCAACGACTATGAAGAGACCGGCGAGCATCTCGTTATTACTAGTGTGCCATCCCAGTTCGAATTAACCGTTGTGACCTGGATTGAGCCCCAGAACAATACCCGCCTTGAAGGGCTATACAAATCTTCCGGTATGTTCTGTACCCAGTGTGAAGCGGAGGGTTTTCGCTGCATTACTTATTTTCCCGATCGGCCGGATGTGATGGCTCGATATCGCACCCGCATTGAGGCAGATAAAGCCACTTGCCCGGTGTTGCTGTCGAACGGCAACGACATAGATCGGGGCGATCTGGAGAACGGTCGCCACTTTGTTACATGGGAAGACCCGTTCCCAAAGCCGAGTTATCTTTTTGCTCTTGTAGCGGGCGATCTTGTGGAAAAGCAGGATACCTTCACTACCTGTTCCGGCCGAGACATTGATCTGCATATATATGTTGAACCCCGTAACGCTGCTAAATGCGAGCATGCCATGGACTCCCTCAAGCGCTCTATGCGCTGGGATGAAGAGGTTTACGGTCGCGAGTACGATCTGGATATCTTCATGATTGTTGCGGTGGATGATTTCAATATGGGGGCCATGGAAAACAAGGGCCTTAATATTTTTAACTCTTCATGTGTTTTGGCCAGCCAAGAGACCGCCACTGATCTGGCATTTCAGCGTATTGAGGCCATCGTTGCCCATGAGTATTTTCATAACTGGTCTGGCAACCGGGTAACTTGTCGAGATTGGTTTCAGCTGAGCCTGAAAGAAGGGTTTACGGTATTTCGGGATTCCACCTTTTCGGCTGATATGGGCTCTCCAACGGTCAAGCGCATAGAGGATGTAACACTACTTCGCACTGCCCAGTTCGCAGAAGATGCCGGCCCCATGGCGCATCCGGTACGACCTGCCTCCTACATGGAAATTAGCAATTTCTACACCCTGACGATCTATGAAAAAGGTGCAGAAGTTGTTCGCATGATTCATACCCTGCTAGGGCCGGATCTGTTCCGCAAAGGCAGTGATCTGTATTTCGAGCGCCACGATGGCCAGGCAGTGACCACCGACGACTTTGTAAAGGCGATGGAGGATGCGTCTGGCCGGGACCTCACGCAGTTCCGCTTGTGGTACGACCAAGCAGGCACACCCGTACTGACGGTGTCAGACGAATATGATTCGGAACAAGGCATCTACCGTCTAACGGTTGAGCAGACAATTCCCGACACACCCGGGCAGACCAACAAAAAACCGCAGCATATTCCTTTTGCTCTGGGCCTGCTGGGTGTTGAGGGCGAAGCCTTGCCCCTGCGGCTCGAAAGCACGGGTGATGCAGCAAGCGTGCCGACCGAGCGGGTTCTTGAGCTGACAGAAGCAAGCCACACCTTCGAGTTTCATGGCTTGGCCCAGAAGCCTGTGCCCTCGCTTCTGCGTCACTTTTCTGCGCCCGTGCGGGTGATTTATCCCTGGAGCCGTGAACAGCTGGTGTTTTTGATGAGCCATGATCCGGATGGTTTCAATCGCTGGGACGCTGGCCAACGCCTTGCTGTGGATGTCATCCAGTCACTGGTTAGCTCACCCGAGACGGCGGAGATTGAGCCGCGATTGGTAGAGGCATACAGAGCCTTGCTTGCCGATGTGTCACTCGATCAGGCACTGGTTGCTAAAATGCTGCAGTTGCCCTCCGAGGCCTACCTGATCGAGCTGGCGGATAGCCCGGATGTCGCCGCTATTCACCGTGCACGCGAACGTGTATTGAGCCACCTCGCCACCTCGCTTCGGGATGAGTTGGTGGCCTGCTATCACGCAAATACGGGCGGCGGAGCTTATGAAGTTACGCCGGAGTCCATCGCTCGCCGCAGCTTGAGGAATACAGCATTATCGTGGCTGCTGCTGATTAATGACGATGCGGGTCGCGATCTGGCTGTTAAGCAGTATAGCGATGCCGACAATATGACCGACCGTATAGGTGCATTGCGCGCATTGGTGAACTCCGAATACGCGGCGGAGCGAAGCCAAGCTCTGGCTGACTTCTACGAGCGCTTCCAGGATGACCCGCAGGTTGTTGAACAGTGGTTTGCCGTGCAAGCCTCCAGCGATCGGGCAGGGCAGTTGCCACAGATTCAGGCACTACTAAAGCACGCGGCATTTGACTGGAAAAATCCCAACAAGATACGTTCCGTTATTGGCGTGTTCGCGGGCCAGAATTTGGCGGCATTCCACAATCCAGACGGTTCGGGCTACGGGTTTCTTGCAGATCAGGTGTGCCGGTTGGATGACAGTAATCCGCAGATCGCCGCTCGTTTAGTGGCGCCACTGACACGCTGGAAGAAGTTTGCACCAACCTACAGCGCATTAATGCACAAGGCGCTGGAAAAGATCCGAGATAAGCCCGAGCTGTCAGCGGATTTGTACGAAGTGGTGCATAAGAGCCTTGAAGCCTAAGGTCTTGTGTGAGAAAGCCAGCTGTAATTGAACGTCCTGATTACAGCTGGATACAAAATCGCACTTTCGGTCGATAGACAACCTTGACAGATTGACTAACCTGTTAGAAAGCCTGTGTCTTCAACAGGTAACAATAAAAAAGCCTTTCCACAGGCTTCCAAAATGATTTCAGGGCGATATATGAACTATAAAAAGAGTGCGTTACTCGGGGGCTTGCTCGCCCTCTCGATAGCGTCAACATCTTCATGGGCAGCCGTTTCTTCAGCTGAGGCATCGCGCCTCGGCCAAACCCTGACGCCTTTCGGCTCCCCCAAAGCGGGCAATGAATCCGGCACTATCCCGGAGTGGACGGGCGGTATAACTAAGCCACCCGCTGGCTATAGTGAATCAGGTCAGCATCATATAGACCCTTTCCCGAACGACGAAGTGCTGTTCACCATCACTGCAGCGAACAAAGACCAGTACGCGGCGCATCTTTCAGACGGCGTTCTGGCAATGCTTGAAACCTATCCAACCAGTTTTCGTGTTCCGGTTTACAAGTCCCGTCGTACCCATGCAGTACCCGAATGGGTTGCTAAAAACACCCGTGAGAATGCTGTTAAGGCAGAAGTTGTTGGTACGGGTGAGGGTCTTGATGGCGCCTATGGCGGCTACCCTTTCCCGATTCTGAGTGGGAATGATGAACAAAAAGCTTGGCAGGTTATCTGGAATCATCTTACTCGATGGCGCGGAGTGTCCGGCACTCGTCGCTCTAGTGAAGTTGCTGTGCAAGCCAATGGCGACTACTCACTGGTCACGACCCAGCAAGAGGCGTTTTTCAACTTCTATAATCCAGAGGGCAGCGAGGAGGAGTTGGACAACATTATTTTCTATTACACCTCGTTTACCCAGTCGCCACCACGCCTTGCGGGAAGCGCCATTCTGATTCACGAAACACTGAATCAAATCATTAATCCAAGAAATGGCTGGGGTTATAACGCTGGGCAGCGCCGCGTTCGTAGAGCCCCGAACTTGGGTTATGATTCACCAATTGCAACGGCGGATAACCTTCGCACGGCAGACGATTCAGATATTTTCAACGGTGCTCTGGACCGCTACAACTGGAACTATGAGGGTGTAAAGGAAATTTACGTTCCTTATAACAACTACCGAATTGGCGAAAAAGGCACGCCTTATTCTGAAATTCTCGGCATTTCCCACTTGAACCCGGACCTGACCCGTTGGGAATTGCACCGTGTGCACGTGGTTGAAGCCACCCTGAAAGACGGTGCCCGTCATATCTACGGCAAGCGTCGTTTTTATGTGGATGAGGATAGCTGGAATACACTTTTGCTAGATCAGTATGACGGCCGTGGAGAGTTGTGGCGTGTAACCATGGGTTTGGCAAAAAATTATTATGAACTTCCGGGTGTGTGGACAGTTTTGGACGTCTATCATGATCTACAGGCGCGTCGCTATCACGTGCTCGGCCTAGATACTGAAGAGCCAAATACCCGTGTGCTCACAGAAGAAGTTCCGAACAAGCGCTATTACTCTCCGGCTTCCCTGCGTCGCAGGAGTGTTCGTTAAAGCGCACGCCAGAGATTTACAGTTAAAACAACATAATAGGCAATCTGAATGGCTAAAAGGTTGATGTGCAAGACGCTAGGGGCAGCCTGCCTCGGGCTTTCCATGGTTTGGTCCGCGCCAGCGGCATATGCGCTTGCGGATCTTATCGAAACGCCGGCCCGGCAAACCGACTTGGCCCCATCCAATCTTCTCAATGACGCCGTTCGCGCGGGTGACAGGATAGTGGCGGTTGGTGAGAGGGGGCACATCATATATTCCGATGATGGCGGAAAATCCTGGGAGCAGGGCAGCGTACCTGTGTCTGTCACTCTAACGGCTGTGGACTTCGGAACAGAAACCCATGGCTGGGCTGTTGGCCACAGCGGGGTGGTTCTGCATACCGAGGACGGTGGTGAGAATTGGAGCCTCCAGTTAACGGGGATTGATGCGTCTGAGTTGGCCATTGCGAGCAAGGAAGATCAGATTGCTGCGATGGAAGAGCGCATTGAAGAAGCGCCCGAGTCGGAGAAAGCTGATCTTGAATGGGCAATGGATGATCTGATTTTTGCTATGGAAAACATGCAGTCAGATTTGGATATCGGTCCTGTAAACCCGTTGCTTGGTGTTTGGTTTGAGAACGATCAGCACGGGTTTGTTGTAGGCGCCTACGGAATGATCCTGCGCACGCAAGATGGCGGAAATAGTTGGAGCGATTGGGCACCGAAAATTCAGAATGCCCAAAACTTTCACCTTAACAGCATTACCCGCGTTACCGGTGGTGCACTCGTGATCGTTGGGGAAGCCGGGCAAATCCACGTTTCGGTGGATAACGGTACAACCTGGGAGCGCCGAGAAAGCCCCTATGAGGGTTCTCTGTTTGGCGTCATTGGAACCGGTCAGGTGAACGAGATTCTAGCTTTTGGCTTGCGTGGCAACATGCTGTTTTCAACCGATTTGGGGAAAAGCTGGCGAATGGTGCCGAACAGTGCGGGCGCAACGCTTAATGATGGCGCTGTCGCTGAAGACGGCCGGATAACTTTGGTTGGCAATGGTGGCACTGTGCTTATGAGCGGTAATGGCGCAGACTCGTTTCGTGAGCACTTTCGGGGTGACCGGGCGGGCATAATGAGCGTCGTTCCGGTAGCCGGAACCAATCTTCTCGTTGTCGGTGAAAGCGGCGTGAAGATTACCGATGCGCGCGGAAAGAACCTTCAATAACGCCCTGATGTGGCAACAACCGAAAAAATAATAGAGGGGCTTTTGAATGTCCAACCCGAACCATGACAGGGGTGAACACTACCTGACAACGCCAAAGGCCGAGCCGTTTTTGGAGCGCCTGATTTTCAACAATCGGGCGGTGATCCTCATCGGCTTCCTGATATTAACGGCGTTTTTGGGCTACAACGCGGTAAAAATACAGCCGGATGCAAGTTTTGAGCGAATGATTCCGCTTGAGCACCCGTATGTTATCAATATGTTGGATCACCGGAATGATTTGGAAAACCTCGGCAACTTTGTGCGTATTGCCGTAGAAACCAAAACCGGTGATATCTTCTCTCCTGAGTACATGGAGACTCTAAAGCAGATCACTGACGAGGTGTTCTACCTAAACGGTGTCGACCGGTCTGGCCTGAAAACTCTCTGGACATCAAACGTTCGATGGGTGGAAGTAACGGAACAAGGCTTTCAGGGCGGCAATGTAATTCCCGATGACTATGACGGCTCGCCTGCAAGTTTGGAACAGTTGCGCCAGAATATCCTGCGATCCAACGAAGTAGGTCGGCTGGTATCCGATAATTTCCAGTCTACTATCGTGTACGCGCCTTTGTATGAGAAAAACCCGGAGACTGGCGAGCCGCTGGATTACGCAACGTTTTCTCGAGAGTTGGAAGAAAAAATCCGGAATAAGTACGAAGCGCAAAATCCCAACATCAAGATCCACATTGTCGGCTTCGCCAAAAAAGTGGGCGACTTGATCGAGGGGATTGGTTCGATCGCCTGGTTTGCAGGCATTACGATCCTGCTGACCACGTTGTTACTGTTCTGGTATTCCCGTTGCATCACGGGCACGTTGGTGCCTGTATTTACCTCCATTGTTGCGGTATTCCTGCAGTTGGGCGCTCTGAGGCTGCTAGGCTACGGGTTGGACCCTTATTCGGTACTTGTGCCTTTCCTTGTTTTTGCCATTGGTATCAGCCACGGCGTGCAAATTGTAAACGCTATGGCATTAGAGGCTGCGAAAGGTTTTGATGCGATCACCGCTGCCCGTTTGGCATTCCGTGCACTTTATATCCCTGGCATGTTGGCGCTGATTTCCGACGCATTCGGTTTCCTCACGCTGTTCTTCATCGAAATTGACGTTATCCGTGATCTGGCCATTGCCGCGGGTTTGGGTGTTGCATTCGTTATCATCACCAATCTCGTACTGCATGTACTGATCATGTCGTATCTTGGTATTTCAAAGGGTGGTGTTCGTCATGTACAGAACCACGGCGAAAAACAAGATCGCAAATGGCGGCTGATGTCCTACTTCGCGCATCCGGGCGTCGCACCGATTTCACTGCTTATTGCTGTGGTGGGTTTGGGGCTTGGTCTGTATTACAAGCAGGATCTGAAAGTAGGTGATCTTGATCAGGGTGCCCCTGAGCTGCGTGCTGACTCGCGCTACAATTTGGATAATGCTTATATCATCGACAACTACTCAACAAGTGCCGATGTGCTGGTTGTGATGGTTAAGACACCGGCGGAGCAATGCACCCAGTACAATGTGCTGCGGGCTATGGACTCGCTTCAGTGGGAGCTGCAAAACACCCCTGGCGTCCAGTCCTCCGCGTCGCTTGCCGATGTGTCCAAGATCGTGACCAAGGCGCTGAACGAAGGCAACTGGAAGTGGTATGAGATTTCCCGCAACCAGACCATTATTAACGCGTCCATCCGTGAAGCGCCGTCTGGACTTATCAATACCAAGTGCAGCCTCACGCCTGTACTTGTGTTCCTTGAAGATCACAAAGCGGAAACGCTGGAGACTGTGGTCGAGAGAGTGGAAGTATTTGCCGAAGCTAACAGCAACGACAATCACACCTTCTTGCTTGCAGCTGGTAATGCCGGTGTTGAAGCGGCTACCAATGAGGTTATCGCTAACGCCAAGGATATGATGCTTATCCTGGTGTATAGCGTGGTGAGCTTATTGTGCTTTGCCACGTTCCGCTCTATTCGGGCTGTGCTGTGTATTGTTGTGCCGCTGGGGTTAACCTCGATTCTCTGCGAAGCGATCATGGCTGTGTCGGGTATTGGCATAAAGGTAGCAACCCTTCCTGTGATTGCGCTTGGCGTGGGTATCGGTGTGGACTACGGCATCTATATTTACAGCAAACTTGAAAAATACTTGCTCGAGGGTAAAACGCTTCAAGATGCCTATTTCGAGACCCTGCGCTCTACTGGAAAGGCTGTTATGTTTACCGGTGTAACCTTGGGGCTGGGTGTGGTGACCTGGATCTTCTCACCCATTAAGTTCCAGGCCGATATGGGCTTCCTGCTATTTTTCATGTTCCTGTGGAATATGATTGGCGCAATTTGGCTGCTTCCGGCGCTCGCGCGCTTCCTGCTGCGGCCGGATCAGATGATCGCCAAAGCACGCGCTGCAAAATAGAACTGGCAGTCGCTAACAAAAAGGCCCGCTCAGTCGCGGGCTTTTTTGTTGTGTGCTCAACTGGTTAGCGAGCTAACCCAAGCTTTATTTATGATGTGAAGTGGTCTATGTTCTATTGTGAGCGCGATGCTTGCCCGTGTGCTTAGGCGGGCAGTTGATTACAACGATTAAAAATAAGGAATGATTACATGACACTGAAACTTAAAGCCTCCGCATTTGCAGTTGCTGCGGCTGTTACTTTGGGTGCTGCCTCTACTGCGGTTTCCGCACAAGAGCAGCGCTTTGTTACGATCGGAACCGGTGGTGTTACCGGTGTTTACTATCCTGCAGGTGGTGCTATTTGCCGCTTGGTTAACATGGATCGCAAAGAGCACGGCATTCGGTGCTCTGTGGAGAGCACGGGTGGTTCCGTCTACAACCTGAATGCAATCCGACAGGATGAACTGGATCTCGCAGTTGCCCAGTCAGATTGGCAATACCACGCCTACAATGGCACAAGCCAGTTCAAAGACGACGGCCCTAACAAAAAACTGCGTGCTGTATTCTCCCTGCACCCGGAACCGTTTACCGTAGTAGCCAGCAAGGGTTCAGGTATCAAGAACTTTGAAGACCTCGCCGGTAAGCGGGTTTCTGTAGGCAATCCGGGTTCCGGCCAGCGCGCCACAGCAGAAGTGCTGATGGACGAAATGGGCTGGACCATGGATAAGTTCTCTCTGGCGGCCGAGCTAAAGGCTGCTGAGCAATCTCAGGCGCTGTGTGACGGCAACATTGATGCCTTCTTCTACACTGTTGGTCACCCCTCCGGTGCTATCAAGGAAGCGACCACATCATGCGACAGTACTCTGGTTAACGTGTACAACGACTCAGCCAAAAAACTGATCGATGACAACCCGTACTACCGGAAAGCTGTGATTCCTGGCGGTATGTACCGCGGCTCTGACAACGACGTAACCACCTTTGGTGTGGCTGCAACGTTTGTGTCGTCTACCGACGTACCTGACGACGTAGTGTACGAAGTGGTCAAGGCAGTGTTTGAAAACTTTGACAGCTTTAAGCGTTTGCACCCAGCCTTCGCAAACCTGAAGAAGGAAGAAATGGTATCCGATGCTTTGAGTGCGCCGTTGCACCCAGGTGCAGCTAAGTACTACAAAGAAGCTGGCTTGATCGATTAATTCGATTTCTAGCTGTTGGAATGGCTGCGGGCACCACGCCCGCAGCTATAATTTACCTACCGTTTCCCTCTAACAGGATTCTGCTATGACCAATGGCGAGCCGAAAGCCGGGGATAGCATCGATAAGCAGAAGGTTGAGGAGTTTCTTCAAACCGAATCCGGTGGAAGAGCTGCAACCGGATCTGCGGCTATCATTCTTTTTGTTGTTCCTTTGCTCTGGTCTCTTTTCCAGCTTTGGATAGCATCACCATTACCTTATATTTTCGAATTTGGCGTGCTTAACTCTACGGAGTCGCGCTCTATTCACCTCGCATTTGCCTCGTTTCTGGCCTTTGCTGCGTTCCCTATGATTCGGGGCAGGCATGTTAACAAGGTGCCCGTCTACGACTGGCTGTTAGCACTTGCCGCAGCGTTTACCGCGTCCTATTTGTACGTTTTCTACGATCAGCTGGCAAACCGTCCCGGTTCTCCCAATATGCAAGACCTGCGTCCTATTTGTACGTTTTCTACGATCAGCTGGCAAACCGTCCCGGTTCTCCCAATATGCAAGACCTAGTGGTCGCGATGGCGGGGCTTGTTTTGCTTCTGGAGGCCACACGTCGTGCGCTGGGTCTACCCCTCACGATTGTTGCAGGCGTATTCATTATCTACTCTCTGGCCGGACCTTATATGCCAGATGTGATCTCCCACAAAGGGGCAAGCCTGAATAAGCTGGCATCGCACCAATGGTTGGGCACGGAAGGTGTTTTCGGTGTCGCTCTGGGCGTATCAACCAGTTTTGTTTTCCTGTTTGTCTTGTTTGGCGCATTACTCGAACGTGCCGGTGCCGGAAACTACTTTATTAAAGTGGCCTACGCCATGCTAGGTCACATGCGCGGCGGTCCCGCCAAAGCCGCCGTGGTTGCGAGTGGCCTTAGTGGTGTTATTTCTGGTTCGTCTATCGCGAACGTGGTTACAACGGGCACCTTCACTATCCCGCTTATGAAAAAGGTTGGGTTTCCTGCCACGAAAGCCGGTGCTGTGGAAGTGGCGGCCTCTACCAACGGCCAGCTAACGCCTCCCATTATGGGTGCTGCGGCGTTTCTGATGGTTGAGTACGTGGGTATTTCCTATCTGGAAGTCATCAAGCATGCCATTTTGCCAGCGATGATTTCCTATGTGGCACTTATCTACATTGTTCATCTGGAAGCCTGCAAGATGAACATGAAGGGCGTTGAGCGCCTGAATAAACCTACTTTGGCTCAGCGTATGCTCGTTTGGGTGATGATTTTGCTCGGGCTGAGTATTTTGACTCTAGCAGTCTATTACGGTGTCGGCTGGATGAAGGATGTTTTCGGTAGCGCGGCCATGTGGATACTGGCACCGCTGCTGGTTGCGATCTACGTTGGGCTTGTGGGCTACGGTTCGCGCTTCCCCGACTTGGAGGAAGATGCGCCTGATTCGCTTATGGATAAGTTGCCGCCGGTGGGGCCAACGGTAAAAACCGGGCTGTATTTCCTATTGCCGGTGGTCGTGCTGGTTTGGTGCCTGACCGTGGAGCGTTTTTCGCCGCAGTTGTCGGCTTTCTGGGCTACCGTGTTTATGGTGTTTATCATCATTACCCAGCGACCGCTTAAAGCCTTCTTCAAAGACAGCGGTAATTATCTTGACGGCCTGAAGCAGGGCAGTTCAGACCTGATGCATTCGCTGGTTACCGGCGCCCGCAATATGGTGGGAATCGGTGTGGCGACTGCGACGGCAGGTATTGTGGTCGGCACTGTCACACTAACCGGCATAGGGCTGGTGATGACGCAGTTCGTGGAGTTTATCTCCGGTGGTAATTTGCTGCTGATGTTGGGCTTCACGGCCCTTATTAGTCTGATATTGGGGATGGGCCTGCCCACCACCGCCAACTACATCGTGGTCTCCACACTGATGGCACCGGTTATTGTGACCTTGGGAGCAGAAAACGGTCTGCTGGTTCCACTGATTGCTGTGCACCTATTCGTGTTTTACTTCGGCATACTCGCCGATGACACGCCGCCGGTGGGTCTGGCTGCCTATGCAGCGGCAGCGATTTCGGGGGCAGACCCGATACGAACGGGTATTCAAGGCTTCACCTACGACATTCGAACCGCCATTTTGCCATTCATGTTCATCTTCAATACTCAGTTGTTGCTGATCGACTTGACCGGCTGGTTTGATTTGCTGGTAACGGTGTTCAGTGCGGTCACGGCGATGTTGGTGTTCTCTGCAGCGACTCAGGGGTTCTGGTTTACCAAAACCCGTTGGTGGGAAACCATCGGCCTTCTGCTGATTACTTTCACCCTGTTTCGTCCGGGTTTCTGGTGGGATGAAATCTATCCTCCCACTAACGAACGCCCCGGTGCGGAGCTGATGCAGCACGTTGACGAGGTTGCCGCAGATCAGCCTATTATCCTTCAGGCTTCCGGCATGTCGCTGTCTGGCGATGATGTGTCCAAGTTTATGAAACTGCCGCTTCCGAAGGGCGACACGCCTGAGGAGCGACTGGCCGCAGCTGGGCTGGAAGTGTCGAAGTCTGGTGAAGTGATGAACGTTGAGTTTGTTAATTTCGGCAGTGATGCGGAAAAAGCCGGGCTCAGTTTCGGCTGGACTATTGATGCCGTTCAAGTGGCAAATCCGCGCCCACCGAAAGAGCTGATGTTCATTCCCGCACTTCTCCTACTTGGAATTCTGGCCTTTTTGCAGTTGCGGCGCAGGGCCGGTGAGGGGGAGCGGCCAGCTTTTGTTCCCGCTAACCGTTAGGTTAAGCACGCAAATCACTAAGTAGGGCTCTAAACAAACCCCGGCATTAACCTGCCGGGGTTTTTTCTGTTAAACTGCGCCTCGAAACGGCTCGCGGTTTGTATCGCGGAACGCCGTCACCATGTGATCTCTCGTATAGATCACCGCTGAGCAATCAATCAGGAGTCTTTCATGCCCGTCATAACTCTGCCGGATGGCAGTCACCGTAGTTTCGCAGAATCCGTTACCGTTCATGATGTTGCCGCCGATATTGGTGCTGGCCTCGCCAAAGCAGCTCTTGCCGGAAAGGTGGATGGGAAGCTTGTAGATACCAGCCACAGGATTGAACAAGATGCCGAGCTGGCTATCATCACAGAGCGTGATGAAGACGGTGTCGACGTTATTCGCCACTCAACGGCACACCTGTTGGCCATGGCAGTTAAAGAGCTGTTCCCTGCTGCTCAGGTGACCATCGGTCCAGTTATTGATAACGGGTTTTACTACGATTTCAAATTTGACCGGCCTTTTACCAATGAGGATTTGGCCCGAATTGAAAAGCGTATGGAAGAACTCGCAAAGCAGGATATCCCCGTATCCCGTTCGGTGCTTTCCCGCAGCGAAGCGGTAAAGCTTTTTGACGAGATGGGTGAGGAATACAAAGTTCGCATTATCGAAGATATTCCGGGCGATGAAGACCTGTCTTTCTACCGGCAGGGCGATTTTATCGATCTTTGCCGTGGCCCCCATGTGCCCAGTACCGGCAAGCTCAAAGCATTTAAGCTGACTAAGGTTTCCGGCGCATTCTGGCGCGGCGATACCAGCAATGAGCAGTTACAGCGGGTTTACGGCACCGCCTGGGGCAACAAGAAAGACCTCAAGGCTTACTTGCACCGCTTGGAAGAAGCAGAAAAGCGTGACCACCGCAAACTCGGAAAAAAACTGGACCTTTTCCACATGCAGGAAGAGTCCCCGGGCATGGTTTTCTGGCATCCTGATGGTTGGACTGTGTATCAGCAAATTGAGCAGTATATGCGCGACATGCTGCACCGTCACGGGTACAAGGAAATCAAAACGCCGCAGGTGGTATCCCGCAGCCTGTGGGAGAAATCCGGCCATTGGGACAAGTTCCGTGATGATATGTTTACCACGGAATCCGAAAAGCACGACTTTGCTATTAAGCCGATGAACTGCCCGTGTCATATCCAAGTGTTTAATCAGGGGCTGAAAAGCTATAAGGATCTACCACTGCGCCTTGCGGAGTTTGGCTCTTGTCACCGCAATGAAGCATCTGGTGCCTTGCACGGTTTGATGCGAGTGCGTGGGTTTACCCAAGATGATGCCCACATTTTCTGCGAAGAAGACGCTGTTCAGCCGGAAGTTTCAAAGTTCATCGAGCTTCTCCACGAAGTGTATGAAGATTTCGGGTTTGATCAAATTCTGTATAAGTTGTCCACTCGCCCCGAAAAGCGTGTGGGTTCAGACGAGGTATGGGATAAAGCCGAAGCCGCCTTGGAAGAAGCGCTGAATCGTGAAGGTGTAGATTGGGAGCTGTTGCCGGGCGAAGGCGCGTTTTATGGACCGAAAATTGAATTTTCGCTCAAGGACAGTATCGGAAGGGTATGGCAGTGTGGCACTATTCAGGTAGATTTCTCGATGCCTGGTCGTTTGGGTGCCCAGTATGTTGCTGATAATTCCGAGCGTAAAACGCCGGTTATGCTGCATCGTGCCGTACTTGGGTCTTTCGAGCGGTTTATTGGCATATTGATTGAAGAGTACGAGGGCGCGTTCCCAACATGGCTTGCCCCGACTCAGGTCGCAATCCTCAATATCACCGATAATCAGCGTGATTATTGTCAAAATCTCGCGAAAAAGTTGGATTCTTTAGGCTTTAGGGTTAATGCTGACTTGAGAAACGAGAAGATCGGCTTTAAAATCCGCGAGCATACTATTAGCAAAGTTCCCTTTCTTGCCGTTGTCGGTGATAAAGAGGTCGAGAACAACGCCGTTGCGGTGAGAACCCGCAAAGGCGAAGATTTGGGAACTCTATCGCTCGAAGCGTTTGAACAACTTCTGAAAGAAGATGTTGAACGTAAGGGCAGAATCAAGACGGAGATTTAACTATTAAACAGCGAACGAATCGGGGTGGGCGTACTCCAAAGGCGCCGATCAATGAGAATATTGATGCAACTGAAGTCCGCCTGATTGATGCCGAAGGCACTCAGGTAGGGGTAGTTCCGATCGCAGAAGCCCTCAGAATGGCAGAGGAGGCGACTCTGGATCTGGTACAGGTTACAGATTCCGATCCGATCGTCTGTAAAATAATGGACTATGGCAAAAAGGTCTTCGACGAGAAAAAGGCGAAGGCTGCTGCCAAGAAGAAGCAAAAACAGACGCAAGTCAAAGAGCTTAAGTTCCGACCAGGAACTGAAGAGGGGGATTATCAGGTAAAACTACGCAACCTGGTACGTTTCCTTGAAGGCGGGGACCGCGGCAAAATCACTATCCGCTTCCGTGGCCGTGAGATGGCACACCAAGAGATTGGTATGAAGCTCATGGAACGAATTGAAGCAGATATTGAGGCGCTGGCTCAGGTCGAAATGCGGCCGAAAATGGAAGGCCGGCAAATGACCATGATTGTGGCTCCCCGCAAAAAGAAGTGAACTTGATTCAATGAGGAATCCCCTGCCGTAGCATAGGCGGGGGTTTTGTCGTTCAGGTTTACATTTATGTATTTAAAAAAACAGAATGCGGAGTTTTAAAAAATGTCTAAAATGAAAACGAAGAGTGGAGCGGCCAAGCGGTTCAAGAAAACTGCTACCGGCTTCAAGCACAAGTCAGCCTTCACCAGTCACATCCTGACCAAGAAGAGCCCAAAGCGTAAGCGTCAGCTGCGTGGTACTTCATTGGTTGCCAAATCTGATGTGGCATCCGTAAAGCGTATGCTCGGTCAATAACCTAGCAAACACTCACAACGGTTTTAAGGTAGAAGGATTATAGTATGGCTCGTGTTAAACGTGGCGTGGTTGCACGTCGTCGTCACAAGAAGATTTTAAAGCAGGCCAAGGGTTACTACGGAGCTCGTAGCCGTGTATTCCGCGTTGCCAAGCAAGCGGTTATCAAAGCCGGTCAATATGCATATCGCGACCGTCGTAACCGTAAGCGTGCTTTCCGCGCACTGTGGATCGCTCGTATCAACGCTGGCGCCCGGGCCAATGGCTTGTCTTACAGCCGCTTGATTGCTGGCCTGAAAAAGGCAAACGTTGAAATCGACCGTAAGGTTCTGGCTGATCTGGCTATGAACGAACAGCAGGCGTTTGCCGCTGTTGTTGAGAAGGCTAAAGCGTCTCTTTGATCGCTTAGCTCTTTCATCGATTACGAATCGAACCGGTGCCCTGCGTCAATCTATTCGCGCAACAGGCACCGTTTAATAGGGGAAGGGCGCGCTCTTCCCCTATTTTTGTTTCAAGATTTCTTTTTTTGAAATCCTCATTTCTGGTTTGGAGCAGGGTCAATGGAAAACCTGGAGCAATTGGTTCAGGACGGCTTGGCGGCAGTAGAAAAAGCCGACAGCTTGCAGGCGCTTGATCACATTCGTGTGGAGTATCTTGGTAAGAAAGGCGTTATTACCCAGCAAGCAAAAACTCTAGGTAAACTTTCTGCCGAAGAACGCCCCGCGGCCGGCCAGAAGATCAATGAGGCAAAAGGGCAGGTTGAGCAAGCGATTAATGCCAAGCGCAGTGAGCTTGAGCGGGTTGCTATTGAACAAAAGCTTGCGAGTGAATCCATTGATGTGAGTCTGCCCGGTCGTGGTCAAGACCTGGGAGGGCTGCATCCGGTTACCCGCACTCTGCAGCGAATCGAAGAGTTTTTTTCCCGTGCCGGTTATACAGTAGAGCAGGGACCAGAGATTGAAGATGACTATCACAACTTTGAAGCTCTCAATATACCTGATCACCACCCCGCTCGGGCTATGCACGATACGTTCTATTTCAACCCCGGAACCGTGCTGCGCACTCACACCTCTCCGGTACAGATTCGCACCATGGAGGCTGGCAAACCACCGTTCCGCATGATTTGCCCAGGGCGAGTGTATCGCTGTGATTCCGACATGACCCACACCCCTATGTTTCATCAGGTTGAAGGGTTGTTGGTTGAGAAAAATGTCAGCTTTGCGGATTTGAAAAGCACGGTTGAGGAGTTTCTTCGAGTGTTTTTTGAACGTGATCTTCAGGTTCGTTTCCGGCCGTCCTATTTCCCGTTTACCGAGCCCTCTGCCGAGGTAGATATCGAGTGGGGCCGTGAAGCCGATGGCAGCATAAAGTGGCTGGAAATCATGGGTTGCGGCATGGTGCATCCGAAAGTATTTGAACATTGCGGTATTGATGCCGAGGAATACCGTGGCTTCGCATTTGGCTTGGGTGTCGAACGCATGGCTATGCTCCGTTATGGCGTAAATGATTTGCGTATGTTTTTCGAGAACGACCTGCGCTTTCTACGCCAATTCCGCTAATTCGATGTTTTACGGCACCCGAACCAATAGTCAAAACCGCATCAAGACAAGGCAATAACCATGAAATTCAGTGAGCAGTGGCTGCGCGAGTGGGTAAACCCGGAAATCAGCTCTCAGGAGTTGATGGACCAAATTACAATGGCAGGGCTGGAAGTCGACGGCTTTGAGCCTGTGGCCGGTAAGTTTCAAGGCGTTGTGGTTGGCGAGGTTCAGTCTGTTGAGCCCCATCCAGACGCCGATAAGTTGCGGGTTTGCCAGGTTAGTGACGGCAATCAAGTGGTACAGGTTGTCTGTGGCGCACCCAATGTGCGCCAAGGCTTGAAAGTTCCGTTTGCTGTGGTTGGTGCTGTATTGCCCGGTGATTTCAAAATTCGCAAAGCAAAACTGCGCGGCCAACCGTCTGAAGGCATGCTTTGCTCCGAGTCCGAGCTGGGTTTGTCCGATAGTCATGAAGGTCTGATGGAGCTACCTTCCGACGCGCCAGTTGGCACAGAGCTGAGCGATTACCTCAAGCTGAACGACGTGGCTATCGATGTAGACCTGACTCCTAACCGCAGTGATTGCCTATCAATTAAAGGCATTGCCCGCGAAGTCGCTGTGCTGAATAGCTTGGTTGCGGAAGCGCCGCAGATTGTCCCTGTTGAAGCAGTGCACTCGGAAGTGCCGGATATTCGTGTCGATGCACCTGAAGGTTGCCCGCGGTATCTGGGCCGAATTCTTCGCAACGTGAATCTTCAGGCTGAAACACCTTTGTGGATGCAGGAAAAGCTTCGCCGTTCCGGCGTGCGTTCGATTGATGCAGCTGTGGATGTAACCAACTATGTGATGCTGGAGCAGGGCCAGCCAATGCACGCGTTTGATCGCGATGAGATCAGCACGGGTATTGTTGTGCGCATGGCACGCCCGGCTGAAAAGCTGGTGCTGCTGGATGGGCAGGAAGTGGAGTTGACTGATCAGACGCTGGTAATTGCTGATCACGAAAAGCCCATTGCCATTGCTGGCGTTATGGGTGGTGAGCATTCAGGTGTAAGCCCGAAAACCCGTGATCTGGTGCTTGAATCTGCCTATTTCGATCCTATTACTCTTGCTGGCAAGGCTCGCCACTACGGCCTGCATACTGATGCTTCTCACCGATTTGAGCGCGGTGTGGACTACGAGCTTGCCCGCGAAGCCATGGAGAGGGCAACCCGGCTTCTCATGGATATCGTAGGCGGAGAGCCAGGAGAGATTGTTGAGGTTGCCAGTGCCGACAATCTGCCGAAACAACACAAAATTGATTTGCGATCAAAGCGTCTTGCGGATGTTCTAGGTCTGGAAATAGATCGCACCACGGTGGAAGAAATTCTCACCCGACTGGGTTTGCGTGTTGATAAGCTTCTGAAAGATGGCTGGCGAATTCAAGTGCCCAGCTTCCGGCCGGACATTTCCATCGAAGAAGACCTAATTGAAGAAGTCGGCCGTATCTATGGCTACAACAACCTCCCTGTTACAGAGCCTACAGGCTCGCTTGGGTTGCGGGTAAACGAGGAAGCAACTCGGCCCGTATCGGCCATTCAAAATTATTTTGTCTCCCATGGCTATCAGGAAGCGGTCACCTACAGCTTTGTAGATCCTAAGGTACAGGCGCAAGTGGATCCGGAGCGTGAAGGCATTGCATTGGCGAACCCTATTTCGTCAGACTTGTCTGTAATGCGCACAAGCCTTTGGAGCGGCTTACTGAAAACGGTCGCCTACAACCAAAACCGTCAGCAACCACGCATCCGCCTTTTCGAGACGGGTTTGCGTTTTTTGCAGGATGATCAGCGTATCGATCAGCAGCAGATGTTGGCAGGTGTGGTGGTCGGCAACCAATACCCCGAAAACTGGGTGAACGGTCGCAGAACTGCCGATTTTTTTGATGTAAAAGGTGAATTGGAAGGTCTGTTCAGTTTGCTGGGCGTGCAAATCGATTTTATCGCCAGTCAGCACCCGGCTTTACACCCGGGGCAAACGGCCGAACTCCTTCGGGATGGTGAGCATGTAGGGTGGTTGGGCACACTGCACCCACAAGTTCAGAAAAATCTTGAACTTAATGGCACCATTCTGATGTTTGAGCTATCCTTGAAATCGGTCATTACTGGATATGTGCCTAATTTCAAAGAAATTTCAAAATTTCCTGAAGTTCGGCGGGATTTGGCGATCATTATCGGTGGTGAAGTCGCGTTTGCCGACGTAGAGCGTGTAACACGAAAACACGCAGGCGAGCAGCTGACAGCGTTGCGTGCGTTTGATGTCTACGAGGGAGAGAGCCTAGGCGAGGGCAACCGGAGTCTGGCTTTGAGTCTGTTCTGGCAGCATCCTGAGCGTACGTTGAATGAAGACGAAGTGCATTCGCTCTTTAACGGTGTCATCGACGCACTGAAAGAAGAGTTGGGAGCAACACTGAGGAGTTGAGACATGGCGGCTTTGACGAAGGCGGAAATGGCAGAGCGCTTGTACGAGGAATTGGGCCTGAACAAACGCGAAGCCAAGGAAATGGTGGAAGCTTTTTTCGATGAGATCAGAGGCGCACTCAGCCACAACGAACAGGTAAAACTGTCGGGTTTTGGTAATTTCGATCTGCGGGATAAAAAACAGCGTCCTGGCCGAAACCCGAAAACTGGTGAAGAAATTCCGATAAGCGCACGACGTGTTGTTACGTTTCGCCCGGGCCAGAAACTGAAACAGAAAGTAGAAGCGTATGTTGGAACCCAGTCATAACAATGAACTCCCCGCTATACCAGGGAAGCGCTACTTTACGATTGGTGAGGTAGCAGACCTGTGTGCTGTAAAAGCACATGTATTGCGCTATTGGGAGCAAGAGTTTCCTCAGCTGTCACCGGTCAAGCGCCGAGGTAATCGCCGCTATTATCAGCGAGCCGATGTGATTACCATCCGCCAGATACGCAGTCTGCTCTACGAGCAGGGGTATACCATTGGTGGTGCCAAGCAAAAACTCAGTAGCCATGAAGTAAAAGACGATACTACGCAATATAAGCAGTTGATCCGGCAAATGATTACCGAGCTGGAAGAAGTGTTGGAAGTGCTCAACGCGCCAGCCAAATAAACGGTGCACTCCTATAAAAAGCCGAAGCGATTCCCCGTCACTTCGGCTTTTTTGTGGGCGCTTTAATTTACTGCTTTTTGCAGGTCTTAATTCCCAGCAATGAATACGCAGGGCAGTTGCCCATTAGTGCGGTAGCCAGCGGCACAATGCCAATCCATCCCCAAGGTGTTTGCGGCCCTACGAACACCAACGCTAATAGTACGATGCCTACTATGGCGCGAATAATCCGATCAGCTGAACCCATATTAATGCTCATAGTCCATTCTCCTGTGTTGGCATGAGGCTTACTAGGAATCCTAGGATTCTTACTTTAGGCCCCACAGAGAGACAGTTCAGTGATAAAGTCACACTGACCTCGTCCATATCAAAACTCCACGGAAGAACTCATGCTTGATCACAGTATTCTGGAGACTTTGCCCAGAGAGCTTCAAAAGGAAGCTCTTGAAAGCATTCGGGTTATGCGGTTTCCGCCGGGCAAGGTTTTGTTTCAAGCGGGAGAGCACTGTCAGGGCTTACCGCTGATGCTTAGCGGTGCGGTAAAGGTTCAGATGACAGGCGTTTCCGGAAACAGCATTGTGCTTTATCGCATGGGTGCTGATGATATTTGTACCCTGTCTATTGGTTGCTTGATGACGGGCTACGGTTATAGGGCAGAGGCAGTTGTAGAGGAAGAGTCCGAAGCCGCTATGGTACCTAGGGGGTTGTTTGATCGGCTGATGGATCAGTCAGCCGCCTTTAGGCTCGGAATCATGGAATCCTATGGGCGTCGATTGGACGACTTGATGTTATTGGTGGAAGAAGTGGCATTTCGCCGTATGGATGAACGGCTTGATGAATGGCTTCAGGCTCGCCGGAGCCCAATACACATCACGCATCAAGAGTTGGCAGTTGAGTTGGGAACTGCCCGGGAAGTTGTCAGCCGGCTGCTGAAAGAGCTTGAACGCAAGGGCAGGGTACGATTGGCGCGGGGCAAAATCGAACTAATAGACTCGTAGAGCAAGCGCCCCGGAGGCAGTTTCAAAAACTCCGGGGCAGCAGCTGAGCTTCAAGCAACCTTTGTGCAAGTGTTACCAGTCAGTGACGGATTTTACCTCGAGGAATTCTTCCAAGCCCCAAACGCCTCCTTCACGGCTGCCATTGCCTGACTGTTTCATACCGCCGAACGGGAAGCCTGCCGAGCCGGACTTTCCGTTGATTTCCACCATGCCGGACCTGACCTGACGGGCAACTCTACGAGCTTTTTCTTTATCGGAAGTCTGAATGTAATTGGTAAGCCCGTATAGCGTATCGTTTGCCAGCTCTATGGCCTCTTCTTCGGTTTCAAAAGGCGTGATAGCGAGCACCGGACCGAAAATTTCCTCACTCCAGATGGTCATACCGGGCGTTACGTCTGCGAATACGGTTGGCTTCACGAAGTAGCCCTTTTCGAGGCCTTCTGGTCTGCCTTCGCCGCCCGCAACCAGCTTAGCACCTTCCTCTATGCCCTGTTTGATCAGGGCCTGAACCTTCTGGAACTGCTGCTCGGACACGACAGGCCCGATATGGCGACCTTCTGCACTCGCCAAGCCTACCTCGGTTTTCCCGGCGATCATTGCGGCGGTCTCAACCGCCTGCTGGTAAATAGACTTTTCCACCA
>Ga0209075_1000397_pt1 | contig 42124 bp, 28 predicted proteins | sample Stecom2011_FD_187523 | JGI IMG/M metagenome (GOLD analysis project Ga0209075, IMG submission 187523) | Agricultural soil microbial communities from Utah to study Nitrogen management - Steer compost 2011 (SPAdes) (version 2) | ecosystem: Environmental > Terrestrial > Soil > Agricultural land...
GAATATTTTTTCTCCATTCTTTAAAAACAAAGTTTTCTATGATATAATAAATAAGATTATTATGAAGATTGAAAATGTAGATATAAAAAATAGAATAGTGCTTGCTCCAATGGCAGGTTATACAAATAGAAGTTATAGAAAAATAATGAAAGAAATGGGTGTTGGGTTACTTTATTCCGAGATGATTAGTGCTCGGGGACTAGTTTATCAAAATGATAAAACGATTGAACTAACAAAAGTAGAAGATGCAGAACACCCAATAAGTTTACAAATTTTTGGTGGTGACATCGAATCTTTAGTTGAAGCTGCTAAATTCATCGATACAAAAACAAATGCTGATATTATAGATATTAATATGGGTTGTCCTGTAAGAAAAGTATTAAAAGCAAATGCAGGTAGTAGTCTACTTAAAGACCCAAAATTTATCGGTGAAATAGTTAGAGAAGTAAAGAGTAATGTAAGTAAACCTGTAAGTATAAAAATAAGAGCAGGCTTAGATCATACATCTATTAATGCTGTTGAAGTTGCAAAAGAAGCTGAAAAGGCTGGAGCTGCTTTAATTTCAGTGCACGGAAGAACTAAATCTGACTTGTATCGCGGAAGTGTTAATTTAGACTATATCAAACAAGTAAAAGAAAATGTAAATATTCCTGTAATAGGAAACGGCGATATTAAAACTATTGAAGATGCAAAGAGGATGTTTGAATATACTAATGTTGATTTTATAATGGTAGGAAGAGGCTCATTAGGAAATCCTTGGTTAATTAGAGATTTAGTTGATTATTTTAGTGGTAAGCCTCTAAAGAGTGGCCCTACTCCACTGGAGAGAATTAATATGTGTGAAAAACATTTTTCTTATTTACTAGAAGAAAAGATAGAAAAACTAGCAGTTTTAGAGATGCGATCACTAGCTGCATGGTATTTAAAAGGAATTAAAAACTTAAAACAATATAAACAAAAATTAATTACGTTAACAAAAAAAGAAGAACTATATTCATTATTTAATGAAATAAGGGAAGGAATATTGAATTATGAGAACTAAGTCAATGCGTGTAATTGATAATAACTTATATGTTGGTAATTACAGTTTAGTTGAACTAGCAGATAAGTATAAGACACCTTTATATGTTTATGATGAAGTTGGAATTGAAGAAAAAATTAAAATCTTTAGTGAAAACTTCAAATCAAATAAATTTACTTGTGAAATAATTTATGCTTCAAAAGCATTCTTAGCTCCTTACTTATGTAAGATGCTAGATGCTGCGGGCTTTGGAATTGATGCAGTAAGTTGTGGTGATATGCACTTAATTAATAAAAGTGGATTTCCAATGAACCGTGTAATTTTACATGGAAACAACAAAAGTATTGAAGAATTAGAAATGGCAATTGATTTGGAAATTGAATATATAGTTGTTGACTCATTCGCTGAACTTGTAAAGTTAGAAGAACTTGCAAAAGCAAAAAAGAAAAAAGTAAATACTTTATTTAGAATTAATCCAGGAATTCATGCAGATACCCATGCATATATAGAAACGAGTCTCCTTTCTTCAAAATTTGGTGAATCAATTCATGATGATGAGATCTTAAATAAAGTTATGAATATTTATTTAAATTCTAAATACTTACATTTAGATGGTTTCCATTCACATATTGGTTCGCAAATTAATAATCCAAAGAGTTTTGTTGCGGAAGCGAAAACAATGCTTAACTTTATTAAACGTTTTGAATTAAAATATAACTACAAGATTAATACCCTTAACCTTGGTGGCGGGTTTGGAATTAAATATACAGATAGTGATAAAGAAATCGATCTTGAGTTAATTTTAAATGAGATTGTAAAAAGTGTTGAAGAAGGTATAGCTCGTCATGGCTTAAGTATAAATAAATTAATGATTGAACCAGGTAGAGCTTTAGTTGGTGATTCAGGCTTTACATTATATAAATGTGGTGCTTTAAAGACTACATTTAGTGGTAAGAAATATTTATTTATCGATGGTGGGATGAGTGATAATATTCGCCCAGCCTTATATCAAGCGAAATATACTGTTGAAGTTGCAAATAGAATTAAAGATGAATTAACGGAAGAGGAAGAATATGAAAACTTACTTAACTTCTATGATGTAGTTGGTAAGTGTTGTGAATCAGGCGATATTATTGCTTTAAATGTAAAACTACCTGAAGTTAAAAAGAACGATACAATTGTTGTTTATGCAACAGGTGCATACACATATTCAATGGCAATGAATTATAATGGCCTAACTAAGGGTGCTGTTATATTTGTAAAAGAGGATAAAATAAGAGAAGTTATAAGGAGAGAATCACTTGATGATTTAATTAACACTTGTAACTTTGAGGTGGAGTAATGAAAATTTTTGATGTCCATACGGATGTATTATATGATTTATACATAAGTAAGAAAAAGGGAATTGAAAATAGGTTTTCTGATGTTCATGTAAAACAACTCAAAAACAATGTAATAAAAGGTGGGCTTTGGACTTTATATTCACCAGATAAGTTTGATTTAATTGAAGCAGTAAAAATTGCTTTAGCTGAAATTGATATGAGTAAGTTACCTGGTTTTGAATTAATGTTAGGTTTAGAAGGCTTACTAAACTTAGAAAAAGTTGAAGACTTAGATACTTTATATGAACTTGGAATCAGACATGCCTTACTTACATGGAATGAAGCAAATAAATATGCAACTGGTGTTGCAGGGCCAGCTGATAGAGGTCTTACTTTAGAAGGAAAAAAATTACTTGATAAGATGATTGAACTCGATATGATTATTGATGTTGCTCATCTAAATGAAAAAAGTTTCTTTGATGTCTTAAGTTATACAAACAAAAATATAATCTTTTCCCACGGTAATGTAAAAGAATTATGTGATCATAGAAGAAATTTAACTCTAGATCAGCTTAAAGCTTTAAAAGAAGTAGATGGTTTGTTTGGGTTAACGCTAGCAAAAAACTTTGTTTCAAAAGAAAAAGACAAACAAACACTTGAATATTTCTTAGACCATGTTGATCGCGCTGTGGAAATTATGGGAATTGATAATGTAATGTTTGGTTTTGACTTTATGGATTATTTAGAAGAGGGCTTTAATGATGCTAACTTATATGAAGTCAATAGTGCATTTGATGCATATAAAATTATTGATGGGCTAAAGAAGCGTGGATATAGTGATGAAGATATTAATAAAATATGCTATAATAACTTTATGAATAGATATTCCAAACATTTAATAAAACTATGAGGTGGGAAATGATTGAAGGATTAGAGAGGTTAATACTAGAAGCAATTAATGATGGTGCGTTTCCTGGTGGAAATTATGTCTTAGTATCTGATAAAGATTACTTTGGCAGTTTAGGGATGAAGAGCCATATTGAAGGAACTAAAAATGACCTTGATACAATTTATGATCTTGCATCAGTATCGAAGGTTGTAAGTACAGTTACTTCGATTATGATTTTGCTTGAAATGGGTAAGTTAAGACTTTATGATTCTGTTAGTTCTTATTTACCGAGATTTCGTTTTAAAAATATTACTATTTGGGATTTAGTAACTCACACATCTGGCTTAAAAGCTGATGTTGTAAATGCGAAAGGCCTAAGATCGAGAAAAGAATTAGAAGATCAAATATATAATAGTGATTTAGTTTATCCTACAAACACAAAAATTGTTTATTCAGATATTGGCTTTATGTTGCTTGGCTTTATAATTGAAGCTGTAAGTGGAATGCCACTTGATGAGTTTGCGAAAAAACATATTTTTGAACCGCTTGAAATGCATGATACATGCTACAATCCGACTGATTTAGAGCGCGTTGCCCCGACTGAGTTAAGAGAAGATGAACTGTATAATGGGTATTTAAGAGGAAAAGTTCATGATGAAAAAGGCTTTATTTTAGATGGGGTTGCTGGTCATGCTGGAGTCTTTTCTACAGTAAAAGATTTACGTAATTTTATTAAGATGATTTTAAATGATGGCGAATTTAATGGTAAACATATTTTATCAAAAGCAAGTGTTGATTTACTATATACGCCACAAGTTGAAAATAAAAAAGGGATTTCTTTAAATAATGAAATCAGAACCATTGGTTGGATAATGGGTGGAGATTACCCATCTTGTGGAGATCTCGCAAGCAAAAATACAATTCACCATACCGGCTATACCGGAACAAGTATATTTATCGATCGCGATAATAAAATAGGATTTTCTTTACTTACAAATAGGGTTCATCCTACAAGAGATAATCCGAAAATAATTCCATTCCGTGGGAAATTAGGAAATTATATTATTAGTCATTTTAAAGGAGAGTAAACTATGCAAATCAAACAATTTGAATTATCAATGTTAGAAGAATTAGTGAATTTATGGAATGAATCAGTAGTTCCATATTCAATCTTCGCCCCATTTACAAAAGAATCATTTACCCAAAGATTTCTAAATAATCCTCATTACAAAAATGAAGGTATGTTAGTTGCAGTAAAAGATGGTGAAATTGTAGGATTTGGAAATGCAACCTATAACAATGGTTCAAATCCGCCAGAAGCTACCCCAGGATATATTACATGTGTAGCTGTGAAAAAAGGTTATTGGCGTCAAGGTATCGGGACAAAAATATTACTTGCTTTAGAAGATTGGTTAAAATTAGTAGGTAAAACATATATTCGTAATTTATTCTTCAATCCAATATTGCTTGAATGGCACGTTCCAGGATATGATAAACATGAACATCCAGGTGCGCCAGCTGTTCCAGTAAATACACCATATTATTTCTTATTAATGAATAATGGTTATAATGTAAATGGTCAACAAGATGCATATCACTTAAATTTAGAAACATATGAATTACCAGAAAGAGTAAAACAACAAATAAAAGAAAATGAAGCTAAAGGTTATACAATTACTTATTATGATCCAAAACTTCATTATGGCTTTGATGAATTATTTGATGCCCTAAAAAATGAAGGTTGGCGTAGTGTTGTTAATCATAACTTAAGTTTAGAAGAACCTAAACCGATGTTGATTGTTCAAAAGGATGGAGAAATATTGGGTTGGACTGGTCCAGTCTTTACTCAACCAAGCGGAAGAGGTTACCTAGGTGGAATTGGTATTCATCCAAAAGCTCAAGGACATGGTTTAGGAAAGAGCCTATTCTGTATGTTATGTCAAAAGTCTAAAGAGAATAATGCGAAGTTCATGACATTATTTACAGGTAGCGAAAACCCTGCTAGAAACATTTATTTCTATGCGGGAATGAAATTAGTTCAATCATTTGCTGTATTAAGAAAAGAATTAAAAAAATAAAATAAATATGAAAGTTAAGAAAATAAAAAAAGGGTCTGCAGTTGGTATAATAACTCCAGCTGCAGCAATTGATAAAAATTCATCAAGATTTAAACTCTTAGAAGAAAGATTAAACAATCTAGGCTTAAAAGTTAAATATGGAAAAGCGGTTGGAAAAAGATATGGCTATCTTGGTGGGACTGATGAAGATCGAATTGAAGACCTAGAAGCTATGTTTTTAGATAGTGAAGTAAGTGTAATAATTGCAATGTTAGGTGGTTATGGTAGTAGTAGGATTGTTGATAAAGTTAATTATGAAATTATAAAAAACAATCCAAAACTATTAATTGGCTTTTCTGATATAACGGTATTTATAAATGCGATATATCAAAAAACTAATCTTCCTACAATCCATGGCCCAGTAGGAATTTACTTAGGTAAAGCTGAATTTGATAGCATATCTCAAGCTGATTTTGAGGCTTTGCTCTTTACTTCACAACAAGGTAGAATCTTAAAAAATCCTAAGGATAATGCAAAAACTTTAGTTAGTGGTAAAGCAAAAGGTAAGCTGGTAGGCGGTAATTTAAGTTTAATTGCAACCTTAATAGGTACACCATATGAAGTGGATTTTACTGATAAAATTATCTTTATTGAAGATGTTGATGAAGCCCCTTATGCGATTGATCGCTACTTTTCAAGTCTTAGATTAAGTGGCAGTTTGAAAAAAGCTAAAGGATTTGTTTTTGGTTATTTTTCAAACATAAAACAAACTGAAAATTCATTTACAATTGATGAAATAATAAACGAATATTTTATTGATTTAAATGTACCGATTATAACTAATTTTAGTAGTGGTCATGATTTACCATTTATTAGTTTACCGATTGGTTTAGAAGTAGAACTCGATAGTGATCGAAAAACAATAAAAATTTTGGAGGAGTTATATGAAGCCGATTAAGCGCTTTTTAGGCGAAGGAAATGTTACGTATTTTCAATCAGATAAGGAAGTATTGATTGGGGATTATGTAGAAAAAGATGAAGAATTAAGAGGTGTTTGGTTTTCTACAGTAGGAAATATTGACTTACCTAAAATAGAAGAAGTAGAGAGTTATAAGGCATATTTACGTGGAGTCATTGCAAAAGTTAAAGAGTATAATATGAATACGGTTATCTTTCAAGTACGCCCAACTAATGATGCTTTATATGAATCTGACTTAGCACCTTGGAGTCGTTTTATTACTGGTGAAGAAGGTAAATATCCTGGGTTTGACGTTTTTGGCTACTTTATTGAAGAAGCTAAAAAAGCAAATATTACTGTTCATGCATGGTTAAATCCTTATCGTGTATCAGGTCAAAAATTTACTGACTTAAATATGACTAAGGAAGAGTTTTTAAACACATTACATGAGAAAAACTTTGCAAGAAAAAGACCTGATTTAGTGATTGAAACAGTTTTAGATAAACTAATTTTAGATCCTGCTTCAGAAGAAGTAAGGGAATATGTATCTGATGTTGCATATGAAATTGCAAGTAAATATGATGTAAAAGCAATTCATATGGATGATTATTTCTATCCTTATGAAGAAATTAAAGACCCAGCTGAACAAGAAAAATTTGCAAAATCAGGATTCGAAAAATTAAGCGACTTCCGTCGAAACAATGTTGATTTACTAATTAAGAAGATGCATGAGAAATTAAAGACGCTTCCACGTAAAGTTGAATTTGGTATTTCTCCATTTGGAATTTATCGTACTAATAAAAAATACTTTACTGAAGAAAGTGAATCTGCATGGGAAAAAGGATCAAATAATCATCATAGTTGTTATAACTGTTATACTGGTCTTTTTGCTGATGTTTATCTTTGGATGAAAGAAGGCTGGATTGATTATGTTGTTCCTCAAAACTATTTCGAGTTTGATAATTGGAAAACTGGAAAAGATGGAACTAAATTCGAGTTAGTTAAATATGCAGATCTTGCGAAATGGTGGGCTGAGATTTCTAAAGAAACAAATACTAAGCTTTACATGGGTCAAGGTTTATATCGTTACTCTGATGAAGGTAATTGGAGTAATAGTGAAGAAATTATAAATCAGTTAAAATACAATCAAAACTATGATAATATTTCAGGTGTTATTTTCTTCACGTATCGTGATTTAGTAAAAGATGCACCAGCATCACTTGTGGAAGCAAGAGAAAAACTAAAGAAACTATGGACTAGAGAAGTTAAAGAAATTTAAATTATAAAAATTAAGCCTTTCTTTGTCAAGAGAGGCTTTTTAAATATGTGGGAATATACAGGAAAATAATCAAAATAACTCCTTGAAAAGAAAGGGATTTTAGTGTATAATAATATGAAAGGTAAAATGGTATTAATCTAAATTTATACTAAGAAATTAGGGTAGGAGAAATAACATGTATAAAATTTTCCCGAATGTCAAGCAACAAGTGCTTAAGGACGGATTTTTTTCTATTGGTGAGAAACTAGTCGTTTTTTTTGAAGGAAGACTAGTAAACGTTTTTAATTACTTAAACGAATTTCTCGAAATCGAAGAACAAGGTAGCAAGGAAAATGCTACACTTAAATTTTTAAAAGATGAGAAGCTTGGGGAAGAAGCTTATAGGGTAAGAGTAGAAGAAGACGGGATAACAGTTTTCTATAATAAAGAAAACGGTGCTTATTATGGAAGCGTTACTTTAAAACAAATTTTAAGACAAGCAAAAGATAAAGTTAGATGTTTAGAAATTTTTGACGAGCCTGATCTTAAGATTAGGGGTTTTATGATGGATATTAGTAGGGATAAAGTTCCTACTGTTGAAACCGTTAAACAAGTTATCGACCTAATAAGTGAAGTTAAAATGAATCACTTTGAGTTGTATGTCGAAGGGTTTAGTTATGGTTATCCATCATTCACACAATTTTTAAAAGAAAATAATTATATTTCTGTTGAGGAATATCAAGAAATAGAAAGATATGCTAATAGCCGAATGGTTGATTTAGTACCAAACCAAAATGGTTTTGGGCATATGACTAAATGGTTAGAAACAGAGGAATATAAAGATTTAGCTGAAGTTCCTGAAGGAATCTTTTTATGGGGAAGACAAAGGAAAGCGTCTACGCTTAATCCATTAGACCCAAGATCATTGGAACTTGTAAAAGCAATGTATAAAGATATGTTGCCTTACAGTAACTCTAAATATTTCAATATGAACTTTGATGAACCTTTCGAACTTGGAAAAGGAAAATCAAAAGAGGCAGTTGAAAAAGAGGGACTAGGTAATGTCTATATTGACTTTGTGTTAAAAGCATATGAGGAAGTTAAAAAATACAATAAGACTCCAATGATTTGGGGTGATGTTTTAATTAATCATCCTGAATTGTTGCATAGACTTCCAGAAGAAATGTTGTTTATTGATTGGGGCTATGATGCAAACTATCCATTCAATAGACATTTAAAACAATTAAGTGATTTAAATATTAAATTTTTAGCTGCGCCAGCAACTACATCTTGGTGTAGTTTCTTGGGTAGAACAAACGATTGGTGGGAAAACATTCAAAATGCCTGCGTCTATACTCACGTTCATGGTGGCGAAGGAGTTATAGTTACGGATTGGGGAGATTTTGGTCATTTGCAATTCCTGCCAATTAGTTATGCTCCGCTCGTATTTACAGGTTTAATGAGTTGGCGCGTAAGGGAAGGTACATTCTTTACACATCTTCCTGAATATTTAAATAAAGTAATCTTTAAAGATACGAAAAACTTAATGGCAAATACAATTTTAGAATTTGGTAATTATTATCGTTATTACAATGATTACAGAAGTAATGGTACAGTTGCCTTTTACATTTTTATGTGGGCAACACATGCAACTACTGAAGATGACCCAGTAAATTACTTCTTAGAAAGAAATAAAGCAAGTATCTTAAGTAAAGAACAATACGAATTACTAAATAATTTCTTAGAAGCTAGAGAGACTGAATTAGATCTTACAAATATGCAAGTAAGTGATGCTGAGTTAATTAAAGCTGAATTAAAACAGTCTTCATCCTTAGTTAAATTAATTAATAAACTTAGTTATTCATTTAATGAAAGTTTAAGTAAACAAGAAAAGATTTCTTTATTAGAAGAAATTATTAATTTTAAAGAAAAATTAATTAGCGAACAAAAAAGATTATGGTTAGCTCGCAATAAATATAGTGATCTTGACACTAGCATTGGCTACCTAGAGAGATTCATTTTATTTGCTGAGAAGACACTAAATTATATTAAAGAGGTGGCATAAATGAAGCGTAAATTTTATCTAGATACAAGGCTTTTAAAACGAGGAGTATTATTATTAATCGTCTTTGCCTTAGCTGGCTTTATGATTGCTGGGATAATTGGTAGTTTTGGAAAAGACCATGTCCTTGCAATGGCAAAAACGCCTGCAGAATATATTCCGAGTGGAAGTTATGAAGATTATTTAAAAGTTCATTCTGGTAAGCCGATTGATGCTTTAGATGAATATGAATTAGAATTTTCTGAATTACCTCTTCCAAAACTAGATGCTGATATAGTTGTTCCAGGAATTGATGCTGATATCAGTGCTGATGCGGAAAACTTTAATGTGGTATTAGAGACTGATATGAAATATAAAGACCGCGATGGTAACTATGTAAGTGCGCTTGAAACAAGTGATTTAGGTAGTGCTACTTGGACGGTGAATGTTCCTGAAAAAGGATTATATAATGTTTATATTGATTACTATCCAATTAAACATGGTGGCGCTAATATTGAAAGAAGAGTTATTATTAACGAATCTAAATCAAGAATTCATTATGATTTTGAAAATTTAGAAAACGTTAAGTTCCCAAGATATTGGACAGATAAAGGTGAAATTGTTCAAGACACAATGGGTAATGACATGAAGCCATCTCAAGTTGAGGTATTGGATGTACAGCGTAGAGCTTATTTACGTGATGAAACAGGATATATCTTAGAACCTTATTTAATTTATTTTGATCAAGGCGAAAACACAATTACATTAGAATCTGTTCGTGAGTCAATGGCTATTGCAGCGATTGGAATTTCTTCTTATGAAGAAGGTTTAACTTATGAACAGTACCTAGAAAAGCATAGTGATAAAGAAATTAAAGCATTGCCTGAGGCAATTAAAATTGAAGGTCAACTTTCTCACGAGAGAACATCACCTACTCTATATGCGATTTCTGACCGTACAGATCCTTTAAACTATCCAGTTGACCCAGTTAAAATTAAACTTAATGCAATTGGTGGATCTAAATGGACAACGCCTGGAGACCAAATTTCATGGCAAATCGATTTAACAAACCATGAAAGTGGCCTATATTATATTTCCTTAAGAGCAAAACAAGATTCTGCTCGTGGAATGTTCTCAACGAGAAGAGTTTATATAAATGGTGAAATTCCGTTTGCGGAAGCAAATGGTGCTAGATTCCAATATAGTAGTGACTATCGTATTGTAACTTTAGGATCAGAAGAAGAACCATTCTTATTCTATCTTGAAGGTGGAAAAGTAAATACAATTACTTTAGAAGCTACATTGGGTGAATATGCAGCGCAAATTAGTGAAGTGCAAAAAGCAATCGACATGCTTAATGATTTATACTTAAGAATTATTGCGATTACTACAGTTAACCCTGACCCATATCAAGATTATTACTTGTATGGACCTAATGCTAGAGTTCATGGAACTTTAGAAACATTAGAAGCTGCTAAATTAATCTTAGAAGATGTTTCTAAGAATATTGTTGAAATATCAGGAGATAAGAGTGATAAAGAAGCGGTTATTGATAAAATGGTTCTACAACTTACACAAATGCTTGATAGACCTCGTTCAATAACTGAAAGATTAAAAGCATTTTCCGATAATATTTCTGCATTAGGTAACTGGATTAGTGAAGTTAGAAATCAACCTTTACAAGTTGAATCAATCTATGTTCATACAGATATGGACCAATTACCTAAAGCTAATGCGAACTTCTTTAATGGTACATGGTTTGGAATTAAAGGATTTTTCCAATCATTCTTCTTTGACTATGAATCAATTGGTATCTTAGAAGAAACAGATGCAGATAGAGAAGTTGAAGTTTGGTTCTTAACTAGTTTAGTTGCTGGTCGTGAACAAGCTAATGCAATTAGTACATTAATTTCAAACAACTTAGAATCATTCCTTGCATCAAAAGGAAAAACAAATATGCGCGTTAATTTGAAGGTTGTAGCACCAAACGTATTACTTCCTTCAACACTTGCAGGCACAGGTCCTGACGTTGCAATTAACGTTGATAACGGATTACCTGTTAACTATGCAATGCGTAATGCGATTTATGATATCTCAGTATTCGATGAATTCTGGGAAGTTACAGGAATTTGCTCAGCTGCAAATGCTGAAAAGGGCTTATGTGAAGCTGGAAAAGATTATAACGAAGGTAGATTAAACGATCCAACAAGTGAATATCTATTCTTTGAAAGTTCGATGGTTCCTTACGAGTTTGATGGTGGCTATTATGCCCTACCAAATACTCAAAGTTTCTTAGTAATGTTCTATCGTACAGATATATTCGAAGAAAGAAACTGGGAAGTGCCAAAAACGTGGAATGAAGTTACAAGTTTAGTTAGAGAATTATCTATTTCTAACTTACAATTCTACTTACCTGTTTCAGTATCTGGTGCAAGTAGTGTTGTTAACCCAATCTTTGCAACAATGTTATTCCAAAGAGGAGGAACATTCTATCGCAATGATAATAAAGAATCTAACTTTGATTCGGAAGAAGCAATGTTAGCATTCGAAACTTGGACTAAGTATTATACTGACTATTCCTTCCCGCTTGCTGCAAGTTTCGTAAACCGTTTCAAAACTGGTGAAACGCCAATTGGTATTGCTGGTTATGAAATGTTTAATACAATTACAGTTTTCGCTCCAGAAATCGCTGGTAAGTGGGACTTTGCTCCGCTACCAGGTATCGTAGATGAAAACGGAGATATCAACAATAGTGGTTCCGCTTCAGGTTCTGCAATTGTTATGATGAAAAATGCAAGAGATCCGGAAGCTGCATGGGACTTTATGCGTTGGTGGGTTTCCCAAGAAACACAAAGTTTATACGCAACAGAATTAGAATCTATTCTAGGTGCAGCTGCAAGACATAATACAGCTAACGTTATGGCGTTTAAGAATCTTGCTTGGACTAGACATGAACAAGAAATCTTGATTGAACAATGGTCTAAGAGCGTAGGTATTCCTGAAGTTCCAGGTGGGTACTACACAGGACGAAACTTGGAAAATGCATTCCGTGAAGTAGTTAATAACGACTCCAATCCACGTGAAACGCTTCAAGAATACGTTATAACAATCAATAGTGAGATTACGAAGAAACGTAAAGAATTTAAATTGGACGTAAATGATTAGGAGAAATAGTATGACAGAAACAACAGTAACTAAAAAACGATTTTCTCTAAGACGCTTTTTTGAAGAACAAGATCGAAAATTTGACTTGTGGAGTCGTAAAAAAGCTTGGAGAAGAAAGTTTTATTTAAATAAATCTTTATACTTAATGATGTTACCGTATATATTGTTATTTATAACATTTACGGTTGTTCCAGTTGTAATGAGTTTCCTCCTAGGGTTCACTTATTTCAATATGCTTGAAGCACCCAGTTGGGTTGGTTGGCAAAACTATTTAGACTTATTCTTAAATGACCCTATCTTTATAACTGCAGTTAAAAACACACTTATTATCGCAGTTATAACTGGGCCACTAGGATATATAATTGCCTTTGTCTTTGCTTGGTTAATTAATGAATTGCCGCAAAAATTAAGATCAATTATTACTCTAGTTTTCTATGCACCATCCTTAGTTGGGGGCGCTGTAACAATTTGGGCATTAATCTTTGCTAGTGACTACTATGGATTTGCAAATGCATACTTAATCCGTTGGGGTCTAATCAATGAACCGATTACTTGGTTACAAGATGCAAATTATATTTTACCAATTGTTATAGTTGTACAATTATGGATGAGCTTAGGAGTTAACTTCTTATCATTAATTGCGGGTCTTAAAGGTATTGATAAATCACAATACGAAGCAGCAGCAGTTGATGGTATTAGAAACCGTTGGCAAGAACTTTGGTATATTACATTACCAAATATGAAAAACATCTTAGTTTTTGCTGCGGTAATTCAAATTAGTGGTGCGCTTGGTGTTGGTGCTGTAACTACAGCATTAGCAGGGTTCCCATCAGTTCAGTATGCTGGTCATACAATTGTAAACCACTTACAAGACTATGGTAGTATTCGTTATGAGATGGGATATGCCTCAGCCATCGCAACCATTCTATTCGTATCAGGAATATTACTCAAAAATGTAATCAATAAAGTAATTAGAAAGGTGGGATCATAATGGCTAAGACTCGAGCTGACTTTGAAGAAACAACTCAACATCTTGAGATGACTAAAAAGCAAAAGCGAAATGAGCGAAAGTCTAAACAAATTGATTCCAGACCTTTCGCTGAAATATCACAGTTTAAACTTGTACAAAGATCAAAAAGAAAAAAGAGATTAAATAGATCAAAGGCAGGAGACTTATTCTTATTCCTATTTCTTGCTGGAGCGGGAATTATCAGCTTCCTACCGATGCTATTAATCGTAAGTAATGCCTTTAAACCTCTGAACGAAATTTTTGAATATCCACCGAAATTTATTGTACAAAACCCAACGTTGGATAACTTTAGAGATTTAGGTGTTGTTCTTGGAACATCTTTAGTTCCGTTCTCAAGATATTTCTTTAATACAATTTTAGTTACGGTTTTAGGAACTGTAGGTCACTTAATTATTGCTTCGATGTGTGCTTATCCACTTGCGAAGTATAAGATACCTGGTGGAACATTTATTATGGGATTAGTTACATACTCATTAATGTTCCCAGCTGAAGTTCGTGCAATTCCAAACTATATTGTATTGAACTCGCTCGGTTTGATTAATACTTATTGGTCAATAGTCTTACCGGTTATTGCATCTTCTCTAGGTCTTTATTTAATGAAGCAGTTTATGGAAGGTGTACCAACAGAGTTATTAGAATCAGCCAAAATTGATGGCGCTAGTGAATTTAAAATATATCGTTCTATAGTAATGCCACTGGTTAAACCTGCATCACTAACCTTAATTATTTTGAACTTCCAAAACTTATGGGCAGCTGATGGTTCAACATATATTTATCGTGAAGACTTTAAGATGTTATCTTATGCATTAAATCAGATTGCATCAGCAGGTCCTGCGCGACAAGGAACACTAGCTGCAGTTAGTTTAATTATGGTTATAGTACCAGTTGTCATGTTTATTGTTTCTCAAAGTAGTATGCTTGACACTATGGCACATTCAGGTATGAAGTAGGTGTGAATCGATGAAGAAGTATTATAAATATATAATTTTATTAATAATGGTGTTAGTAAGTTTTACAACCGTAAATGTCGATGCAGCAATCGGTTATACTTACTCACACAGTGGGCAACCAATTTATTCCTCAGTTGGTCTATCGGTTACTAGTGATGGTATTTATACTGTTATTAGTGATGCCTGGATAAATGAAGAAGGAGATAGATTGCCTGCTAACTTATTTAAAAGTCCGGAAGATTTATTTGTTTACACAGAAAAAGATGAAAATGGAAAACCTACACAAGATGTAATCTATGTTGTAGATAGTCAATCAAACAACTTATTTGTCTTTGATGAAAACTTAAATTATAAAACTCGCTTAGATAAGTTCGAAGTTAGACCGGAAAAAGTTACTGAAGAACAAATCTTAGCTGCTAAGACAACAGTTGTAGAATATGATAGTGATGGAGGGGTTAGAACAACTTCATCTATCACATATTCTGACTATCTAGCTAGCAAAGGTTATACTATTGCACAATTCTTCGCGCTTGCGGAAAAAGATTATGAAGATCGCGATGAGGATGAAAAGTTCTATATCGCTGCGAACGGATTATATGGTGTATATCGTGCAGTTCGTCCAGTAAGAGATGAGCGAGGCTTCATTGTGAGAGGCGAGTTCCAAGACGTGATTTACTTGTGTGATATGTCAGGTGGACAAATTATTATTATCGATGCAGAAACTTATGTTGTAGAACAAATCGTAACTAGACCAACAGATATTAGTTTTGCTGGTAAAGATTTTAGACCAATCAAACTAGTTACAGATAGTACAGGAATGATGTTTGTTATTTCTGATGGTGTTTATGAAGGAATTATGCAAATGAATTATGCTGGTGAATTTAGTAGTTACATCGGTGTTAACTACGTTTCACTAACATTCTGGCAAATATTCCAAAGAAGATTTATGACAGAAGAACAGTTAAAACAACAACAAGCAATCCTAAATACTATCTTTACAAGTATTGCAATTGATAAAGAAGAATTTATTTATACAACATCTCGTGCAATTAATGACACAGATGATAACGCAATGATTAAGCGAATTAATCCTGCTGGTAAAGACGTGTTAACTAGAAATGGTTATCATGTTCCAAAAGGAGACTTAGTATATATTAGAACTGGCCCTGATGCATCTGTTCGTGGACCATCAAGATTTAGTTCTATTACAGTAAATGATTATGGTGTATATACCGTAGCTGATGCAAAAACTGGACGTTTATTTACATATGATGATGAAGGTAACTTATTATATATTTCCGCTGGAAAAGGTAATGAGTTAACTAACTTAAACAATCCAGTTGCTATTCGCTACCAAGGCGAAAATATCTTAGCGCTTGATAAAGCAAGACAAGCAATCTTAAGATATGAACCAACTGAAATAGCGAAAGTTATCAACAAAGCTACTAAATACCATTATGATGGAAATTTAGTTGCTGCAAGTGAAGAATGGAATAACGTTGTTGCCCTAAACCCTAACTATGAATATGCATATGTTGGTATCGGAAAATCACTGCTTAATGAAGAACGTTATGAAGAAGCAATGCAATATTTCCAAATTGGTTACAACGTACACTATTACTCTCGAGCATACAAATTATATCGTGATGACTTAATTCGAGAATACTTTACAGCATTTATTTCTGCTGTACTAGTATTAGGTGTTGGGTTATATGGATTTAAGAAGTATCGAGATTATAAGCGTAAGAAGCTGAAACCAGATGAAGTAGGTGAATTAGATGACTAATAATATTAAAGTTGAAAACATCCCAAAAACTTTCTTTGAAAAAGTTAAATATGGCTTAAGTTATTTCTATGATAATTTTATTAAATACCCTGCTTACATCTTAACTCATCCGATTAAAGGTTTTGACTATTTTAAACGTGAAAACGAAGGTAAGATGAATGTTGCAGTTACATTCTTAATTGCAATGATCCTTCTTCAAATTCTAAAATTCCAATATACAGGATTCGTTGTTAGTCAAAATGATCCAAATGACTTGAATACGATTCGTGAAGTTTCATTAGTTGTTTTCCCAGTTATCCTGTTTACAGCTGCTAACTGGAGTATTACAACACTCTTCGATGGTAAAGGGAAAATGCGTGACATCTTTATGATGATCTGCTACTCCCTATACCCAATGTTATGGACTGAATCGATCGGTTTGATTTTCTCAAACTTTATTACTGCAGAAGAAGTTGGATTTTACTTATTACTAATTGGAATTGGAAATTTCTTAACAGGATATTTAATATTCTTCGGATTACTTTCAATTCATGAATATGGTGTATTAAAATGTATTGGCTCGATTGTTGGTACCGCGCTTGCAATTCTAGTTATTCTATTCGTGATGCTGCTTGCATTTGACTTATTCCAACAAATATATAGTTTCCTATATACTATATATCGTGAAATATCCTTGAGATATTTGTAGAAAGGAGAAAATATGAAGTTTTTAAAATTTAGATACATATTTACTCTTGCAATTGTGTTAGTTGTAGGGATTACCTTAATGGTATATTTCCTTGGGGGTCTAAGTGCAACTGCATTAGAAGATTTAAACTTAGAATTCACATATGAAGGATATGTTGATTTCAGTGAATATGATGAAGATGGCTACAAATGGTTAGTCTTTGACACAGAAGCTGAAATGAATGAAGGTATCAAGGATATCGATCCAAGTCTTTATCAAGTAATGACTACTGATGCACCGTATATCGTACGTGTATCTTTAGAAAGAAATAAGATTGTTGCTCAAAATGAACTATATACAATGTTCTTAGATGAAGCTACAACAATCGTTACAGTAGGTGTAAATAAATCTTACAATAAACCAGTACCTACTGAAAAAACAAAAGACGGATTTATTAAATATGAATTAAACAGTTTTGATGTTAAGTATCAAACTGCATTACCAACTGAAAATGCAAACGATGCAAAATCAAATGCTGTAGTTCGTTACGTTGGTGCAAATGGAAAAGTTAACTCACTTTCATTAACTACTTTTGCAAACTCTGTTCAATATCGTGACTTAATTACTGGTGAAAATCAAAGACACTATAAGATTAAGTTTGATATCGAAAACGGAATTGAAATTTTATATGAAATTGGTGAGTTTACGGTGTTCGATACGTTCTTCCCTGCTTACTTTGCAAGAGAAGATTTATTCGAATACTTCCTAGGAAATTTAATGTTTATCGTAAATACATCTGATTTAAACAGTAAAAACATTGTACGTTACGATAGCGCAATTACTTGGAGTGCAGAGTGTGCTGCTTACCTAGAAGCTAATGATTTAGCAACAGTAACACCACAATATACTCTAAATCCAGATTTAGATGAAGACGGGAATCCTATTCCTGCAAGATATAGTATTACAGATATTTTAGAAAAAGATGAAAACGGTAATAACACGAATGTACTGAAATTGAAAATTGGTAGAGATTACAACGCTAGCGATATTAATGCAGAAGGTGCTTCTCCATGTATCGCTAACCCGTTCTTCGTTTCATATATGTACAACGTTCTATTTGAAGATATTTACAGTCTTCAAGCAGCAATCGTTGATGAAAATGGTAATGTTATCGAACGTTATCATACAAACTGGCGTGAATGGGTAAATACATTATCTCCAACATTTGTTCATACTGCTACAGGTACAACTCAACACTCACAAGCATATGACTTTATGTATAAGAAACATAGTGAAAGAGAAAGTAACTACTTATATGTAAAAGCACGTGAGGAAAGAGTTACAGCAGCAAACTATGAAGAAATGTCTCACTTATATCCAGGTGTTAACATTGGTGATAAGATTGTTGAAAAGACAAAAATCTCATACTTTGAAGATTTAAGTACAGTAGTTTATGGTTACTTTAACTTTAATGAAAACAAGTTCTATTCTGATAAAGCAATGAATAATGAAGTTGCTGGCGAAGAAGGAATGAACTATGTTGATTTAGATAAAGGTCTAACTTACATGTGGGATGGAAGTAGGTTTGAAGAGACTGATCATGGATATGTTATTGGTGGATTCCAAGCACGCGATGAAGATGGTAACTTCTTATATGATGAAAATGGAAATCCAATTCAAGACGTATTAACACTTGATCAATCAAACATACAAAACGAAAAATATAATATTCAATCTGAAGTTGCACCACCGATCTTCCAGTTTGCTCTTCGTTTCGAATTGACTGATAAAGGTCTAAAAACGACTTTATTAGAAAATTCTATTATTGAAGGTAAAGGAAGAAGTTATACGGAAAATGGTAGCAGAACAAAATTCTCACATGATTCTAAATTGTTTAAAATTGATGTTATTCCATTTATGACAAGCAATGGTTCTAGCGATAGTGAGGGACAAATTATCCTTCCTGACGGAAGTGGAGCTATCATATCATTCAACAGCCCAAAAATTTCTCTAGGTTATAATGCTTTTGCAAAACGCATTTATGGCCCAGATAAAGCATTTGTTTTCGATGAATCACAAGAAACAGAAGCAAACAAGAGACTGATGTTTGGTATGTTTGGATTCCTTGATAAGACAAATAAAAAAGGTGTCCTAGCAATCGTTGATAGAGGTGCGAGTCAAACTGAAATATATGCGAACTTTAAACGTGCAATTGCAACAAGTAAAAACATAGCTTATTTCACAGCTCATATCCGTGAAAATGAAACAGTTTATGTTGGGTCTGCAAGAACAGAGTTTAATAAATGGGCGAATGATAGAAGTAATACAGACTTTAGTTACATCTATCAATTTATGTCAGAAGAAGAATTTATTGATGATAGTGGTAATATTGAATATGTTACCCTAGCTAATAAATATCGTGATTATTTAATCCAAAAATATAATTTACAAGAAAAAGATACTACTAGCTCAAACGTACTTGCATTAAACTTCTTAGGTGCGTTTGAAAAACGCGAAGTAACTTTAGGTTTCAGACACAATGTAGAATACTCACTAACTACCTTTGAACAAGCTCAAGCAATTATCGAAGAATTGCAATCTGAAGGTGGCGAGGAATTTGCAGTAAGCTACACTGCATGGACTAAACATGCAATGGAACCAAGAGCTACTAACAAAGTTAAAGTATCTAAAGTTTTAGGAGATGCAAAAGGAATTCTTTCCTTCCAACAATTCCTAGACGAACAAAATATTAATTTCTATCCTGAAGTTAGAATTACAAGTAACAAAGGTTACGATTATAGCTTCGGAAACATGAAATATACATCAAAAACTATTGGTGGAGCATTATCACAACATCGTGAGTATGACCTTGCAACACGTAGAGCAAGCGATACAATTACACCAGTTGCAATGTTATCACCAAGATACTATGTTGAGTATATTTCAAGATACTTACCATCATATCAAAAACTTGGCTTAAACAGCGCCTTTGTAAGTGATATTGGTAATGTAAAAGCTGGAGATTATGCAAGATCTAGAATTACTTATCCTGAACAAGGAATGCAATATCAAATTTCTGCTCTTGATAAGGTAAGTGAAAACTTAGATTCATTGATGCTTTCAGCTCCATATGATTATGCAATTAAATATGTGGATTTAGCAGTTAACGTACCGCTTGAATCAACATTACTTGGATACTATGACTATTCAATCCCATTCTATCAATTGGTTGTAAGTGGATTGTTTGATTATGCAGGACCTGCTATTAACTATGATAGTGAGAGAAGTCCTAACTGGTACTTACTAAAAGCGTTAGAAACAGGTTCTAACCTATACTTCTTAATATCTGCAGAAGATACTAAGGTCTTACTAGATACAGATTATACAATGTTCTATAATACATACTATCCAAACTGGAAGAATGAAATTATTAGACTTAATAGTATAATCAATAGTGTTGGAATTCATGAATCAAGATTAGTAAGTCATAAGATTCTAGCAGATAACATTTATGAAGTTGGTTATGATAATGGTCTGAAATTAATTATTAACTTTACAAATTCGCCTTATTATGACTATAACAGTGGTTTATCAGTAAGAGCGAATTGGTTTGTAGTTACTGAGGAGGCTAATTCATGAGTAAAATTAAAGAACTATTCAATAAGTTAATAGCTTCCATAGTTCAAGGTTTGAAATTTGTTGGTAAAAAAATTGGTGCTGTTCTTGAAAAACTTGGAATTCTCAAGTTTTTCAAGAAACTTGGCGACCTACTTCTTTACTTACCAAGAAAGTTAACTGCTGATTGGACTTATAGAAAAAAACAATCTGCATGGGGTGTAGTATTTACAGTACTCTTAATTATCGGTTTGGTTTATTTCTTTATAATTCCATTCTTTATAACTATCGTTTATAGTTTCTCAAGAGTTGATAACCTAAGAGTAATTTCATCAACTCAAGAGCATATTGGGATTGTAACGGAATGGATTGGTTTAGATAACTTTAGATATATTCTAAAAGAACATTCTACATTCTCAACAGCATTAGTGAATTCTTTCTTTGGTACAATCTTTGAAACCTTGTTTATCTTGATTTTTAGTTTGATTATCGCTGTTGTATTAAACTCTAAGTTTAAAGGAAGAGCATTTGTAAGAGCTGTGTTCTTTATGCCAGTTATTTTCAACTCACAAGCAGTTGATGTAGCTATGCGAACAGGAGCACAACTTGTAGATACGCTTGAAGCTAGTCAAATGTCAGTATTCACAATGGGCTTTAATATGATGGATTTCTTACTAGAAGCAAACCTGCCACAGAATGTTGCGACATTCTTAGGTGGAATGACTAGCCAAATTTATGATGTAATTTCATTCTCAGGTGTACAAATCTTAATCTTCCTAGCAGGTATTCAATCAGTTCCTAAACATTTATATGAAGCAGCAAAAATTGAAGGTGCAACTCAATATGAAATTTTCTGGAAAATTACATTCCCGATGGTTTCTCCATTGATGTTAACAGCTGGTGTTTATACTGTAGTAGACTCTTACTTACGAAGCGAACTTTTAACTACAATTAATGTCTTCAGTAGTGCAGGTGTTCGTAACTTACAAAGAGGGTTAGGATTACTAACTAACTATGGTATACATGCTGCTATGTCACTATTGTTTGCACTATCCTCAATTATAATAATAGCATTAGTCCTCTTTGGACTATCGAAGTTGGTGTTCTATTATGACGAGTAATGAAAAATTAACTTTAAAACAAAAATTTAATAAGTTTAAGTCTGATTGGAATGATCCGACAAATAAGAAGGTAAGAGTAAGAAAGACAATGTTCTTTACTGGTTCTTTAATTAGAACTTTGCTCTTAATTGGTTTAGTATTTATAATACTTTTACCAATATTCCAAAAGATTTCCTTTGCGTTCCGTCATCCAAGTACAATTGCGGATCCGCAAGTTATTTGGATTCCTTCAGAATATAGTATTTTAAACTTTAGAATTGCTTGGCGATTACTTGATTATGGAGTAACAATTTGGAATACGATTTTACTAGCGTTTGTTTCAATGGTACTTCAAATCATGTCAGCTGCTTTAGTTGGTTATGCTTTTGCAAGACTAAAGTATAAAGGTAGTGAAGTATTATTCTATTTAACACTACTTACACTAGTTATTCCTTATGAAACATTGCATGTTGCGAGAACATTATTCTTCTCCAACTCTACATTCTTTGGTATTCCGTTAATCGGTAATGTATTTGCAATTTTCATAATGTCGGCATTCGGTCAAGGTATTCGTTCAGCAATCTTCATCTACATTTTCCGCCAATTCTTTAGAGGCCTACCTCCTGAATTGGAAGAAAGTGCTCAAGTTGACGGTGCTGGTGTAATTAGAACTTTCTGGAGCGTAATGCTGCCAAACGCTCGAGGAGCTATTGTTACTGTTTCATTATTCTCATTTGTATGGCAATGGAACGATTATTACTTTGCTAGCTTATTTAACTATACTGAAGGTGGATTTGCAGTTCTATCTACAAGACTTGCAGGTGGAACTGATAGACTCTTTACTGTTATTTCAGGTTGGGTAGCTGCAGGTATGGACTTCTTTAAAGATATTACTGATGAATCTATTCGTCATAACTCTTTATTCCATGGTCTAATTTCTAATACTGCTGCCCTACTAATGATGCTTCCTCTATTAATTGGATATTTCTTCTTCCAAAGATTATTCGTAGAGAGTATCGAAAGAACAGGTATTGTTGGATAACTTTATATAAGGCACTACATTTATTGTAGCGCCTTAATTTTTGAGGTGTATATGAATATTAAAGATTTGTCTTTAAGAGAAAAAGTTGGTCAAATGTTGATGTTTGCTTTTCATGGCACAGAATTTAATGACCAATTAAAAACATTTAGTGGAGAATTTAAGTTAGGGGGAGTAGTGCACTTTGCAAGAAATATTAAAAATGTAAAACAAATTGCAAAGTTAAATCAAGACTTGAAAGATAGTTTTGCTATTCCTCCTTTTATTTCTTTGGATCAAGAAGGTGGACCAGTTATCCGTGTGATGAGTGGTATTACTCCACTTCCTGGTGCAATGGCACTTGCTAGTTCAGAGTTTGGAAAAGAAAACATTTATAATATTACTAAAGCTGTTGCAAATGACTTAAGACATTTAGGGTTTAATTTAAATTTTGCACCAGTGGGAGATATTAATAATAATCCGAAAAATCCAGTGATTAATTCAAGAAGTTATTCTGATAATCCAAAAGTCGTTGCTAGTTGTAGTAAAGATGCATTTTTAGGTTTTCAAGCAGGAGGTATTCTTCCTACAATTAAACACTTCCCTGGCCATGGTAATACTAGTGTAGATTCGCATGTTGGCTTACCAGTAGTAGAAGCAAGTTTAGAAGAAGCATTTAATACGGAACTCGTTCCATTTATTGAAGCTATAAACTCAGGCATTGATGGGGTAATGATGTCACATATTTTATATAAAAAACTAGATGAAAATTACCCTGCATCTTTATCGAAGAAAATTATTACCGAGTTATTAATTGAAAAATTAGGATACAAAGGTTTAATTGTGACTGACAGTTTAACAATGGGTGCAATCTTCAATCGCTTTACAATTGAAGAGATTATCTATCATGGTGTTAATGCTGGTAATGATATTTTAATTTTCTGCGGTAGAGCTGATGTTAATGAACAAAGATTTATTTATAATAAATTTGTAGAGCTTGTAGAAAATGGAAGAATTCCAATTGAAAGAGTTAACAGGTCAGTAGAAAAGATTTTAAAACTAAAACAAAAATATAATCAAAATGAAATTGATCTAGGAAAAATTAATTTAGAAACTAATAACGAATTAGCGCGTGAACTTCAAGAAAAAAGCGTGACGATTGTAAAAAATGAAGGATTAATTCCTCTTAAATCAATCGAAAAAGTTTTAGTGTTATTTCCAAAGATTAATGTATTTAGTTTAGTTGATAATGAAAACCAAAAATATGAGACTCTGAACAAGTTTTTAGATGTTGATGAAGTAATTTATGATTCAAGTAAAGAAAACTTCTCATATATCAAAGAAATAGCAAAAGAATATGATAAAATTATTATGGCAACTTATAATATCGTTGATAATGATTATCAAGTTGAATTATTTAACTTACTTGATAAAGACAAAGTATTAGTTGTTGCATTAAGATCTCCTTATGATTTAAATAAGCTAGAGGATTGTAGTAATTATGTATGTTGTTATGAAGCTACACTTCCTGCTTTACTTGCTCTAAGTAAAGTCTTAAAAGGTGAGATTAATGCAGTTGGCAAGTTGCCAGTAAAGTTGAGGTGAAAAAAATGAAAGTTATTAAAGTTAAAGATTATGCTGAGTTAAGTAAAGTTGCTAGTGATATCATTAGCGATTTAGTAAAGGAAAAAGAAGATGCAGTTTTAGGACTTGCAACTGGTAGTACACCAATTGGTTTATATAAAAACTTAATTGAAAAGTACAATAATAAAGAAATTTCTTTTTCGAAAGTTACTACATTTAACTTAGATGAATATTGCAATTTACCAAGAGAACATGAACAAAGCTACTATTCATTCATGCATCAAAATTTATTTAACCACATAGATGTAAAACCAGAAAACATTAACCTTCCTAATGCAATTGGTGATGACTTAGAAGCTTTATGTGAAGAATACAATGAAAAGTTAAGTAAAACACAAATTGATTTACAAGTTTTAGGTATTGGTGGAAACGGACATATTGGTTTTAATGAACCAGGTACTCCGTTTGATCAAGAAACGTTTGTAGTTGAACTAGCAGAAAAGACTAGACAAGATAATGCTAGATTCTTTAGTTCAATTGATGAGGTTCCAACACATGCAATTACAATGGGAATTAAAAATATTATGGCCGCAAAACAAATTTTATTACTAGCATCTGGTGCTGCAAAGCAAGACGCTGTGAAAAAATTAATTGAAGGCGAGATAACTGAAAAATTTCCTGCATCTGTATTAAAAAAACATGATAATGTAATTGTTATAATAGATGAAGAGGCAGCGGGAGCGCTAGAAAAATAGGGTTGGGTAATTTTAGAAAATTACCAAAAATTTATTTTGTGCAAAAACCAATTAATTGTTGCAAATTTATTGGTTTCATTGTATAATACTAATGTAATCCCTTTCACACAGGGAAAGTAAACAAGGGTTATAATATCCTAAAATATAGAGGAGGAAAAATATGAAAAAGTGGATAGCATTTTTGCTTATCTTAGTTTTAGGCCTAGCTCTTTATGGGTGTGACGATCCAGATAATAATGGAGAAGACAAGGTTAATATTACAGGTGTTGTAATTGAAGGTAATCCAACTCAAATGGAAGTTGGCGAAACTAAACAATTAACTGCACGTGTTGAACCTGAAAACGCACCACAAGAAGTAGTTTGGTCAAGTAAAAATGAAGAAATTGCTACTGTTGATGAAACCGGTTTAGTTACAGCTGTAGGAGAAGGTCTAGCTGAAATCGTAGCAACTTCAAAATCTAATAATCGTCATTCTAGAACAGTGACTATCCAAGTTGTAAAACCTATAGTATATGATGATCCAACAGGTGTTGAAATATCTACTTCAGTTCTAGAATTTGAAGTTGGTTCAAGAATTAATCTTAAAGCAACAGTATTCCCTAATGAACCTAATGAAGAGACAGGAACAGCTGGTGCAAGACAAGATGTATTATGGGAATCAAGCGATGAAAATATCGCTACAGTGGAAGCGAACGGTAGAGTTACTGGTGTTGCAGTTGGTGAAGTTACAATTACTGTTAAAGTAGTTGCAAACCCAGAATTAACTGACAGTATTACTTTATTAGTTAAAGAACCTACAGAAGGAGACTTACCAGATCAACCTACAGGAATTATTGTATTTGGTGATACAGAAGTTGAAGAAGGAGTTAAAGTTACATTAAATGCAATCGTTCTTCCTTCAGGTATTTCTCAAAACGTTGTTTGGAGCTCAGAAGATCCACAAATCGCTACAGTAGATGATCGTGGTATCGTTACTACACTTGCTCCAGGAAAAGCACGTATTAAAGTTGCTTCAACATTAGACTTAAATGTATTTAGAATATATGAAATCGATGTAAAACCTGCGGTCGTACTTCCTGATCGTAAGAACTTACAAGGATATACAATTAAGATCATGGCTGCAGGTCATGCATTAAATGAACATGATCCAAAATTAGATGACTACATTGGAAACGATAGAACTGCTAAATTAGCAGCATGGGAAGAAGTAGAAGCATTATATAATGCTACTTTAGAAGTAGTTCCATTCCCTGAAAACGCTCCATGGGGTCAACCAAGAATTGACTACCTAATTGCTCAAGCAAATATCGGTCAAGCTGAAACAGATATTTTCGTTTCAACAACAGACTGGTTAGATCAATTAGCAGGAGCTAATGCAGTTGTAGATGTTAGTGAATACTATGCTAAATATGGTAAGAACTCAATGTCTCCATACGTAAGATCAGCTTCAAGTTATAGAGGTAAATTATACGCTATGACTACTGGTAACGCAGGTGGAGGAATTATCCCATATCATGGCTTATTCTACAACGTTAATATGTTAGAAGAATTAGATTTAGACAATCCAGCTAAGTTATTCAACGAAGGTAAATGGACTTGGACTAAATTTGATGAATATATGCGTGAAGTTGCATCTGTTCTAGATGAAGGTAAATCAGTTATCGCTGGTCAACCATCAGGATTATTCTATGGTATGGTTAGTGCAGCTGGTGTAGCATTAGTTGATCCAACTAATATGCGTCTAAACTTCACTCATCCGTATGCAACTCAAGCTGCTCGTTTATTAAGAGATTTATATGCGATTGAAAACATGGCTGGTACAATTGCATGGGATCAAAACATGACTTCATTCAACGAAGGTGACTCACTATTTGCAATTGCTGAGTATTGGTTCGTTAAGACAGATAACCGATTCCCAGCTGACATGTGGGGAGAAAACACTCGTTTTGGTTATGTTCCATTCCCTCATCCAGACAAAGTTGATAAATCTGAAACACGTGTATCTTACCAAGGTGGAGCAATTTATCAAATGCAAGCTGGTAGAGAACATGCATATCCAGCAGGTGTAACATCTGAAGATATCTATCGTGCATTCACAGATCTATTCTTAATTACAAGCGACAAGATCTTAAGTGACCCTGAGTACGATGAAGAAGTATTAGCAAGACGTGCTGCAGCATCTAGATTAGATGACCCAGAGTCAATTACTGCTATTACATTCTTCAAAGGTAACCAAGTAATTTGGGATCCATTCTACTCAATCTTACCATCTTGGAGCCATGCTGGTCCAATGATTAACAGAATCGTAGTTAATGCTGAAGACTACAACTCTGTTATGAGTGAATTTGCTCCAGTATTCCAATCTAGAATGCAAGATCTATATGGCGCTCAAGGCTAATTAAAGCAAAAACCATATAAGTAACTAGGAAATTAATTAGCACTTTGAATGTGTTTATCACAATTCAAAGTGCTTTTTTTTAATATTTGGAATAAAATCTTATATTGTTTTATAGGTGATTTTATGTTATAATATACTATAGTAAAATGGGAGAAAACTATGAATATAGAGAAATTCGTGAATAGCAAATTTTATAGAGGATTTGAATGGTTTTATAGGTTAATATTTTTAAACTTATTTACTTTTGTCGTTTCATTTTCTCTTGCTGCTATTCCCTTTTTAGTTTGGTATAACAATCAAGAATTAGTTTATTTTATTTATTTAGCAATTATATTATTTGTTGTGTTATTTATTCCAGCATTTATAACATCATTAATTGTTATTAAATATTATATCGATGATAATACTGGAAACTTTTTTGTCTTATACTTTAAATATTTTATTGATACAATAAAAAAGATTTGGTTAGTAGAACTAATCTTAGTCCCTATATTTTTAGCTGTTGTCTATGGAACTGTGCATTATTGGCAACTTCTTGGACCGGAGTATTATCAACCAAATGCATTTGGAATCTTTTCGATTATTGCATTTGTTATCGAGTTCTTTGTTGTAATACTCTTTCTTTTAATGTTTATTAATTTAAGTTTGTTAGTTGCTCATTTTCAAATGAAACCTAGCGGATATATTATTCTTTCCTTTAGGTTCGCATTTAGATATATGGCTCAAACAATACTTGCAATTTTGGTGTTATTTGTACCATTAGTATTAATGTTTCTTATTGGGATGAGATTTGTACCGATTTACTTTATTGGTGGGATTAGTTTTCCTCAATTTTTAATTTATTATATGGCAAAAAATAGATTCAACTATCTACAAAGAAATGTAGATGATATAGATTCAGAAAATAAATATGAGTAGAGGTGGCATATGAAACTAGGAATCGATTTAATAGATAATCATATAGATTATTTTAAGGGTAAAAGAGTAGGTTTAATTACTAATCCTACCGGAATTAATAGTGAGTATAAATCAACTATTGATGTATTAAAAGAAAAAGTAAATTTAGTAGCTTTATTCTCACCTGAACATGGTGTTAGAGGAAATATCCAAGCTGGAGAAAAATTAGATACATATATTGATGAAAAAACAAATGTTCCAGTATATTCATTGTATGGACAAACACGTAAACCAACTAAAGAAATGATGGATCAAGTTGATGTCTTATGCATTGATATCCAAGATGGTGGATCGAGATTTTATACCTATATTTATACAATGGCATACTCAATGATGGCAGCAAAAGAATATGGAAAAGAATTTGTAGTGTTTGACCGTCCTAATCCTGCAAATGGGGCTGATTATGAAGGAAATATTTTAGATTTAGAATATCGTTCCTTTGTTGGTTACTACCCAATTTTACAACGTCACGGAATGACATTAGCAGAACTTGCATGGTTATTTAATGAAGAGTTTGAGATTGGTTGTAATCTAAAATTGATTTTAATGGAAGGTTGGAAACGAGAAATGTATTATGAAGATACTAATCTATTATGGGTTATGCCTTCACCAAACTTTCCAACGCCACTTACTTCAATTGTTTATAATGCAACTTGTATTTTTGAAGGAACAAATATTTCTGAAGGTCGTGGAACAACTGCACCATTTCAAATTGTTGGTGCACCGTTTATTAAACCTGAAGAATTTGCAGATAAACTAAATAGCTTTAACTTACCAGGTGTATACTTTAGACCGATGTATTTCACCCCAACATTCTCTAAACATCAAGGAAAATTATGTGGTGGAGTAGAAGTTCATATTTTAGATCGAAAACAGTTTAAAGCTGTTAAAACAGGTTGGACAATGCTTGAAGTAGTTCGTACTATGTATGAAGAAGACTTCCAAGTTACAAAACCATATGTTGAAGGTAGGCCATGTATGTTAGAGTTTAATACTGGTACTAACTACATTAAAGATCGCATTTATTCACTTGAAGAACAATATCAAATTTTAGAAAGAGATACAAAAGAGTTTAGTAAAACAAGAGAGAAATACTTACTATACAAATAAAGTAAAGGAATTGGTAGGAAGTAGATATGAAAGAAATTAAAGATATGACATTAAGAGAAAAAATAGGTCAGTTAGTTTTTGCTGGCTTTCCTGGTTATGAATATGATGAGCATTTAAAGAAGTTAGTAGAAGAATATAAACTTGGAAATATAATTTTGTTTACTAGAAATGTAAAAAACATAAAGCAATTACATGATTTAAACTATAAAATTCATGAGGAAATAAAAAAGCATACAGGTAATATGCCTTTAATTAGTATTGACCAAGAGGGTGGAATAGTAACTCGTATTATGGAAGAGGCAACATTCTTACCTGGTAGTATGAGTATTGCTGCAACAAACGCACACAATGCTTATTTACTCGGAAAAATTTCTGGTGAAGAGTTAAGAGCATTAGGAATTAATATGAACTTAGCTCCTTCCCTCGATGTAAATAATAATCCGCTTAATCCTGTAATTGGGGTTAGATCTTATTCTGATAAACCAGAAGTAGTGAGTAAATATGGATTAGAATTTATTAAAGGATTACAAGAATCGGGAATAATTGCAACAGCAAAACATTTCCCAGGGCATGGTGATACTGAAGCTGATAGTCACTATAGTTTACCTGTTGTTCCTCACTCGAAAGAAAGACTTCATATGATTGAACTTGCACCATTTAAGGCTGCAATAAAAGCAGGAGTAGATAGTATAATGTCAGCACATGTATTCTTCACAGCGTATGAAGATGGGAATCTACCTGGAACATTATCTAAAAATGTATTAACTAATTTACTCCGCGAAGAATTAGGCTTTGATGGCTTAATTGTAAGTGACTGTATGGAGATGAAAGCTATTAGCGATAACTATACTACCCCTAAAGGAGTCCTAATGGGGCTTTTGGCTGGTCTTGATATGGTGTTTGTATCACAAACTCTAGAAAATCAAGTTAAATCTTTAGAGTTAGTATATGAAGCTGTAAAAGATGGTACATTCCCAGAAGCCTTACTTGATGAAAAGGTTGAACGAGTTTTAAAATATAAGAAGCGAATTTCAAAAATTATGGAAGAACATTTCTATAATGTTAATTATGAAGAAAAAGAAAAACTTGTATTAAAAGTTGAATCAAAAGAACTAGCAAGTAAGGTTGTTGACAACTCATTTACAAAGGTGAGAGGGAAAGATTATTATCCAAACAAGAAAACATTAGTAATTGCAACAGAGCCTTATGCAACAACAATAGCTGAAGATCAAGTATCAAAACGAAGTATTGTTGATATGATTAAGGCAAATAATTTAGAAATTGATTCAATAAAGATTAATGTAAGACCAACAGAAGAAGAGATAAAAAACATCGTTAATAAAGCTAAAGGATATGAACAAGTATTAGTCTTTACATTTAATGCAAAGTTTTATAAGAGTCAAGCAGATTTAATCTATGAACTTGATAATTATGTAAAAGATTTATATGTAATCTCAACTCGTAATCCGTATGACATACATTCGTTTAATTTTGTAGAAAATTATTATTGTTTGTATGAATATACACCAAACAGTGTAAATACTGTAATTAAATTTTTAAAAGGAGATCTAAAGCCAATCGGAAACTTACCTATAAGCTTAGATTTACCTATTTCTGTTGGAGCAAGTTTATATGTTGGTTTGGATGATTATCCACATGAAAAAAATATAGAATACTTAAAACTTTTAAAAGCTGAAGGAATTGAAAAAGTATTTATCTCTGGGCATATGCCAGAAGTAAATGATTCTTTTGAAAAAGAGTTAAAAGAAGTATTGGAATTTGCAAAAGAGTTAGATTTAAAAGTAATTTTAGATGTCTCTAAAGCAATGTATGAAAAGCTTGAAATTGAAAACATTTATAGCCTAAGACTTGATTTTGGTTTTAGTGATGAAGATATAATTAATTTAGTTAAAGAAGATAAGTTTATTATTGAATTAAATGCATCAACATTAACTAAAAAGCGTTTAGATTATTTAAAACATAATGGTGTGGATTTAAGAAAATTACGTGTGTCACATAATTTCTATCCAAAACCAGAAACAGGACTTGCATTTAAAAAAGTTAAGGAAACTAATGAAATGTTAGCTCGTTATGGAATGGAAGTTATGGGTTACATTCCAGGTAAAACTGGAAAACGAGGACCACTTTACTTTGGCTTGCCAACAGTAGAATCACACCGCACTAAGAGCCTTGAGGTTATATTACAAGAACTTAAACTTCTAGGGTTTAGAGAAGTGGTTTTTGGGGATGCATATATAGAATTAGAAGAACTAAGAAAAGCAATAAATTTTGATTATTCAATCCATCAAATTCCGTTAAAGCTTTACGATGGCATAACTGAATTAGAATTAAATCAATTAAAGAAGATTCATAGAAGACGAATGGATGCAAACGAATTAATGATTCGCTCTTCTACAAGACTTTCTACTGAGGTTATAAAACCAAGAAATACAGTTCTAAGAAAAACTTTATCGGTAACTGTTGATAATGTACTATATAAACGTTATCAAGGTGAGGTTGCAATAATTTTAGAGGATTTACCAGCAAACGAGTTTGTAAATGTTGTTGGGGAAGTTGAGGCTAGCAGTGAATTACTTGCTGCGATTAAGCCTGGAGACAAATTTAAATTTATTATTGGTGATTAGAATGGAAAAAGTTGTTATAGCAGTTGATGCAGGTGGGACAAAAACCAAAGTTTCTGCAATCAATCAAAATAAAGAGGTTGTTTTTGAAAGTGTTGGGGGTCCTGGTAGTCCTGCTGTCTTAAGATTTCAAGCTTACAACAATATTTTAGAACCCTTAAGAGTTGTCTTTAATGAAGTTAAAGATAAATATGATGTTACATTTATTCAAATTGGTGTATCAGGCTTTGGGGTTTTAGAAAATATTAGTGAGATTGAAAATAAATTATATGCTGAGTTCGGTGTTGAAGTTAAGTTAAATAGTGATGCTGATATTGGCCTATATTCAATTATTGAAGATAAATATGATGAAGGTATTTTAGTACTAGCTGGAACTGGTAGTGCAGTATCTGGAATTAAAAATGGCAAGATAATGTTAGTTGGTGGTTTTGGTGCCCTACTAACTGAATGTGGTTCAAGTTATTTTGCTGTTAAATCTTTAGTGATGAATATTATTAATCAATATGAAGAAACATTGACTTATTCTGAACTTGGCAAGGAATTTATGAAATTAATTGGCGCAGAAGACGTTGGTTATTTCCGTAAATTCATGTATCTAAATACAAAAACAGAAATTGCAAGTTATGCAAAATTTATATCAAAACAAGCAAATCTAGGTAATGAAGAAGCTATAAAAATCCTAAAAGATAGTGGTAGAGATTTAGCTGTTTTAGTTAGAAGAGTATATAAAAATTTAGGATTAACTGAAAAAGCTATTATTGGCTTTAGAGGTAGCTTTGTACAAAAGGCTCCATATGTAAAAGAAGAATTAATGAAGAACTTAGATGGGTTTGGAATTCATTTAAATATCTTTGAAGGGGACCAAGATCCTGTATTTGGCGCCTTTTATATGGCGCGAAGAAAGGGTAAAATATGATAGCAATTGGCTTAATGAGTGGCACTTCGCTTGATGGGGTTGATGCTGCTTTAGTAAAAATCGAAAATGAGCAGTTTGAATTACTTAAATTTATCACTCATCCATATAGCGCTGAGTTTAAAGCAAAAATTATGAGAAACCTTCATGATAGTAGTGCAAAATTAAGTGAAATATGCAGTTTAAATTTTGAACTTGGTTATAAGTTCTTAGATGCCATTAATGAATTACTTGATGGTACAAATTATAACTATTCTGATATTAGTTTTGTTGCAAGTCATGGACAAACTATTTTCCATAATCCAAAGGGGTTAGGAGGAAATATTCCATCAACATTACAAATTGGAGAAGCTAGTGTAATTACATATCATACAAATATCCAAGTAGTTTCTGATTTTAGAGTTATGGATATCGTTGCTGGTGGTGAAGGTGCACCACTTGTTCCGATGAGTGAATATATGATATATAGAAGTCAAGAAAAATCAATAGTCCTTCAAAATCTTGGTGGAATTGGAAACCTAACATATATTCCGAAAAATACTAGTATCGATGATGTAATTGCATTTGATACCGGACCAGGAAATGTAATGATTGATTACTTTACAAATAAGTATTTCTTAAAACCTTATGATGATGGTGGAAAAATTGCTTTAAGTGGTACAGTAATAGAAGAAGTCTTAGAGTATTTAATGGAAGATGAGTTTGTAAAAAGGAAGCCACCTAAGTCAACTGGTAGAGAACAATATACTAAAGAGTTTATGGAAGGATTGGCTTATAAATTTAACTTTTTGACTAGAAAAAAAGAAGATATCATTACAACTATTACTGAATTTACAGTTCAGTCAATGTTATATAATTATAAAAAGTATTTAGAGGCAATTGATTTAGTAATTGTAAATGGTGGCGGAAGTCATAATAAGTACATTTTAAAGCGACTAAAAGAAGAACTAAACTCGGAAGTTATTACTGGTGATGAGTATGGAATTCCAAGTGATGCAAAGGAAGCCATTGCGTTTGTAGTGCTTGGTTATCTTACTTTGAATAATAGGTGGGGTAATGTAAAAAGTGCAACAGGAGCGAAAAGAGGCGTCATTTTAGGCAAAATTACACCCAAGGAGGAAAAAATGAAAGTTGATCTAAAAAAGATAGGGACTGAACAAAGAAACCCCAATACAATGGATATAGATGTTTTATCAACGGAAGAAATTTTAAAGAAAATTAACGATGAAGATAAAACAGTTGCTTATTCAGTTGAAAAAGCAATTCCGAATATTTCTAAATTAGTAGATAGAATTGTAGAAGCATTTTATGAAGATGGCAGATTAATCTACATGGGTGCTGGAACTAGCGGAAGAATTGGAATTATTGATGCTGTTGAATGTAGACCAACATTCGGGGTAAGTGATGAAATGGTTCAATGTTTAATGGCTGGTGGCGAAAATGCCTTTATATCTGCAGTTGAAGGTGCTGAAGATTCACGTGAAATGGCTGTAGAAGATTTAAAGCGTATTAACTTAACTAGTAAAGATGTTGTTGTAGGTATAGCTGCTAGTGGAAGAACACCATATGTACTTGCAGGAGTAGAGTATGCAAAATCAATTGGTGCTGCTACAGGTTGTATTACAACTGCACCAAATTCACCACTTGCTGCAGCTGTAGATTTCCCAGTTGAGGCTGTTACTGGTAGTGAAGCATTAACTGGATCTACAAGAATGAAATCAGGAACTGCACAAAAAATGGTTACTAATATGATCTCTACAACTTCAATGATCAAGATGGGTAAAGTTTATTCAAACTTAATGATTGATGTTCAAGCAACGAATGAAAAATTAGTTAGCCGTGCAAGAAGTATAGTTGTACAAATAACAGGAGTTAGTGAAGAAGAAGCCCAAGCTAAAATTGATAAGTTTGGTGGTGTTAAACCAGCATTACTTGCAATTATGGGTGAAATCGATGATGTAAATGAAGTGAATAGATTACTTGCTGAAACTAAGGGGCATTTAAGAAATGCTCTAAAATTGGTGAAGTAGAAAGTGATAAAACACGTTGAGTTACAAAATGAAGAGGGGAAAACATTAAGGGGATATTTACATTTACCAAGTGACTGTAATGGGAAACTAGTGATTATGTTTCACGGTTTTACAGGTAACAAAACAGAACATGGAGGCCATTTCCGCGACTTCTCAAGACTACTAGAAAGAAATCAAATTGCTAGTTTAAGATTAGATTTCAGTGGTAATGGCGAAAGTGATGGTAATTTTAATGAGTTTACTTTCGATACATTAATTAGCGAAGCAAACTTAATAATTAACTATGGAAAAGCCCTAGAAGGAATTAAGGAAATAATTCTTCTAGGCTATAGTATGGGAGGCGCAATTGCAGCTTATGTTAGTGCAAGAAGGACTGATATAAGTAAATTAGTACTTTGGGCACCTGCAAGGAATATTACTGAGATTATTAAAACTCGTTATGAAAATGCAAGGAAACTTCCAAATGGTGATGCGGACTCTGGAAATTATCCTATATCCCTTGCAATGTATGAATCATTAAATAAATATGATGTATTAGCTGGAATTGAAAAATTTGAAAAACCTGTTTTAATTATTCATGGAAAACTTGATCTTGCGGTTAACTATCAATTTTCTTATGAATATTTAGAAAGATTTAAACACGCTAGCCTCCATATTATAGACACAGCAGGTCATGGTTTTGATTTGCGTGAAGAAAAAAATAAATTACTAAATATGTCTTATGAATTTGTGAGAGGTTGATGATTGAAATGAATATTGTTTGTTGTATCAAACAAGTGCCAGCTAGTTCAAATGTAGAGATCGATCCAGAAACAGGAAATCTTATTCGTGATGGTAGTAACACGAAGATGAATCCATACGATCTTTATGGACTAGAAACAGCACTAAGATTTAAGGAAGAAACAGGGGGTAAAATTACTACAATAACTATGGGTCCTCCGTCAGCTACCCAAGTATTAGAAGAATCACTATGGATGGGTTGTGACCATGGAGTATTACTAACTGACAGAAAATTTGCAGGTGCTGATGTTGTTGCAACAGCATATACAATTGCATCTGGAATTAAAAAACAAGGTGAGTTTGATTTAATAATCTGCGGTAAACAAACTACTGATGGTGATACTGCCCAAGTTGGACCTGAGATTGCGGAAAACTTAGGAATTCCACATATTGCTTATGTTGATAAAATCGTAGAAATTAAAGAAAAATCAGTAGTAGTATCTGTAAGTATGGATAATACTACGGAAGTTTGGGAAATTGAATATCCTTGCCTATTAACAGTTGAAAAAGGAATCTTCACACCTAGACTTCCATCATATAAACGCGGAAGAGAAATTAGAAAAGAACAAATTACTATATTAACTTTAAAAGATTTTGAAGACCAAGATGAATCGCATTATGGACTTAAAGGTTCTCCAACTCAAGTTGAAAGAATGTTCCCGCCTCAAAAAAATACTGATAAAGAGATTTGGGAAGATGATAACGAGAACCTTGCGACTAAATTATTTGATAAAATGCAAGAATTAAAGGTAATATAGGAGAAGAAGATATGGCTAGAATAGTAGTAGATAATCGTAATGTTACAAAAGAAAAAGGTGAAAAAGCACCTAGTATATGTCCATTTAATGCGATTGAATGGGATGGCGAAAAAGTTAGTATAAATAGTAATTGTAGAATTTGTAAAATTTGTGTAAGAAAAGAACCGACAATCTTTAGTCTTGAACAAGATCAAGTTGTAGAAATCGATAAGAGTAAATGGGTTGGTGTAGGAGTATTCATTGAACACTACCAAGGAAAAATTCATCCGGTATCTTTAGAACTTATTGGTAAAGCTAAAGAACTTGCAAGTGTTGTAAATCACCCAATCTATGCAGTAATCTTTACTGATGATGTAAGTAAATTTGGTGATGAATTATTAGCATATGGCGTTGATAAAGTTTATGCATATGAAGATAGTAGATTAAAACATTTTAATGTACAAATCTATACTAATATGATGGAAGACTTTATAAATAAAGTTAAACCATCAGTTATCCTATATGGTGGAACTTCAATTGGTAGAAGTTTTGCACCTAGAGTTGCGGCAAGATTTAAAACAGGCTTAACTGCTGATTGTACGATCTTAGAAATGAAGGAAAATACTGATTTAATTCAAAACCGTCCTGCTTTTGGCGGAAACATTATGGCTGGAATAGTTTGTCCTAATACAAGACCACAAATGGCAACGGTAAGATATAAGATCTTTAAAATGCCAGAAAAGGTTACTCCACATGGAGAAATAGTAAAAATGGATACAAGTAAACTTAGCTTTGAATCTAAATTGCGATTGGTTGAAATAAATGAAAAACCAAAAGAAGTAGATATTAGTGAAGCTGATGTAATAGTTGCTTGTGGTAGACCATTTAATACTAAAGAAAGCCTACAAATGGCTGAAGAATTAGCTGATTTATTAGGCGGTCAAGTTGCGGTTACAAGACCATTAATCGAAATGGGACTTGCAGATCCGAAAAAGCAAATTGGTTTAAGTGGTAGAACTGTTGCGCCAAAAGTGTTAATTAATTTAGGTATTAGTGGTGCAGTACAATATACTGCAGGAATGACAGGTAGTGAACTTGTCTTCTCAATTAACACAGATAAAAAGGCACCAATCTTTGATGTATCTCACTATGGATTAGTCGGTGATGTATTTGAGATTTTACCTAAATTAATTGAAGATATTAAAGTTCTGAAAGGATTAAATTAGGTGTTTGATTATGTATAAGAAAATTGATCAGTTAGATATAGAATTTTTAGAATCAGTAGTTTCTAAAGATAGAGTTATTTCTGGAGAGGCAATTAGCAAAGACTATGCTAAAGATGAACTTGGTACTGTTACAAACATGCCTGAGGTTGTTGTAAAAGTATTGAGTGCTGAAGAAATAGCGAAAATAATGAAATATGCAAATGATAAAATAATTCCTGTAACTGTTAGAGGAAGCGGTACTGGTTTAGTTGGTGCTTGTGTTCCAGTTCATGGTGGAATCATTTTAGATATGACTATGATGAATAAAATCTTATCTCTTGATGAAGAGAATATGGTTTTAGAAGTAGAACCTGGTGTATTATTAATGGATATCTATGAATACGTAGAACCAAAAGGTTATTTCTATGCACCAGACCCAGGTGAAAAGTCTGCAACAATTGGTGGTAACATCTCTACAAATGCAGGTGGAATGCGTGCTGTAAAATATGGTGTTACAAGAGATTGGGTTTTATCACTTGAAGTAGTATTGCCAAATGGTGAAATTACTCGTTTTGGAAGAAATGTAGTAAAAGATACAACAGGATATAGTTTGAAAAATTTAATTATTGGTAGTGAAGGTACACTTGCAATAATTACAAAGGCTTATTTAAAACTTATTCCAAAACCAGCAAAAACAATCAGTTTGCTTGTTCCGTTTGATTCATTAGAATCAGGAATTGAAAAAGTTCCTGAAATCTTAAAGAGCAAAGCTGAACCAACTGCAGTTGAGTTCTTTGGAAAAGAAACAATTACATTTGCGGAAGAGTTTTTAGGTAAGAAATTCCCGGATACTAAAAATATTGCTTATATTCTATTAACTTTTGATGGAATGACTGATGAAGAGTTAAAATCTAAATATCAAGCAGTAGCTGATTTATGTTTAAATGAACTTGGAGCAATCGATGTATTAATTGTTGATACAGATGAAAGAAAAGAATCTGTTTGGTCCGCAAGAGGTGCATTCTTAGAAGCAATAAAAGCATCTACAACCCAAATGGATGAATGTGATGTTGTTGTTCCGCGTTCAAAGGTTGCTGAATATATTAAGTTTACTTATGAGTTAGCAGATAAATATAATATGCGCATTCCAAGCTTTGGTCATGCTGGAGATGGAAACTTACATATTTATATTTGTAGAGATGATTTAAGTGTAGAAGAATTTGAAAAAAATCTAGAATTAATCTTTGACGAAATGTATAAAAAGGCTAACGAAGTTGGTGGTTTAGTATCAGGTGAGCATGGAATTGGCTATGCAAAGAAAAAATATATGGCTTCAAATTTAGGGGCTGCTCAAATTGAAATAATGCGTGGAATCAAATCCGTATTTGATCCAAACAATATTTTGAATCCTGGAAAAGTTGTCTAATTAAAATAATAATGGTGGCATTTATAGATAACCTATAATTATTCATAACGTCTAATAAATATATAATATTGGCGCTATAAATATTTTAGAACTATAGATGCCTTTTATTTACTTTATATAATCTTAACAAAAATTTACAAAAAAATTCAATAAATAGTCTTTAAAAAAAATTAGTAATATGTTATAATATTCGTGACGAGCGAAAACGCTTAAAAAAAATATAAAAAGGAGAAGTTATGAGGCTTAAAAACTTTTTAGTTGTATTGTTTTTAATTGCTTTTGGTGTTTTATTAGTGGCATGTGGTGATAAAGTTGAACCTCAAATTATTGTTGAGGCAGACTTTACTACTGTTGTTGGTGAAAAGACAATTCTTAATCCAGTACTAATGGGTACCAAAGATGAAGATGTTGTATTGGTGTATGAGTCTAGCGATGCAACTGTAGTTGAAGTTGACCAAACTGGTTTCATTCAGGCTTTAAAAGCTGGTGAAGCAACAATTACAGTATTCGTTAGAGATAATGAAGAAGTTAAGGGAGAGGTTAAAATTAAAGTTTTACCTAGAGTAACTTTAAATGACTTTGCTCCTACGAAGATCGAGTTATCAGCAGAAGAAGAAACAATGGCTGTAGGCACATCTATGGCATTAACTGTGACATTAACTCCAGCTGGAGCTAATAACACATTATTCTGGGAATCTTCTAATACTGCTGTTGCTACTGTAGTTAATGGTACAGTATTTGCACATGACTTTGGTAAAGCTACTATCAAAGCAATCTCTGCAATCAATAAGAGTGTAGTAGGTGAAATCGAAGTTGTAGTTGCTGATACGGGTACTGATGGTGAAGTAGTAGATGCTGCTATCGCTTACTTAGAAGCACAATTACCAGAGTATGTACATGAATCATTCACATTACCAACACATCCAAACAAAGATATTACAGTTGTTTGGGAAGATATTTTCGGTGATGAAATTGAAGAATATGAATTTACAGCAGAAGCTGATGGAACAGATACAGTAAGAGTAACTGTTAAATATGGCGAAGTTGAAAAATTCAAAGATATCGACTTACTAGTTACAGTTGATTTAGATAACAACATGCATGCTAAAATTCCTTTAGTTGTTCGTTATCTACAAGATTACTTTGCTGCATTAGAAGGCGAAGTAACTGGTGATTTACAATTACTAACTAATTACATCGGTGTTCCAGTAACTTGGATGTCAAATAATACTGATGTTATTACTACAAGTGGTAAATTTATACGTCCAGATAATGATACTAACGTAACAATTACAGCAAGTGTTGGCCCAGGTATGTTACTAAAAGTTCATACTTTCCAAGTAAAAGGTATTGGTTACACTGCTGATGAAAAAATTGAATATATGAAGACTCAAGGATCATTAAAGCATCTTGTTGATGCAACTATTACTGGTCCAGTAAGTCTACCATTATTAGATGATAAATTTGGTGCTGAAATTACATGGGCATCAGATAAACCTGATGTACTAGATGCTGAAGGTAATTATGTAAATCTTGATTTAGCTGAAGATACAGAAGTTACTTTAACTGCTACAGTTAAATACAATGTTACAGGATTTGCATTTGAAAAAGAAGTTGAATTTGTAGTTACAGTAAAACCATTAACTGATACTGGTAAAGCTGCAATCTTAGTATTAAACGCTGTTAAAGAAGGCGAAATTAATATTCCTAAACAAGTAGTTTACAATAACTCTGCATTCCCAGGTAAAATTGAAAACTTACCTACATCAGTTGAAGATGTAGATGGTGTTACAATTACTTGGTATGGTAGAGAAGGTGAATTCAACACTGATATGGAAGTGTTAATTCCAAGAATTTCTTACACACCAACTGAAATTTATGCTAAATTCAGTAAAGAAGGTGCTGAAGATGTAGTTCTTGCATTCCCAATTAACATTGGTGTAATGGAAGGAAAACTTGAAGAAGCTGCATTCACAGCAAGAACTGGTGCATTTGGTGGTGCTACACATGACAAATCATTAGGTCTTCCACCTGCAGAAGGCGGAACTGGTAGTACTCCATATGCACTTGGATTTGAAAACTTCTACTTCAAGAGTAAATTCCCATTTACTGTTAATGAAGTAGATTATGAATGGGACTTCTATTTCTTCTTTGCTCCAGGAAACGTTAAAGAATGGGATGAAACTCATCTAAAAGAAGTAGAAGGCAAAAAAGTAGTAGATGTTGAAGCTGAAGGCGCTATTTTAGGTCCTCAATGGGGTTCAACAGCTAGATTCTTCAAGAATACAACTGAAGAAACTATCTATGTTAACCTTGCTGAATTAACTACATTAGGTGCTCAAGCAAGTAGTGATGCATACACAGTATTCGTTATCGATGCTGACGGAAAAGTTACAACTGGAAACGTATCAATTTTAGCGCCTGAAGAAGGTGTAACTCAAATTGAAATTCCGGCTGGTGGTATGGCAGTTAACCCTGCATACTTAGATGGACCTATGTTACGTCCATTCGGTCAAAAAGATAACGTAATTGAAGTTATCTCAATTAACTGGGGTAACTACGGTAAATAAAAAATAGATTATTATCTATTGGAAATATAATAAAAAAAGCTTTATAGTCTCTTTGGGCTATAAAGCTTTTTATTATATATATTAGGTATAAGATTCTTTTATTATATATATAATATAAGAAATATAAAAAATTACAAATC